>OLOB01002034.1_pt1 | contig 12428 bp, 15 predicted proteins | sample 1671911 | NCBI WGS metagenome assembly OLOB01 (sample SAMEA3136625, study PRJEB25190) | human gut metagenome | biome: human gut; feature: human-associated habitat; material: faeces | place: Austria | collected 2013
CATACCTTAGCAGCTTAATATTTTCAATTTTGTCTAACTTTTGTCTTGCACTTCATTACCCGAGCAAAGGTACGGCTTTTTATGTTGATTTTGTTAAAACAGCATAATCTTTTCTGTTGCATCTATATTGTAACATGTATTCGATTAATTTCTATTAGTGGGTCTACTTATTAAAAATAGCCCCTAAACTAATTGGGCAATATGTTTTTTTAGTTTCATCGCGCGTTTGTCGAAACACAATCATTTTTTGTTCATGTGTGCCTTTTGCTTGTGCCGGATCAGGTAATGGCCAGTGAATACTTTTAGCTTGTGGTGGTATTACTGGACACCTACAAATAAAATTTGGCTTTTGACTATTTATTAAAGAAAATTCTCAAGGTGTCTTGATGTTTCAATCTGAGTACTCCAAAATAATATTCAAATATATATTTGAATATTATTTTGGAGGAAATAAGAAATGTTAGGAACAATTATTGCTGGTGTGGTGACTTACTGGAGTACTGCTATTGACTTATTAATAATTCTGATGCTTTTTTTTGCGAAAGTTAAAGATAAAAAGGGTGTTAGAGATATTTATATAGGCCAATTTCTTGGGTCTGGGCTTTTGATATTAGTTAGTTTGTTCTTTGCTGTCATTTTACATTACGTTCCTGATAAACGATTATTAGGTTTTCTAGGAATAATTCCTGTCTTTTTGGGAATAAAGGCTTTAATTTTGGGAGATTCAGACGGTGAAAAAATGGCTAATGAAAAATTGAAAGATACAAATCAAAATAATTTGATTAAAACCTTGATTTTCATTACTATTGTGAGCTGTGGTGCTGATAATGTTGGATTATTTGTACCTTACTTTATTAGTTTGGCACTACCAAAGTTATTAATAACTTTAATCGTGTTTTTGATAATGATTTTCTTATTAGTTTTTATTGCCCAGAAGTCGGTTAGTATTCCAACTGTAGGTACAGTTCTTGAAAAATATAGTCGTTGGTTTATAGGAATCGTTTATATCTTTATTGGTGGTTCCGTTTTGATCGAAAATGGATCAATTCAACTTTTCATTAATTTAATTAAATAATAGGCAGAGTGATTCTATGAAAAGCAAAAGTGCTGACATTACTTGTGATCAGACATTGGTTGAGACAGATAAAGTAATGAAGGTCTCGGAATTCTTGGGTAAATCACGTATTAAGAAATACTTTTATGTATTGTCTAAAATCTCAGATGAGAAAAAGTTAAAAATCATTTTCTCTTTAATCGCTCAGGAATCGTTATGTGTTTGTGATATTGCATATATTTTAGGCTGTAGTATTGCAACCGCTTCTCATCACTTAAGAATGCTGTATGATGCTGACATTTTAGACCGTCAAAAAAAGGGGAAAATGGTGTACTACTTTATAAAAGATGATGATCTGAAAAAAATACTTGCTCAACTTGACAGGTGAATTGACTTAAGTGCTTCCCTTAAGAAGAGAAAGTAATTAAAAATAGAGCAGTGAATAGCAGTGAATTTTCTTGTTTGATTCTATTTTATATAGGAGGCTACTAGAAATAGCCCCTAAATTAATCCTCTAACTAATTGTTTAATTTCATCACGTACTTGACGAAATACAATCATTTTCTGCTCGTGTGTTCCCTTAGCCTGCGCTGGATCTGGTAAGGGCCAATGAAGGCTTTGGGCTTGGGGAGGAATTATAGGACAGCGGTCTTTCGCATCACCGCACAAGGTCACAATTAAATCAGCCGCATTGAAATAATCTAAGTCAATCAGCTTTGATTTTTGCTGACTAATATCAATTCCATCCTCAGCCATAACCTCTACTGCATAAGGGTTGAGACCATGCTTTTCAACACCGGCACTTTTACATTCATATTGATTTTTGAGTAATAATTTGGCATAACCTTCCGCAATCTGACTACGACAAGAATTACCAGTACACAAAAAATAGATTTTTTTCATAATTAATAAAATCTCCTCTTAATCCAAAGTGAAACATCAACTAATAGCATCATAACTGGAACTTCAATCATTGGACCGATAACAGCTGCAAATGCTTCCCCAGAATTTAATCCAAAGACACCAACAGTTACTGCAACAGCTAGTTCAAAGTTATTGCTTGAAGCAGTAAATGATTGCGTGGCCGAGATTGGGTAGTTTGTGCCAGTCCTCTTCGCAATCCAGAAAGTGAGGAAGAACATTAAAATAAAGTAGAGAAGCAAAGGAATCGCGATACGTATGGCATCTAAAGGTAGTTGAACCACTTTAGCGCCTTTTACCGAGAACATAACTACGATGGTAAATAGTAATGCCCAAGTTGTAATGCGACTAATTTTAGGAACATACTTATCTTCAAACCAGTCTTTTCCTTTACCCTTGATAATCAAGTAACGAGAACAAACCCCTAGGATAAACGGGATTCCAAGATAAATAAAAACAGTCTTTGCAATTTCACCCATGGTAATGTTAACCGTTTGTGTCTTAATTCCGAACAGCTTAGGTAAAACACTAATAAAGATGTAGGCATAAATAGAGTAAAAAATAATTTGAAAGATCGAATTCAAAGCTACTAATCCGGCGGCATAGTCATTATTACCGTGAGCTAGCTCATTCCATACAATGACCATCGCAATACAACGCGCCAACCCAATCATGATTAAACCGATCATATAATTGGGATAATTGTGTAGAAAAATGATGGCTAAAGCAAACATCAATAATGGCCCGACAATCCAATTTTGAATTAGTGAGAAACTGAGTTCTTTCTTATCACGAAATACATCACCCATTTTTTCATAATTAACCTTAGTTAATGGCGGGTACAGCATTAAGATTAAGCCGATAGCAATCGGAATAGACGTAGTTCCCACTGACCAACTGTTGATCAACTTAGGCAAGGAAGGGAAAATAAATCCACTTAAAATCCCAAGTACCATAGCTAAAAATACCCATAAGGTCATATAACGGTCCATGAATGATAAATTTTTAGAAGTACGCATAATAGCCCTCCATATAGATAATTATCTATGCATAATGCAAAATAAAAAAGCTAACAGTTTGAATATGAATCCTTACATATGCAATGGTCAGTCTTAGATAGTATTTGTGTTAATTCACTAATCAGTCCTTCTTTTTTGTTTGAATTTAAAGAATAATAGTGCCACTTAGTATCTTTTCTTACGTTAACTAATCCACTTTTTTCCAGAATACTCATATGGTGGGAGAGAGTCGGTTGTGTAAAGTCAAAGTGTGCAAGTATATCACACCCACACATCTCACCACAGGATAGCATTTCTAAAATCTTAAGACGGTTAGGTTCAGCAACCACCTTTAAAAGTGATGCCAAATCTTTATACTCATGGTGCATCAGTAAAATCCTCCACATTAAACATAGACGCTCATCTATATTATATCACATGAATAATGAAAAAGATTGCCGTTCAGACGGAATTAGATTTTTACTATTATTACAAAACCAGCAGTATTAATGTGTTATTCTCCAAAGCCAACCATGTTTTTCTTCATTTGATGACTTAGTTGTTACCTTTTGCGGTAAGTCAGATTGGGTTTGCTTATGAGTAGTTAAATCTAATTGTTGTGCTTGGTCAGCAATCCGATTTGCTGTTGCAATCTGCTCATCTTTTACAGTTAATTGCTGTTTAAGTAAATCGATCGTTGCGGATTGTTCTTCAATACGAGCTTTTAATTGGTCGATGATTGCGTCTTTTGTTGCTGGATAAGTCTGTTTTTCTTGTGTTTTAGGATTATTCTGATAATACTCTTCCATTTGCTTAAAAACGGCGTCATTATAGTATTTAGCGTTATGTTGACCTGTTTTAATTGGTTTAAACTTGTGTTTTACTATGAACCGTGAGGCTGAAACTACTGATATATCAAAATACTTTGCTAATTCTGAAGTTGTATATGTTTTACTTTTACTTTTACTCATGCTTTAGCCTCCTTTAGGCTAATTCTAGCATATAATTATTATTACTATTGCTATTTCAGGATAATTACGGTTATACTTAGACACGTAAGCGTTTTTCGTTTACCAACAATAATTAAATAAATCAGAGTAAAGAAAAAGCTCGTTAAAGTATTGGCGTACTTTAGCGAGCTACCGATCAACTAGTTACAGTAGTCAATCGGGGTTGTCTATTTCTTTAATATAATTAATTTTAGATGAAATAGACTAATATTTCAAGATATAGCTACACAAAAATATCAGTGAAATCAAACCCTTAAAACTATGAAAGTCGACTAGTTAATCTAGTCGGCTTTTTCTTTTGGTTCACAACCGGTTAAACTCGCAAGCAGTGACTCTGCACCGTGGTAGTATCCCGAAAGCGTCCGTGAGTCTGGAGACGCGCCAGACTTGTAGTTAACAATATGGGTATGCTAAACCCTGCTATTATCGCATATGGCTAAAGACGTGGCTGGAAGCTTCGAAAATGCTACGGACAACCCTAATATTCATGGGATTTTCTCGTGTTCTCCCTATGTTTTGCTGAAAAGTAAGTAAGCAATTGAACAAATCAACACTAAGAATATTAGGGGCAAGGGCGGAGTGCGCTTAAACTGTCTGCATTGCTTATTTGCTGAGCTAATAACGTAAGTTGTTGGTTGAGTAAATAAGCGATGGGTTGAATGAGAGCGAACTCTCTCGAAACTTTTTAGCCACAGATAGGCTAGGTTTCGAGAGAGCAAGGCTGCGCAAGCGGAGCTTGCTTCCTGGGGAGTTAAGGTGAAGTACGTTCTTTTTTAATAAGAGGTTTGTTTTAGCGTTCCCACTCATCATCAACTTGTTGTTTAAGTGATTTTTGGGTTTGTTCTTTGGTCTTTTGAAGTTGGTCAGTGGTTGCACTTAGGAGTGCTCTTTTAAGTTTGATGATTGGGTCGTTCATTAGTTGGATTTCTTTTTGAGCATTAGGCTTATGTAGTGAAGCTTGAATTTTTGAAAAATCTACGTAGCTGCTTTGAAGTTGAATAGGTTTTTTTGGATTAACTGGTGGCAATAAGCTTTTAGTGACCTGATTAATGAAGTTGGTTGCTGTAGTTTTAATCTTTTGGAGAACTTGAGTAGTAACATCTATGAGGTATTTTAGAGGTTGCCGGAGGTGTTGTTGTCGGCCGTTGGTAGTGATGACTGCTTCCGGTACTTCATTTGGTTTAAGTAGTTGTTGTTCTACTTTGTGGTTAGGGTCGTGTTCGGTAATTGTATCAACTAGTTGGTTTTTGTAGCCGTTGATGTTGTTTTTCATTAGTTGTTGGCTTTGTTGTAGTTGAGTGTTTTGCCTAGTTAGTTCTTGGTTGGTGCTTTCTAGGTTAGCTTTGGTACTGTGAGCCTTGAGGAGTTGTTGGTTAATTTGCTCTAGTTCATTTTGTGCATCTATTTTGTCTTGTGTCCATTCGGCTTGCTGGTCTTGTAGGACTTTGAGTTGCTGGCGTTGAGTAGCCAGTTGTTGCTCTTGTTGAGCTTTTTGTTGTTCAGCTTTCTGGCGTTCTTGGTCAGCAGTTGCCTTGGCTTGCTCCGCCTTTTCTTTATCGTCCTGAGCAGCTCTATTAGCCCTTGTAATGCCTTTAGCCATTTCGAGGGGTGATAAGTCATTACCGTCTTTATCGACTGCCTGGCGGCCTGTGGTGGCTTCATAGATGTCCTTGAGATTTTTAGTGACGGTTTTGACTTGTGCTTGCATATCGTTATTTTGGTTATTCAATGTTTTGGCTTGGTCTTGAAGGTTTTGGACTTTCTTTTGATGGTCAGCGATTTCTTGATGTTGGGCCTTTAGTTGCTCCATCGATAGTCCTGTTTGTATAGTCTTATCTTCCTTGGTTTTGCGTTCAAAATCGAGGATTTTTTTATTTTTGGGGACTTGGTAGGTCTTATGTAATTCTTGCTCCAAGCATTTTAGGGCGAACTGGTCAAGATTAGCTCGATACCATTTGAGTGCTGCTCGGCCTGAAGCCGTTTTGCCTGTGACAGCTTGATGAAGGCTTACTAAGGCTTGGTTTAATGAATTAGTGACATGTGCTGCCCGTTTTTTACCCCCTCGGGTCATGCCAAAGGTAGCTACTTCAAAATGGATATGTGAAATGCCCATTTCATCATTGTTGGTTGCGTAACGGCCGCGATGTAGGTAATCACCAACATTAATGCGTTGCTGATGAACTTTATTTGCTGGCCACCCGATATTGTTGTTAGTGGCCTTAATTAAGGCTCGATTGAAACAACCATAAAATTGTTTAGCAACTGCAATATTATTTTGAATTGGTTTGTTATTTTCGTCTTTAAGCTTGAAAACCAAATGAGTTGTGCCGTCCGGTAGTTTCTCTTCTTGATATGAATCTTTTGGACAGAATTGTTTCATCAATTGGCTTTGCACTTCCATATTACCAATTGTTAAAACGGCGGTAGCTTTCTTCTTGTTTTTAAGATAATTTTTCACACTGCCAAATTGTCGTTCAGCATGACCTTTTTCTCGTTGGTGTTGGTCGTGTTGTTCTACATAGTCGTGGAAGTGCTGTTCGTTCCAATCATCAATAGCTTGTCGAGTAGTAGTTGATTCATCATATACATTAAATTGAGTTTCATTAAATACAATATCTTTATTGGAATGGTTAATATTCTGGTCATGTTCTACATGCTTTTGAATTCCAGAATAACCATTAGTATCTTTTGCTTGTAAGTCAGTTGTTACGGTACACTTAATTGCCATGATTAATGCCTCCGTAGTTTGATATTACTATAAGTAATTATATCACGATGACAATTTAGTATAGTGGGTAGTTTATCCAATATACTAGCTCCCTAGTCAAAATGGAGTACTCCATTTTGACGGTCGCTCTCGCCGAGGGCATTAGGAACACATTTCCTAATAACCATTGATTTAATTTTCAAGATTACATTTGAAAATTAAATGTTACCTTTTTCGTTAAAAGGTAACGCCAAAATAAAAAATTCCCAATGCCTTTAGGCAAAGGGAATTTTATTCAACACAGCATCAATAATTAGTTGCTGTGTTTTGAGCCATTGGGTAACTTATTATCATTCAGCGGACTATTTCCCAATGGCTGATTGTGATTTTGTGTGACTGATTCTTGTTTAGCTTTAGCTAAAAAGTCGGTTACAAAATCAGCAATATCTTTCCGGAAATATGGCTTCTGTTCCTCGCCAATTTCGGATTGAATAACATCATCTAACACAGACTTAGTATTGCTGTTATTCATTGATGAAAGCATGATAGCTTCGGCTAATTCAGCTTTCCATTTTAGTTCGTTTAAGGCTAAAACATCAGCGTCATGCTTCATCTGTAATTTCTTATATTCCATATCTTCCGGAACCGTGCGGCCACTTAACTTCTTGGCTTTCAGTTCTTGCCAACGGGCGATTGATTTAGGAGACATCATAGGCAAAACCTCTTTTAATTAGTTAATTATTTCAGCGAACTATGAAATAACTCATCATGGCTACCCACTCTAATTAAACGAATTGATGGATTAGTCTTGTGAGGCATATAAATTACCAGCACATCAACTTTCCCATCAGATAAATGGTACTCATAGCTACCGTTATAGTTACCGCCACGATTGTTTAAGATATGAGGGCGGTACTCATCATTAACAATTCCGTTAAGGTGTAACTGATTTAAGGTATTCATGAGATCGTCAATTAATTCGGGGTGATGATATTTTAATCTTTGATAGTCTTTCTTGAATTGGGGTTCAACTTTTAATTGATACATTATTCCTTATCCAAATAATCTTTAAGTTCATCTACATTATCAAAGCTAGGAGAATCATCGGGAATGATACCTAGTTCTTTCGCCTGAGCAGTTACTAAGGCTTTCTTAGTGGCTTCTGTTGGCTCATCTGGTTCAGCTAACACATCAAACGGGATTTTCTTTTGAATAACTAATTGGCGAGCGGCTAGATTAAAGTACCCATTAATACTTAGACCCATGGACTTTAATTCCTTGTTTAGTTCTTTCTTGAGTTTATCGTCAAGACGAATAGTTGTTGGCGTTGTTTCCATATAAATCACCTCTATTTGTATGTTATTATACCATACTATTGCAATACAAAGAAGCAAACTACCGCGCTACCGCTTGCTGGACTCGTTAATCAGAACGGTTTATGACTAAACCTAACCTGATTAACGAGTGAGATTGTGGGGTTACTGCTTAATCAAACTTAACTTCATCGAGCATCTTTTCACGGCTAACCTGGTCTAATCCCAGATATTTTAGGGTCATGGCTTCAGAGGTATGGTTTAAAAGGCTCATCACCAGGCCAATATTGTAATGGGTTTGCGTGTAAACACGGTAGGCACCCGTCTTTCTCATGCTGTGGGTCCCAAGGTAGTTAATTCCTAATAAATCGCCAGTTTTAGCCATTATTTTGTAAAACTGCTTTTCTGTAATATGCCGAGAATGGTCCCGTGAGGAAGGGAAAAGCCATTCGGATTGAATGTTTTGCTCGTTTAGCCAGTTAAAATAGTCGTTTAAGTCCTGTTTTACTGGTTTAAGGTACAAAACATTAGGCTTTCCGGTTTTTTTATCCCGAATATAAGCATTTTTCCTGATAGTTCCATCACTTTCATAGATTTCGTTGCGTCTGAGAGCCAATACATCACTCACGCGAAGCAGGGTGGCCTTGCCAACTTGAAAGATTGTGTAATTACGGCGTCCTTCGCGGAAATTATGGAGTAGAGTCTCTTCAACTTCGTGGAGGACGTTGGTATCTTTGATGGGTAGTACTAGTTGTTTCATATGAGATGCCCCTTGTTTAGATCCATGTTATAATACAGGTGTAATAGATGATTGTTGGTCGTGCGTTGAGTACCACCAACACAAAAGCCCCCAAGCTATGGCCGTAGCAAGGGAGCTTTTTTTGTGGGTTGAATGCTGTCACAATTACCTATCTATCACTTACGTTGGTTCAACCAATACGCCAAGTAAACGGGAATTACCACGAGGGATAATTGTGATAGATAGTGTAATAGATGACTGATTATGTCGTGCATTGGTCTCACCTCCCAACATTAGAAAGTTGATTCTAAGCGGAATGTGACAGTTCCTAAATTGTAACATAAGCCAATTTTTGCCCCTTAATTTAGGGGCTGTTTTTTGAATATATAAATTAAAAGCCCCTGTATTCCGATTGTAGAATACAGGGGCTTGCTATATCAATATTTCTTAGGGGCTATTTATAAGTTATGGACCCTGAACCAGGAAATTGGACATAAAAAAAGGGCATCTTTTCAGATGTCCCGCCGGCTCGGATAAGTAATCAGCTGATCCAATTTGCACGCCAGCATCATCGTATTTGTAACTATATTATAACCGATTATTTTCTATGATACAATATTGATGCGCGTCAGGACGTCTTAATCACACGTTCAATAGCGCGGGAAGGAGGTTCTTCCCGATGCATTGCATCATCGTATTTGTATTGTTGCCTTTTTTAAGTAAGAAGCAACTGAAAAAACTGATTAAGTTCATTATTGAGCTGTTAAAGCACCTGCTTTAGCATTTCAGCAGAATAAACCAGCGTCTGTCGCGTTCGACAGGCGTTTTTTACTTAGCCCTAATTATATATAGGTATTCATTAAATCGTATCTTTTTAGGAAATTACTGGAAATAGGTTTACATACAATTCTCAAGGTTAACCATTAAATTAACTTATGTTAATTATGATAAAGTTGTAAAACTAAAACACAAGCAATCACAATTCATGACTGGCTTTTTATTGTTGCGGATAAGGAGTCAAGATGAGCTGACCATGGATATATTCCCCGAGAAAGATGTCACTGATACTGGCATAACCGGCTTGGTGAACCTGGTCGTCGATCCAGCTTTCGCCATGGTGAATCAATTCAAGGACATCTTGATTAATTCGTCCATCGTTGATTAGAGGAAATCGGATATTATCTTCGTCGTTTTCGATTACTACTAGCTGACCATTTTGCTCGAGGACACAGCTTTTAACCTTACTGATCTCGTAAATATTATGACCACGCAATTTGAACATTAGGTCATTGGCGGACAGACTGGCGTGAATACAATTATCAACCAAGATTTTACCGTTGCGAATGACGAGGCGCGGCTGCCCATCAACGACCTTCTGAACCAGGTAGTTATGTTCCTTAGTAAACTTAATGATGAAGACCAGTAGGGTCCAAATCAATAGGACCATCACAAATTGCAAGACAGTAATGTCTTTATTGTAGATGATTCCACCGAGAATTCCCCCGAGAACATAGTTTTGGACCTGGTCAATTGCAGATGTCGGCGCTAAGTTCCCCTTACCGAGCAGGTTGATCTGTAGAATGAGGCTGAGCATTCCCAGGACAAATTTAATGGTGATTAATCCGTAATCCATTTACTCGATTTTCATCCTTAATTTTGAATATTGACGTGGTGGTCAACGACGTGGGTTCGCGTAAGAGTGTAATTATCACCGCTCGAACTGAAATTAACCCGGTAATCCTGCTTGTTGAAACGGACGATGATTCCATCAGTCAGGGTAGGTGAGTTAACGACCACCTGGCTGCTTTTCAGATGATGGTCACGGGCCACGGCCCGAATGAACGGCTGCATTTGGTTTGCCTGTGTATGCTGGGTGTAATTTTTCTCCAGGTTGGTAATCTGTAAACCGGAAAAGATCAACAGTAATAGGAGAAATATGATTCCCAGATCCCGGTATTTGGTTTGTAAACGGTGCCGGAAGTAATAAAGCGAGGTGGCAAGGAGTAGGAGCAGGGAAATGAGGATTAATGTGTAATTAACCACTGAATTAACTTGCTGATGGTTGGTAATGTAATTTTCTGTATAAAATGTCATTGTAACTTTCCTATGATTTATCACTTATAGACCATAAATATAAAACTTGGTATAAAAGAGGGCCGTTACTGAAGTGCCCTACAATTGTTAGACAAGAAATCTAATGATTGTGGGGTACTTTTTATATGGTCAAATACAAGCCTGAATTAAAGGTGCAGATTGTTAATGAATACCTATCAACTTCGCAAAGTGCTTATGTTTTAAGTGAAAAATATCAAATTAGTAGGCGTCGAATAGCTGAATGGATTCAAAGATATCGGTTGAACGGGATTGATGCCTTTAAACCTCGCCGACATAAGCGAACATTTACCACCGATTTCAAGTTAAGTGTGATAGACTACTACCAAACTCATGAGGATTCAATGGCTGAAGTAGCGGCTCGCTTTGATGTTTTAGCAGCACAAATCTCCGTATGGCGCTCACAATTTGAACGGGACGGGATCACAGCTTTGAAGTCTCACCCGAAAGGTAGGCCGTCTAAAATGAAACATACCAAAAAGCAAGCTCGTCAACTCGCCAATAAGAGTGAGCTAGACCGGTTAAAAGAAGAATTAGCGAAGAAAAATCAAGAACTTTATGACACCAAGCTGGAGCGTGATCTCCTAAAAAAATCGCTGTCCCTGTTCGGACCCTCAAAGCCAGAAAGAAAACCCAAATAGTGGATCAGATCAGGGACGACCAAGCAGCACAGCCCAAGAAGCAGCGCTATAAGATAGGTGACCTCCTTAAAGCCATTGAGCTTCCTAAGGCCACCTATCACGATGAACGGAAACGCATCGCTAATCGTCATGATAAATATAGTGAAGTGAAGAAAATAATTCTTCAAATCGCTCAACAGTTCAAGATTCGTGGTCGTTGGACGGCAGGTTATCGTCGCATTCAAGCAGAACTGGATAAACTTGAATTACACTTGTCTGGTGATACAATTCGGAAGTTAATGCGTGAATTAGATGTGCAAGTAAGCTTGTACAATCGACATCGGAATGGTAAGTACTCATCATATCATGGTACCGTTGGTAAAGTTGCGAACAATAAATTAAAACAAGAATTTAATGAAAAACGACCTTACCACGTTATTCATACTGATGTAACGCAAGTTCGCTTAGCCAACCACCAGTGGGGCTATATCTCCGCGATGATTGACGAAGCTAGTCAAGAGGTCCTGGCTTTTCAGCTTGGTACTAGCCCAAATAAAGAACTAATTATGCGAACCTTAAAAGAATTGATTAACAACTTACCTGATGATGCGCAGCCAATCATTCACTCAGATCAAGGCTGGCATTACCAGTTAGGTTACTATACCCAAAAATTAGCGGATCATCGGTTTATTCAAAGTATGTCACGGAAGGGAAACTGCTTGGATAACGCTCCAATGGAAAGTTTTTTTCACTTATTTAAGACGGAATTACTGGCTGGCTTTCCACCATGTAAGGATATTGCAGAACTAATTGAGCTTTCTCAAAAATATGTTCAATACTTTAACAACGTCAGAACGACTTTAAAAACAAAAGGTATGACTCCGGTTGAGTACCGAAACCATACCTTAGCAGCTTAATATTTTCAATTTTGTCTAACTTTTGTCTTGCACTTCA
>OLOB01002035.1_pt1 | contig 12427 bp, 12 predicted proteins | sample 1671911 | NCBI WGS metagenome assembly OLOB01 (sample SAMEA3136625, study PRJEB25190) | human gut metagenome | biome: human gut; feature: human-associated habitat; material: faeces | place: Austria | collected 2013
TTGAGCTCTGTTACTTTTATTTCCACTACTACAAATGAATTAGATATATAATTAAATAAAAGAACATCTATATAATTATAAATATTACCTATTTTAATTTTATATTGACTACCACAATAAGTATAGCCTTCACCTAAAGCATTACAGAATTTTATTGGATTTTCGTCTATCCACGTTTGTACCATCTTTTCAGTTAACTTCCCATCAACCTTCAAGTCTTGTAACACCACTGGAGATGGTACTCTCTCACCAGTACTTACTACTTCATTACTTCTTAACTTTTCTTTAATTTCAACTGGAAGCCTATTATACTCATCTAACTTTATTCTTTGTCTTAATTGTCGTTTTGTTAAACATAAATTATGTGATAAATTTAAATAGTATTTTATTTCTTCTATATTAGTAATTCTCATTATTTCACATACATTTGACCAAGTGATATTCATATTTTTAAATTGGACAGCCAATGGCTGGCTTTTTTGAATAAACTGATAAAATTTTCGCATATACTTTAAGTTCTGTATTGAATAACCTTTACCAAGTTCACTAGTAAGTCTCTTAGAATATTCTTTAATAAGTCCGTCTCCATACTTTGCTCTTTCTTCTCCACCTTGTGCTTCAACCAAAAGTTTTCTGCGTGTTTAATAGCTTTCTAAATCTTTTTGATTACTTTTATATTCTCTTACCTTTCTTCCAATTGCGTTGTCTATTAAAATATTCTTTATTTCATTGTAATAATTCATTTTAAACCTCCTAAATATTCACTAACTCGCTCATCACTTGTTATATAATTTCTTACCAATATTCCATCATTATTTATGTATTTAAGTAACCACTTGTTGTTCTCTCTTACTAAAAGTATCCCTGTTGTTTTATTGTGAAAATCTTTCTTTAAATTAACATCAATGTAATTCATGTAAGTTTCTATTTGACCGATATGTTCTTTTTTTAATTCGGTTACTTTTATTTCTACTACTACATAATTCATGTCTATAACATTAAATAAAAGCACATCAATGTAATTATAATTTAAACCTATTTTTATTTTATACTGACTTTTAATATATGAATATCCTTCACCTAAAGTTTCACAAAAACTTGATGGATTTTCATCTATCCATTTCTGTACTATTTTTTCAGTTAGTCTTTCTTTATATTCTAGACCTTTCAAAACTATTGGGTTTGGTATTTTATCATTTACTGAAACCTCTTCACGTTTCAATAATTTTTCTTTAATTTCACTATCAAGTCTTTCATATTCTTTTGATTTTATTTTTTCTCGTAATTCGTGTTTTGTAAGACATAATTTATTTGATAAATTTAAATAGTATCTTATTTCTTCAATATCTTTTAACTTTAGAATTTCACATAAATTTGACCAAGATATATTCATATTTTTGAATTCGGCAGCCACTGGCTGCCATTTTTGAGAAAATATGAATAAAGTTCTCATATTAGTTAATGACCTTACAGAATAACCCTTTCCAAGTTCAGTTGTAAGTCTTTTAGAATATTCTTTTATTAAACTTTTTTATATTTAGCCCTAGTAATAATTCATTTTAACCCTCCTAAACATTCACTAACTTGTTCTTCACTTGTTATATAGTTTCTTACGATTATTCCATTATTATTTATGTACTTAATTAGCCACTTATTGTTTTCTCTTACCAGAAGTATTCCAGTTGTTTTATTATGAAAATCTTTCTTTAAATTAATATCAACATAATTCATATATGTTTCTATTTGTCCTATATGTTCTTTTTTTAATTCGGTTACTTTTATTTCCACTACTACGTAATTTAAATCAATCGTATTAAATAAAAGCACATCTATGTAATTGTAATTTGAACCTATTTTGATTTTGTACTGACTCTTAACATAAGCATATCCTTCACCTAAAGCTTCGCAAAAACTCGCTGGGTTTTCGTCTATCCATGATTGTACTATCTTTTCAGTTAGTTTACCATCAACTTTCAAGTTTTGTAATACTACTGGCGATGGTATTTTCTCACTAGTACTTACTACTTCATTACTTTTTAACTTTTCTTTAATTTCTACTGGAAGTCTATTATACTCATTGGACTTTATTCTAACACGCAGTTCTCTTGCAGTAAGGCATAACTCGTTTGATAAATTTAAGTAATATTCTATTTCATTCAAATCCTTTAACTTTAAAATTTCACATACATTTGACCAAGTTATGTTTAAATTTTTGAAAAGGTCCGACAATGTCGGACCTTTTGTAACAAGTTCATAAAAAGTCCTCATATATTTTAATCTAGTCACAGTATAACCTTTACCCAGTTCAGTTGTAAGTCTCTTAGAATATTCTTTAATCAAACCGTCGCCATACTTAGCCCTTTCTTCTCCACCTTGTGCTTCAACCAAAAGTTTTCCTACATTGTAATAGCTTTCTAAGTCTTTTTGATTACTTTTATATTCTCTTACCTTTCTTCCAATTGCATTGTCTATTAAAATATTCTTTATTTCATTGTAGTAATTCATTTTAAACCTCCAAAATATTCACTAACTTGTTCTTCACTTGTTATGTAGTTTCTCCTTTCTTTTCTTTGCATTTTGAATTGGACAGACATTGTCTGTCCTTTTTAAATCAGCACATAAAAAGCTTAATTTTTACATACTTTTACAGCATTATAACAGTCAATCTCAAATGACCAACTTCACTTTATCATATTAGTGTTTTTCTGTCAAATTGCTCATTTTTTAAAATTGAACGCTATTTTAGTACCAAAAGAACTACAAATGTAATAATTAAAATACATTTTATATGGTTATCCACAGCCAATTATTAAAATCTCTGGTTATTAACAAAATGAAAAAATTCACAAAAAAAAAAGAAACAGTCGTTCTTTCTTTATTTTAACACTACTAAAGATATATTATCATCTATCAAAAAGTTTGGATTATCAAGTTGCTTAGTATTATTTATAATTAAATTACTTGTAACTATCTTAAGTTCAACCAAAACATCTTTTAAGTTAGAATATCTTTTAGCTTTAACCACATTTAAAGTATTCTTATTAATTAATGTAAAATATATATAATCCCTACTCGCTTTATTTTTAATTATATTAAATATATCAATAACATCATAAATACTCTTAGTTTCTCCTTTTGTACTAAATATAATATTAATATTTGGATAAGTTCCCATATAATTAAATAACAACTGATACGTCCTAGTATCTTTTTTATTAATTAAAATACTGACATCCATGTCATAAGTTTCACTAATCAAATTAAGTGTCTCCAAAACATTTAAAACATTATCTTTTAAAATATAGTAGTCTTTTAAATCATACTTATTCTCGAATGATATCTTTAAAGTAAAAGAATTAACATTTCCAACTATACTTTTAATCTTATCTTTATCTATTTTATAAATATTTTCTACTTGAAAAGTATTATCCATAGTATCTAGAAAATCATTTTCAATTATAAGTGATTTAGCATTACCATTTAAGCTAGGTATTTCAGTATATGCATATGCTTTACCAGATACTGGACTATAAATATTATCTTTTACATTTATTAATTCATTTTTCTTAACCATCAAATTTTTAATACTTAAATCAGTTTTATCATTATATGGTATATAAATAAATTCACTTGTCATAACCGATACAAAAATATCTTCATTCACTATAAATCATTCCTTTCTTTTAAATAATTATGTAGTTCTATTGCTATCTTTTTTGGAAGTATAGTCTCTAATTCTTCCACATTTGCCTCTTTAAGATTTTTTAAACTTCTATACTTTTTAAGTAATTCCTTTTTTCTAACTTCACCAATGCCTTCAACCTCAGTAAGTACACTACTTATACTACCTTTACTTCTTATTTGTCTATGATAATTTATTGTAAACCTGTGTACTTCATCACTTATTCTAGTAAGCAAATAAAACATATTACTTTTCTTATTAATCTTATAACTTTCTAAAGTATCTCCGTCTACTAATTCACTAAGTGAGTGCTTGTCATCTTTCATTAAGCCACATACTTTAATATGCAAATTTAAACTATTCAAAACTTCATTACACGCGTTTATTTGATTAATTCCACCATCTACTAAAATTAAGTCAGGCATCCTTCCACCATTTACTAGAATACCTTGATATCTTCTATAAATAACTTCTTTCATTGAACCAACGTCATCATTTTTATCAACTGAAATCTTAAACTTTCTATAATCATTCTTACTTGGTTTACCATCTATAAATGTTACCATTCCACTTACCGTATACGTTCCAAACAAATTTGAATTATCAAAAGATTCAATTACGCTTAAATTAGGTATATTAAGTAAACTACCAAGTTCATTATTAGCAAGCACACTTCTTTCTTCATCTCTATAAATCATTTCTATATTATTTTCTAAGTTTATCTTAGCATTAGTACTAGCTAGATCAAAAAGATGTTTTTTCTTTCCCTTAGTAACACTTATAACCTTAGTTTCTAATATTGTATTAAGTAAATCTATATCTAACACATCAGGCACGATTACTTCTTTTGGAAGAACATTTCTCTTACTATAAAAGTTAACTATATAATATTCTAAAGTTTCCTTAACGTCATCTATAAGTGGAAAGATATTCTTTTTATCTCCTAGAAGTTTACCATTTCTAATAAAGAATACAACAATACTAATATAACCATTATCATAATAGTAGTTAAATATATCTCTATTAACTCCATCATTTAATTCTACTTTTTGTTTTTCAAACACCACTTTAATATAGTCAAGTTCTTTTTTTAAATCAAGTGCAACTTCATAATTTAAATTGTCTGAATTTACTTTAATTTTCTCTTTAATCTTATTTATTAATATATCATCTCTTCCATTTAAAATAGAAATTATCTCACTATTCATTTTACTAGTATCAATATTCTTGTATTCGCAGTACCCCAAGCATTCCCCAATATGATAGTATAAACATACTTTCTTAGGCATCTTATCACATTTCTTAAGTGGATAAAGCCTATTTATTAAATTAACTAGTCTTCTTGCAGCGCCTTGATTAGGATAAGGCCCAAATAACATCTTATTCTTTTTATTTATGTTAATCTCTCTTTTAACTGTTAGTGTAGGATAAGAATCATTCTTAAACTCAATATAAGGATAACTCTTATCATCTCTTAGTAATATGTTATAATGTGGGTCATACTTTTTAATTAAGTTTATTTCTAATATAAAAGCTTCTACTTCACTAGAAGTTACAATATAATCAAAATCAACTATCTCACTAACTAACATTTTAGTCTTACCTGTATGAGTTCTATTGAAGTAACTATTTAATCTATTTTTTAATACTTTTGCTTTTCCTACATATATTACTACTCCTAAGTCATTCTTCATTAAGTAACAACCGGGTAACTTAGGTACTAACTTTAATTTTTCTTTAATCATAATAATCACTATATATATTGTATCAAAAAAAACACATAAAAAAAAGAGAAAGTTACTTTCTAGTTAGTAACTATCTCATAAGGGCTTTCTGCTGAGCCATCACCTGATTTATAAGTTAGATCCCCTTTAATTGAAATGGCAGGTTTTACAGCAAGGTGATTAATATTTGAAGCATCAGGATAATGTATTCTTCCGTTTGCACCTATTCCCATAATATTCCCGCTATATGATGGTGCCCCATCAGCTGGTGTCATTAACCAGCTAGTAAGTTCACCTTTTATTGATTCATTTTTAGAGTTACCAAAATACCATACATTACTAATATTTTTATTCGAATCTCCTGTAAAAATTCCCCCAGCAAAGAATGCTTCATCTGCGGTCATCAATGCTACTGGATATGTAAGCTTAGCTTCATTATTTCTAACTGAAAAAGCATCTTTTTTATTAATACAATTATATGATGGAGCATAAGCATAATGGTTTCTATCCCAAACACTAAAATTCATCCAATCACCTATTTTATACGAATTAAGGTCGCCCATTGTTGCAACATTTCTATCATTACAATATACTGCATCTCTGCTAAGATATTTTGTCATAGCAGATAAATTTTTTTCATACCACCCATCTATATATGTCTTAATTAGATTTGAATTTTCATTTGTTCTATTGTTTTCTAATGAACCACTAGTTCCATACATATAACCTAAATATAACGGATCACCCTTATCAATGCTATTAAAATTGCTTGTTCCAATATATCCTGTTATAGTATCAGGGCTTGTTCCTGAATACAATAGTCTTACACTTCCATCTTCATTTGTTCTTATGATTCTCCAGTACATTGGATCACCTTTACTGGCTATTTTAACTTTTTTACAATTTACTGTTGTCCAGGCACCTTTACTACTATTACTTGAAGTGTATGAATTACATTCATCTATAGACGAGAATTCTTTAGCAGAAGGTGTGTAAACTCCGCCTGAATATTTAACTGTTCCTAAAACTACCGTTTTATCCTCTTGCCATGTTCCAAATTTAACCCAGTTATTTTGTGCATTTCCTGCAAAATAATATACATCTTTAGGAGTACTACCTGCTATGCTTTCTTTTGCTTTATATAAAGTATTTACATTATTTTCAGTAAATGTTGTACTAAAGTCTGTTCTTGTTTTTATTGTTGGATTATCACTAAGTAATTTGTCATATATTTTAGGTTTTCCTGTACTTTCTTCAATAGCTAAAGTTCCACCCAACCTTTTACCCATATCACTACTTTGATCTTCATCTATACTTATATATTTAAATTCTACTTGATATGTTTGCTTACTTCCCTTTGGAATTACTATATCATATGCTAAAACTACATCTTTACTATTTTCTGTTTTAACAATATTTAAATAGTTATCCATATTATATCCAGTATCACTTGTTATTTTATACTGAAGTGTATTTATACTTTCAAATGTATTAACTAACCCCTTTAATAAAATATTATAGTTAAAATCTTCTTTACTATTATTTGTTATAGTAAAACTTTTAACATTATTCCATCCAGGACTTATTGTTTCATTTGTTGCAATGTTTGAAGTATCAGTAAATGTTATTGAAACGTTTTTAGCTACTAAGTTTATGTCTTTCGGGTTTCCTACTATTCTTGCAGCGAAAAACGCAAGACTACAACTTATTGTTACTATTATTAATGTTGTTACTATTACTCCTAAATCTATTTTTTTCATATATACCACTTCCATCTATATTATTTACATATTCTAATAAAATTATTATAACATTTCTATGAGGTTTTTTCAACATACTTTCTCATAGAATATTTTAATATAACATACATCAAATATTTATGGTATCTTTTAATAGGAAGGTGAGAACATGAAGGATATAATAAAACCAACAAAAAAGAAAAATGAAACAGTTTATAAATCTTTATATATTAAAGAAGATTTAGTTAAAAAGCTAGAAATAATAGCAAAAGAACATGATACATCTTTTAATAATGTGGTTATAAGTTTATTAGAATATGCCTTAGATGAATTAAAAGCTGAAGAAGATTTAATCAAAGAATAAGAATTAGCGTATTTTTGCTAATTCTTATTTTATTAAACAAAAATATCAAGTGTTAATAACTTGATACTTATAAACATTTTATTTAATACAAAACACTGCATATAATGGTACAGACTTTATATTATTTTCAAAACCAAAATTTTTAGTACTTATTCTAATTGCATATACAGGTTTATATTTTTCAACATAATTATTTAAACTAACACTATTAGTTCTATTTCCACTTTTAACTTCTACTGGAATAACTTCTCCTTCTAACTTAATAAGAAAATCTATTTCATACCTATTAAACTTATAAAAGAATATTTCATTTTCATTAGCTACCAACTCTTGAGCAACATAGTTTTCCGTAAGTGCTCCCTTAAACATAATATTTTTATCAAATATTATTTCTCTATAATCAATATTAGATAAACTTCTAAGTAATCCCACATCACTCAAATATAATTTAAAAGTTTCTTCTTCTTGATAAGCACTTAATGGACTTTCTGCTTTATTAGTTAAATCACATTTTATAACCATGTTACTTGCCACTAACCATTCTAAACTTGATTTAAATCTACTATATCTAGCATTAACATCAACCAAGGAAAACTTAAATACTTTATTTTCTCTAGCAAGTTCAAGAGGAATAGTTTTATATGTAGCATTAATTTTAATGCTTTCATTCTTATAAGTATATTTATTCATGTCCATTATATATGCAACTACTATATTATTCTGTAAAGAAAAATCAACTTCTTGCAAATTAGAATTGTTACTTATATAGTTAGATACAACTTCAGGCATTCCACCTATTACTAAATAATTTTTATAAAGCTCTAATAAATTTTCATGTAAACTATCTAATATAGGAGTATTATCATTATAATGCTCTTTTATTTCTTTTACTAATCTTTCTTTACCTAAAGCAAGTAAAAATTCTTCAAAGTCCATTGGATATAAATAATTAATTGAAACTTTACCAACAGGAAATGAACTATTAAATCTATTAATCTTAACACCAAGTAAACTACCAGCTACAATTATTTTATAGTTTTTATCACTATCACAAAAATATTTTAAACTTTCAATTAATCTTTCAGAAACCTGTACTTCATCAAAGAATATAACAGTGTTTTCTACATCAATAGTTATACCTTTAATTAACTCTATTGAATTGATAATCTTTTCAGGATCTATAGTTTTCTCAAATACATCACTTATTTCTGTATCTTTTTTAACATCAAAGTATAAAAAATTATCAAAGTTATTTTTACAAAACTCAGTTACAATATATGTTTTACCTGTTTGTCTAGGTCCAATTAACATAAATGGCTTTTTAAAGTTTTTCTTCCATTTTTTAAGTTTATCTTCAATCTTTCTATACATATTTTTTCACCCAATTTAAGTATACACTAAATTTCCCATAATTTCAAGGAAAATCAAGCACATTTACACTGCAAACTTGTATTTTCGTGCATTTTGCACGTTTTTACATTGTTTTTTCGTGCAAATTGCACGTTTTTACATTGTTTTTTCGTGCATTTCGCACGAATTTACAAGTTACACACAAAAAATATCAAGTGTTAATAACTTGATACTTATAAACATCAACTCTCTTTAATTGCTTTTAGTTCTTCATAATACATAGTTTCTGCTACATAATAATATGGAAGTACATAAATTATTGGGAATATGAATAAGCATAATAGCGCCCATCCAATAAAACTTAATTGAAATACAAAGTAGTCCCATTTGTACCCATACATCAAGTCTTTACTTTTCTTTATAATAGCCATCGCATCAGTATCTTCTCCGTCAATAAATATAAAAGTACTCATTGAATAACTTAAACCCGCTATTATTCCAGGTATTAAGAATAGTAAACCCCATAAAGCTGTAAATATACTAATTAATATATAAAGCAATATATTAGTCCACATTCTTTCTTTATAGAACTTAAATAAATCACTAATGTCAAAACTCTTATCTCTTACTATATTTAAAACATAATAACTTACTCCAGCAGTTAAAGGAATACTAATAAAACCATAAATCGCGTCTATCACATTATAATAAACATTATTATAAATTTCAATTTTAGCCCCCTCAACTAGTCCACCAAAGAAACCAAATAAACTACTAATAGCCATAACTACTAAAAGTGCTTGCCATATATTCCACATATTACCGTTAAGTTTCTCTTTTGCAGCCTCTTTTAATCTAGGTCTATTAATAATACCATTCTTACTAAATCTAGTCTTTCCTTTATCACAACATTCACATTTACCATTCACTAGTTCTTTTCCACACTTACTACAAAACTTTTCCATAATTTCCTCCTAAACATTAAATCTAAAGTAGCAAATATCCCCGTCTTGCATAACATATTCTTTTCCTTCAAGTCTAGCTTTACCTGCTTCCTTAACTTTAAGTTCACTTCCACAACTAATTAAATCTTCATAGCTCATTACTTCAGCCTTAATAAACCCTCTTTCAAAGTCACTATGTATAATTCCTGCACACTCAGGTGCTTTCATACCCTTTTTAAATGTCCAAGCTCTAACTTCGTCACTTCCTACAGTAAAGAATGTAGCTAGCCCTAAAGTATCATAAGTAACTCTAATTAGTTTATCTAGTCCACTCTCTTCTATACCAAGTTCACTTAAGAACACTTTCTTTTCAGAGTCCTCTAACTCAACTAATTCACTCTCAATCTTAGCGCACATAAGAATAACTTCACATCCATCATTCTTAGCATATTCTCTAACTTTATCAATAAACTCATTATTTCCAGTTACTAAATCAACTTCATTAACATTAGCTAAATATATCATAGGTTTCATAGTAATAAGATTAAATGGTTTCAATATCTCTAGTTCATCTTCTTCAAATTCATGATGTCTTAACACTTCTCCACCAGATAAAATACTCTTACACTTTTCCATTAACTCTACTTCTTTTAAAGCTTCTTTATCTCTACTTGTTTCAGCTTTCTTTTTTATTCTATCAATTCTATTGCTAACTATTTCCAAATCACTCATAGCTAGTTCCAAATTAATTATTTCAATATCCCTAATTGGGTCAATATTCCCTTCAACATGTATAATATCTTTATCAACAAAACATCTTACCACATGTATTACAGCGTCTACTTCTCTTATATGACTTAAAAACTTATTTCCAAGTCCTTCTCCACTACTAGCGCCTTTTACTAGCCCTGCAATATCAGTAAACTCATATTGCGCACCAATACACCTTTCAGGCATATACATTCTTTCTAATACTCCAAGTCTTTCATCAGGTACTGTTACTGTACCTAAATTTGGGTCTATTGTAGCAAAAGGATAATTAGCTGCTAAAATATTTTTTTTAGTAATAGCATTAAATAAAGTACTCTTCCCCACATTAGGCATACCTATAATTCCTGCTTTTAAAGCCATTTATAAAACCTCCTTAATATGTTAACGTTGGATAACTACCAATACCAATAGGTAGTCCAGTTATATAGAAACCTAATATTAAAATTACCCACATTATTAACATAACTATTCCATAACTTTTTAAATACTTAAATGTTCCAAATAATGTTACCTTATCACTCTTATCATACTTAATTAATAAAGCCAAATATATAACAAAGTAAGGTGTAAGAGGTGTAAATGCCATACTTATACTAGAACCTGCTACATATATAACTTGTGCAAACTCTGGACTAATACTTGAATTCATTAATGCCGGTACTACTGTACTAGACATAATCTTCCACTTACTTAAAAGTCCAGTATATATAAGTCCACTTAATATACATATTACAAATAATAATAATATTAATCCTATTCCACTAAATTTAAACACATTTATTAAGTTAGTAAGAAGTGCTACAAATACAAGCCCTATATTACTTTTATCAAATGTATTAATAAATAAACTAGCTACAAATATTAAAACCAATATATTACCAATACCATCTAAACTATAACTTAAACACTCACTTATTTCCTTATCACCCTTAACTGTTTTAGCAACACTCGCATAAGTAAATCCAGCTATTATAAACAAGAATGTAACTATGAAAACAAAACCTTGATTAAATAAACTATTACTTCCAAATAGTTTATCAATATAATGTGTTTGACTTGCATCCAACAAGCCACCACTTAAAGGTAAACCAGGAATTATCATATAAATGGACAATATTGCACATGATCATTAGAATTGAAAAAGCTACGATAATCAAATATGTTCGTAATTCTTCATTTTTCCATACTGCCTTTACATTTTTAATAAGAAGAAAATAAAACAAATTGAAGTTTATTCCAAACAACAACATGAAAAATGTAACAACCATTTCCAAATATACGCTATTATAATAAGCCATACCCACATTTTTGATGGAAAAGCCACCTGTTCCTGCTGTCCCAAAAGCAGTACAAAGCGAATCAAATAACGGCATTCCACCAGCCAGTAAGAATAAAATCATAATAATAGTCAGAACAAAATAAATTTTATATAAGATTGCAGCACTATCTTTCAAACGAGGCACTAACTTTCCTATGACAGGCCCTGGAGCTTCTGCACGCATGATATGCATGGTACGATCATTAGAACGAGGAATAATAGCCAAAATAAAGACAAGTACACCCATTCCTCCTACCCAATGCGTAAAACTTCTCCACAATAAAGAAGCCTGGCTCAAAGCCTCTACATCAGTCAATATGCTTGAACCAGTGGTTGTAAATCCAGAAACCGTTTCAAAGAAACAATCCACTAAACTTGGAATTTCCTGCGTAAAAAAGAAAGGAAGTCCCCCAAAAAAAGAAAGAATAGCCCAAGATAATCCAACAGCTACAAATCCATCTTTGGCAAAATAAGACTTATGTTTTTCTTTCATACGTGATAAAGGAAAGCCGATTACTAAACAAATAACAATTGT
>OLOB01002040.1_pt1 | contig 12411 bp, 11 predicted proteins | sample 1671911 | NCBI WGS metagenome assembly OLOB01 (sample SAMEA3136625, study PRJEB25190) | human gut metagenome | biome: human gut; feature: human-associated habitat; material: faeces | place: Austria | collected 2013
TCTGCTTGATAAATTATTTTGACATAGAAATAATTTCAATACTACATATAAGGAGAGAAATAAATTTGTTTTTGTAAATGTAGCACACAAATAAAAAAATTTATGCTTTTTTGATTAGACTTTGTGAAAAAAACTGACATTTTATGATTAAAATGATAAAATAAAAATATTAAATATATACGCAATATTTTTAGAAGAGGAGTTGTTTTTATGAATGTAGAGAAAATGATTAAAAGAGATATATCTGTTGAAATAGCAAATTATTTGACAAATAATTTACCTTGTTATGAGAAAAAAAATATTGATGATGAAAAAACATATGAAACAAATTTTTTGCATCTTATGAATGTTATCGGAAAAAATGTAATCAATATACCGAGAAAGGTACATTATTCTCGTGAACTGATTAAAAAAATGAATGAAGAATTTCCGAAGGAATTATGTGATTTAATCAAATTATTTGAAAAAAAATTTGATAAGGGCGAAAGTGTAAAAGGATATTTAAGTAAAAAAGCATTTGATGTAGAATTCAAGGATATATTATTAAATCAATGGGGTATTAAACACTTACATTTAACAGATAAAGAAGCAAACAGTATTGAGGAAATGAAAAATAATCGTTCTAATATCCTGTTGTTTTTTATTGTAGATAATCAGGATGTATATTTTTTGGATGTGAGGAAACATCCTAAAGGTGCCGGATTTATAACACTTGAATTGTTATATATTGTATATAACAATAAAATAAAAGAATCTGCAAAACAAAGCCTACTTGCCGCAGAAAAACTAACAGAACTTGTACCAAACACAGGAGCATTAGAAGAGGCAAGTACAGAAATTAGTAAAACAATAAATGAAGTTCTTGAAGAAACTGCATCTGAAATAAATCAAAATGACGAAGATGAAAATACACAAGAAAACAATCAAACTGAAAACGTTGAAGTTCAAGAGCCAGTAGTAGAACCTGAACCAGTAAAAGAATTAGAATTTGCATATCCTGTAAATGGAGAAATATCAAAGCCATTTTCAATAGATAATTTAATATTTTCAGAAACATTACAAGAATGGGTAGTACACAAAGGAATAGATATAAAAGCACCAAGAACAACAGTAGTAAAATCAGCAGAAGAAGGAACAGTAAAAGCAATAAAAAACGATCCAAGATATGGCTTAACAGTAATAATAGAACATAGAGATGGATATAAAACAATATATGCAAACCTACTTACAACAGAGTTTGTAAAAGAAGGCGAAAACGTGAGCAAAGGGCAGAGCTTAGGAACAGTAGGAAACTCAGCATCATTTGAAATAGCAGATGAACCACACCTACATTTTGAAATGACCAAAGATGACGAAACAGTGGACCCAAAGATATATTTAAAGTAAAAAGCAAGACATGGGAGAAAACGCCCCATGTCTTAGTTTTTTCATGAAAAATGTTTATTTTATTCCAATTTTGTGGTAAAATAGTAAAGTACGATATATTTTAAATGTAAAAAGGAGGATGTATGTTAGAACTTAAAAATATATGTTTCGAAAGAGATAATAAAAAAATCTTAAAAAATATAAATTTAAAACTTGAAAATGACAAGTTTTATGTAATTACAGGACCAAATGGTTCAGGTAAGTCTACTTTGGCAAAAATAATCATGGGCATTAATAAACAAGATAGTGGACAAGTTATTTTAGATGGAAAGGATATAAGCAATTTACCTATTAACGAAAGAGCAAATATTGGAATTGGCTTTGCATTTCAACAACCAGTTAAGTTTAAAGGAATTACAGTATATGATTTAATTAAACTATCAGCTGGTAAAGATATAACCAAAAAAGAGGCTTGCGATATTTTATCTAAAGTTGGTTTATGTGCTAAAGAATATGTAGATAGAGAAATTAATAGTTCACTTTCAGGAGGAGAGCTAAAAAGAATAGAAATTGCAACAGTTGCAGTTCGAAATTCAAAACTAACAATATTTGATGAACCAGAAGCGGGAATAGACTTATGGAGCTTTAATAACTTAATAAAAATCTTTGAAGATATGAGAGAAAAAACAAAAGGCACAACATTAATTATATCTCATCAAGAAAGAATATTAGATATTGCAGATAAAGTAATTTTATTAAACAACGGAGAAATTGAAAAAATTGGAGAATCAAAAGATTTAATGAAAAATATAATACCAAAAACAAATTGCTGCAAGTTAGGAGGAGATGCCTAATGGAAAATGTTGATAAAGAATTATTAAAAGAAATATCTGATATAGATGGAGAAATTAAAGGAGCCTACAATATTAGAAAAAACGGCAAAGGAATAGAAAGAAAAGTAACAGAAAACGTAAATATTGTAACAAAGCAAGATAAGCCAGGAATAGATATATTTGTTAAAGAAAACACAAAATTTGAATTTGTTCATATTCCAGTAATCATAACAGAAAGTGGTTTAAATGATGTAGTATATAACGACTTCTATATTGGAAAAAATGCAAATGTAGTAATAATTGCAGGTTGTGGAATACACAACGACCACCACAAAGACTCTCAACATGATGGAATTCATAGATTTTTCTTAGAAGAAGGTGCAAAAGTAAAATACATTGAAAAACACTATGGAGAAGGTTCAGGAGATGGAAAAAGAATTCTAAACCCAGTAACAGAAGTATACCTAAAAGAAGGTAGCAACATGGAAATGGAGACAGTTCAAATAAAAGGTGTAGACTCTACTATAAGAACTACAAAAGGAGTTTTAGAGAATAATACAAGTTTGGTAATACTAGAAAAAATAATGACACATGGAAATCAAACAGCAAAAACATCTTTTAATGTAGAGCTAAATGGAGAAAACTCAAGCACAAAAGTAACATCAAGGTCTGTTGCAACAGAAAATTCAGTACAACAATTTGAATCACATGTAGAAGGAAATTCAAAATGTTTTGGACATGTAGAGTGTGATGCAATAATAAAGGATAGTGCAAAAGTAATTGCAATTCCATCAATAATTGCAAATAATGTAGAAGCAAACTTAGTGCATGAAGCAACAATAGGCAAAATTGCAGGAGAACAATTAATGAAACTTATGACACTTGGATTAGATGAAAAACAAGCAGAACAAGAAATAATAAATGGATTTTTGAAATAAAAAAAGAAAATACAAATTGCAAAAAATATTGCAATTTGTATTTTTTTAGTATAGAATAAATATGAAAAAAGAAACAAAGGAGTTGAATTTTAAATGAGTAAAAACAAAGGTATAACGTTAATAGCGTTAATAATAACAATAATAATTCTGTTAATATTAGTAGGTGTAAGTATAAACTTAGCGATAAAAGGAGATTTATTTGGTAGTGCAGAGAAAGCAGTATCAGGAACGAACGATAAAGTAGCACAAGAGCAGACAAGAGTAGACGAATTAATGGGAGAATTAGAAAAAGTAGAGGCACAAAATGCAGTACATAACTGGCAATACACAGACAGCACAAGAGCAAAAATAAGATGTACATGTGCAAGATGTAAAGCGTTTAATGATGGAGATAGTACAGGAAGAACATTAAGCATAGGACAACAAATAGGAGAAACGGAAAGTAAAACAGGAAGTACAAGTATAACATCAGCTAAAAGTGGATATGATTCAGATCAAACATTAGCCTTAAATGCAGAAGAAACAAAATGGGTAGTGTTTGGATATGAGGATAAAGATAACGATGGACTAAATGAAGTATTATTATTAACAACAGAACACCCAACAACAAATAAAATAGCCTTTCAAGGAGCAGCAGCATATAACAATGTAGTAGAAGAAATAAATAGAATGTGCAAAGAATTGTATGGAACAAATGCAAGAGGCATGACAATAGAAGATGTAAATAGAGTATTAGGATATACCCCAGCAGGAGGAATGTATAACTTGAATAGTAAATGGAATACAACAGGCAATTTAACAACGAAACTAAAAGACCTAGGAGATATGTGGACAGCGATAAAAAACAACAACAATAACGTTACAGATTATTCAGGAAAATATTATGACCCAAGTCATCCAAAAGGAATAAACGACAACGGAGCAACTTTAGGGGAGTATGTGCTAGATGGGTATTGGTATGATGTAGATGATGTATCATCAAACACATCAATTGTAGCCAAAGCAATGATATTTGGAAGTAGCGAAACAAATTATGGATATTGGCTGGCTTCTCGTGGGGTCATAGCGTATTCCAATTATGCTAGCTTTGTCCCGGGCCGCGTGTTCGGCGGTGTCGCGGGCTCATACGGAGGCTCGTTCTCTTCCAATGGCGTTGCGGAAGGTGACGGTGGCTACTATTTGCGTCCTCTAGTTTCTCTAACATCTGAAATCCCAGCTGCAGGAGAAATTCTAGATTTTTCTGGACAATTCACAGGAGGCTGAGCCGAATAAATAGTTTTCAGCTTATCCCAAGCCGGACCTCAGGTTAGAAAGATTAGTATATAACAACAAAAAATCGTTTGTCGAAAAATGTAAAAATTTGACGAACGATTTTTGTTGCAATTTATGGGTTTGTGTGGTATATTAGTTACATTGTAATTATAATCTTTGACCAAATTTCTAGAAGGTCAAAACAAAGTTCAAAATATGATTTTATCTAAAATTTTTTTATCAAAAAAATAATCTCAAAATATTGAAGAACTAAAAAATATATGTTACAATAGAAAGGAAATAAAATATGCCAAAAAAACAAAATAAAACAGAAGGAAAAATGCAACTAACAGTAGACTATGCATTTAAAAGGGTATTTGGAAAGAATGGTAATGAATCAATATTGAAAGATTTATTAGAATCTATTTTGAATATTGAAATAAAAAGTATAACCATACAAAACCCAGAGATACCAAAGAATATGAAGGATGGAAAAGTAGGAGTGTTAGATGTAAGAGCAGAATTAAATGGAGACGAAATAACAGAAGTAGAAATGCAAGTACAAGACCAACATAATATAGATAAAAGAAGTCCTACATATTTAACCAAAATATATTCAGACCAATTAAAAGAAGGAGAACAATATATAGAGGTAAAGAAAGTTGTAGTAATAAATATACTAAATTTTGATTACTATAAAAGGAATAGTTATCATTCAGTAGCAAGAATGATGTTTGAGGAAAGCAAAGAAAATGAGAAGGTAGACCTAGGATATATAGTAGAAGATAAATATGCAACAAAAGACCTAGAGATGCATTTCATAGAGTTACCAAAATTTAGAAAGAAAGACCCAGATATGAGCAACAAACTAGAACAGTGGCTATGTTTAATATGTGATGAGGAGGATAAGATAAAGATGGCTGAGAGTAAAAATGAAGAAATAGAAAAAGCAAAGAAAGAGCTAGAGAAACTAGCAATGAACCCAGAAGATAGGGAGTTATATGAATTACGCTTAAAAGCCATAAGAGATGAAATGAATATAAGATATTCTGGGTATATTGATGGAATGACAGAAGGTGAAGCCAAAGGCAAAGCCGAGGAAAAAACTGAAATGGCAAAAAAGCTTCTAAAAAAACAAATGCCTATTCGAGATATTGCAGAAGTAACTGGCTTAAGTCTAGAAGAAATAGAAAGGCTAAAATAATGGTAAAAATTTATTAAATGACATTTAATATTACAAGTTGCAAGATTTTTGAAATAATTTCCTTTTACCTCTTGTTTTTTCATAAAATTTGTGTTAAACTAAATGATAGTGAGTTTTAATAACAGTTTTAGGAGGTGCTATAACAATGGCAAAATGTGATATATGCGACAAATCAGTTAATTATGGAAATAAATTAAGTATAACACGTTCACATATAAGTAAAAGAACATCAAGAACATTTAAACCAAATATTAGAACAGTAAAAGCAATGGTAGATGGACAACCAAAAAAAATCAATGTTTGTACAAAATGTTTACGTTCAGGAAAAGTTACAAAGGCTTAATTACAAAAAATAGAGCAAGTTTTAACTTGCTCTTGTTTTGTATATGTAATTTAAAATTACATTATTCTAAAGAGTTTAGTTCAGAAAATTTTTATTTATCTTTTACACCAAAAATAAGCTTAACAAAACCCCTTAAAAACTTAGGAACTTTTTTTACAACAATAGTCATATTTTTAACACACTCCTTTTAATAATATCAGCAGCAAAGCCAAGAGATACCAAGGCATACAACCACAGCACCTATAAGAAATAACCAACCAGTAAAAGGAAGTAATATCACGAGTAGAATTCCTAAACCTAATCCAATTAAACAAACAGCTAAAGTTTTCTTAAAAATTCTCATAACATTCCTCCCAGATATAATATAATATTAAATTTTATGTAAAATTGTGAAAGAAGGTGTAAATGCTAATAGACCTAATATATCCACCAGTATGTGGCATATGCGATAGAATTTGTAAAAAACATTTATGTAAAGAATGTGAAATAGATTTAAAAAAATACGAAATAAATGAAATAGAAAATGCTAAAGGCGATGAAAACAAATACTATGATTATCAAATAAAAACCTTTAAGTACAAGGGAAAAGTTAGAAGTAAAATAATAGATTATAAATTTAATGAGAAGTCTTATATGTGCCATACCTTTCAAAAAATGATAACAAAAAATGAAAAAATATACAGTTTTTTGAAAAAGTATGATATAATATTATACGTTCCTATGTTCAAAAAACAGGAATATAAAAGAGGATATAACCAAACCTATTTAATAGCTAAAGAAATAGGAAAAACTTTAGGAATACCAATAGAGAAAAACAATTTAACAAAAATAAAAGATACAAAAAAGCAAAGTACACTAACCAAAGAAGAAAGAAAAACAAATGTGAAAGATGCATTTGTAATTAGGAAACCGGAAAGAATAGTAAATAAAAAAGTTATATTATTTGATGATATTTTTACAACAGGAAATACAGTAAATGAGTGTAGCAAAGTTATAAAAATGGCAGGAGCCAAAGAGGTTGCAATACTTACCATTGCTGTAGATTAAACAAAGGAGGTAATAATGGAAGACTTAGTTGAAAGCATTTTAGATTATGTAAGGTCAGATTATACAGATTATGCCATAATGATAAATGGAGAATGGGGTAGTCGGAAAGACCTATTTTTGGAATAATAAAATAAAGCCAAAAATTGATGGAATGCAATATAACGGAAAAAGGTTTACAAGTATTTACATGTCTTTATATGGTATATCAAACCTTGAGGAAATAAGCAAAAAAATATTCATTGAAACAACACAGTTAATGGATAAAAATGTAAAGAAACACATAGAAACAACAGGAAAATACTCAATTCCCGAATATGCAAAAACAGGTTTGAATATGGCAAACTCATTTGGTGCAAATACAAATGAAAAAATTAATTATGAAAAATTCTTTGCAACAGATGATAAAGTATTGTGCTTCGATGACCTAGAAAGAGCTAATGTAGACGTTATAGATATTCTAGGTTACATTAACAACTTTGTTGAACATGACCACATAAAAACAATAATTATATGTAACGAAAAAGAACTTTCAACAAAACTTAAAAATTCAAACCTTGAAATGAAAACATTTATTGCAACATATCTTTTAGACAAACAAGGGGAATTAGCAAAAGATGATGGCAAACCAATGGTTGAAAGAATACAAGAAAAAATAGAATATGTATTTGATAAAGCAAATGACTATGAAAGAATAAAAGAAAAACTAATAGGCGAAACATTCGAATACAGACCAGAATTCAACTATATAATAAATGGAATTTTAATGAGGTACGAAAACGACAAAGACCTTATAAGATTTTTAAGAGAAAACACGCCATATATAATAAATACATTTAACAAAAGTGGAACGAGAAACCTTAGGATACTAAAGCATTCATTAAATGACTTTAAAAAGATTTATGAAATGGTAAACAAATATTATCCAAACACAAATTATAGAGTTTTGCAAACAATGCTTATATTTACAATAGCAATTTCATTTGAAATTAAAGCAGGTAAAATTACAAAAGATAAATTTGTGTATATACAAAATAACGAGGAATACAAAGCAACAGTAGTATCTTCAAAAGTATTTATGGATAATAGGCAGTTCTACATTAAAGAATTTGATAATAACTATTACTATAACTTTAAGGCAGAATATAGATTTTTCAAATTTATTGAAATGTATGTTAGAACAAGAATTTTTGATACAAGACGTTTTAAAGAAGATATGGAAGACATTATAAATACAGTAGATACAGAGAAATTACCAGGATACAAACGTCTACTCACAGAAGAATTCTGGAAGATTTCAGATGATCAATTTCCAGGTGTAATTGAAAATGTAATGTCTGATGTTAAGCAAGGAAAGTTAAGTTTAATAGACACAACTAAGTTATTTATATACTTCACGTACTTCGTACAAAGAGGACTAATCAACTATAGTATGTCTACAATAAAAACATTATTTTTCAATGGTATGAACCTAGCATCTTTAAACTCTGTGTATGTAGAAAACGCAGAACAAGAACTAAATAGCTTGGCTTTGGGCGAAAAAAACTTAGACATAGATGATATTCTAGCACATTTTTATGTTTTAAATAATACATTAAAAGATAAAATGTATACAGAAAAAGCAAATGAAGTATTTAAATATATACCAATGAAAATGGAAATATTCTATGAAAAATTTGATGAAGAATGCATGGAAATACCAATATTAAAATACTATGATCCACATCAACTATTCCAAAGAATATCTTGTGCAAGTAATGAAGATATAATGGGAATAAAAGAAAAACTGCTAGAAAGAGCAAGAAAACACAAAGGTAAATTACAACCAGAATTGAAAAACATAAAGAAGCTAAGAGAAATAGTAGAGCAATATCTAAAAGGCAAAGAAATAACAATTAAAACAGTAATGCTTGTGGAATTACAAAAGGATTTAGATACAATTATAGAAATAATGGGAAATGAAGAACATTAAAAGCTTAGATTGGAAAGGAAGATTAAAAATGGAAGAATTAAAACTAAAATACTATTTTGAACATATGGATGAATTCAGTGAAAAGGAAATTTTTGAAGACTGCGAATATGTGTGGGAACCACTAAACAAAACAAAAGAATACTTAAACAAAAAAATAGTAGAACCAAATATTAAAGAAAATAAAGCCGAGGTTGGAGAATTTGTTTCAATCTCAGGTAATTACTCAATTGGAGAAGGTACAAAAATTGGTGCAAATGTTACAATAATAGGACCAGTAATAATAGGCAAAAATGTTGAAATACAAGCAGGAGCTTTAATTAGACCGAACACAATTATTGGAGATAATTGCGTAGTTGGGCATGGCTCAGAAATTAAACATGCAATATTACAAAATAAATCAAAAGTAGCAAGCTTAGATTTTGTTGGGGATAGCATACTTGGAAAATCAACAAGAATTGGAAGTGGATGCATACTTGCAAATAGAAGATTTGACCAAAAAAATATAGAAATAAAGATTGATGGAAAAAAATATGATACAGGAACAGATTTCTTTGGCGCAATTGTTGGAGATAGTTCTAGATTTGGAGCAAATTCAACAAGTTTACCAGGAACATGTGTTGGACCATATACATGGATTTTACCAATGGTGCAAGTAAGAAATTTTGTACCAGCAGAAAAAAGAATTTTCCCAAAAGCGGAGTATTCAATTCAAGATAACCCAAGAACAGAACTAAAATAATTAGGAGTTTTTATGAAGAAAAAATGGCAATATTATGAACAAGATAAAGAAATTGTAAACAAAATAGCAGAAGAACATGGTATATCTACACTTCTTGCCAAAATTTTAGTAAATAGAGGAATTATAGATAGCAAGCAAATAAAAGTATTCCTAGAGCCACAACGACATGACTTCCATAACCCTTTTGACATGTTAGACATGGGAATGGCAGTAAATAGAATTATAGAAGCAATAAACAATAAAGAAAAAACTATAATATATGGAGATTATGATGTTGATGGAATAACAAGTATCACAGTTCTAAAAAAGTTCCTAAATGAAAGAGGGCTAGACGTAGATTACTACATACCAAACAGATTAGAAGAAGGTTATGGCTTAAATAAAGAAGCAATTGAAGAAATTGCAAAAAAAGGCTATAAACTTATGATAACTGTAGATTGTGGAATATCAGGAGTAGAAGAAGTTGAACTTGCAAACAGCTTAGGAATAGAAACAATAATAACAGACCACCATGAACAACTAGATGTATTACCAAATGCTTATGCAATTATAAACCCAAAACGTAGAGATAACACATATCCATTTAGAGGGCTAGCTGGTGTAGGTGTTGTGTTTAAAGTAATACAAGCAATATCAATGAAACTTAACCTTGATGAAAAGGAATATTTGAAATACCTAGACATAGTATGTATAGGAACAATTTCAGATATAGTTCCACTAGTTGATGAAAATAGAGTAATTGCAAAACTAGGATTAATGCTTGTAAAATGCACAAAAAATGTTGGGCTAAAAGAATTAATACAAGAATCTGGATACAAAACAATAGATTCTGGAATGGTTTCATTTGGAATTGCACCAAGAATTAATGCATGTGGAAGAATGGGAAAACAAGAGGAAGCATTAGAATTATTCTTAACAGATAACCCAGAGAAAGCAAAAACAATAACTAAAAGATTAAACGAATACAATACACAAAGGCAAGAAACGGAAAAGCAAATTTTTGAGCAGGCAATTTCAGAACTTGAAAAAGAAAACTTAGAAGAAAAGAGTAGTATAGTACTTGCTGGAGAAAACTGGCATCATGGAGTAATTGGAATTGTTGCTTCAAGAATTACAGAAAAGTTTTTCAAACCAACAATACTAATATGCATTGAAGATGATATAGGAAAAGGCTCAGGCAGAAGTGTTCCAGGGTTTGACTTACATGAAGCTTTAGCTCAAAGTTCAAAATATTTAGAAAAATATGGTGGACATGAGATGGCTGTTGGTTTATCTTTAAAAAAAGAAAATATACAAGAATTTAAAAATCACTTTGAAGAATATGCAAAATCAAAAGGCGTAAAGGATATAGTTCCAATTATTAATGTAGACTCAGAAATAACCAAAAAAGATATAAATAAAGCTACAGTGGAACAAATAAAACTATTAGAACCTTTTGGTGAGCAAAACAAACAACCATTATTGATATATAAAAATTTGAAAATAGCATCAATAAGGGCATTATCAGAAGGTAAACACTTAAAACTAATGCTAAAAGATGAAAATGAAATAATAAATGCAATAGGTTTCAACCTAGGAGAACTTTCAGAAGAATACTTAATAGGAGATAAAGTTGATGTGGTTGGAACACTAGAAATAAACGCATATAATGGACAAGAACAAATACAAATAAACTTAAAAGATATAATGAAATCAATTTAGAACAAATAGAAAGGATAAGTAGCATGGAAAGCACAAACAAAACAATTGGTGATGTAATAAAAAGAATGAAAATGAATAAGAGAAAATTTAATAATGCTTTAATATTAAAGGCGTATAATTTCGCAGAAGAACATCACCGTGGGCAAAAAAGAATGTCTGGAGAAGACTACATAATACATCCTGTGGCAGTTGCCTATATTCTAGCAGACCTACAAATGGATGATGCAACAATTTGTGCAGCACTATTACATGATGTTGTTGAAGATACAGATGTAACAAGTGAAGACATAACAAAAATCTTTGGCGAAGAAATATCTGAAATGGTTGCAGGTGTTACAAAACTTGGAAAAATAAAATATGTAACAATAGAAGAACAACAAGTAGAAAATTACAGAAAAATGTTCCTAGCAATGGGAAAAGATATAAGAGTAATACTTATAAAACTAGCAGATAGACTTCACAACATGAGAACACTTTCAAGTTTAAAAAGAGATAGACAAATAGCTAATGCCAAAGAAACAATGGAGCTATATGCACCACTTGCAAATCGCTTAGGTATGTATTCTCTAAAATGGGAGTTAGAGGATTTAGCTTTTAAATACCTATATCCAGAAGAGTATCGTGAATTAGTAGAAGGAATCGACCGTAAAAGAGAAGAACGTTTACAATTTATTGATATGATTATGGAACAAATAAAACTGTCAGTAAAAAAACAACATATTGAAGCAGAAATTACAGGAAGAGCAAAACATTTATATAGTATTTACCGCAAAATGAAAAGAGATAATATTACCTTAGATCAAGTATATGACTTGTTTGCATTAAGGGTAATAGTTAACTCTATAAAAGACTGTTATGCAGTTTTAGGTATAGTACATGAGTTATATAGCCCGATGCCAGGAAGATTTAAAGACTATATTTCAGTGCCAAAGCCTAATATGTATCAGTCTTTGCATACAACATTAATTGGGTCATCAGGAACACCGTTTGAAATCCAGATTCGTACTTTTGAGATGCACCG
>OLOB01002041.1_pt1 | contig 12399 bp, 11 predicted proteins | sample 1671911 | NCBI WGS metagenome assembly OLOB01 (sample SAMEA3136625, study PRJEB25190) | human gut metagenome | biome: human gut; feature: human-associated habitat; material: faeces | place: Austria | collected 2013
AAACCTCTATCTTTAAGAATTTTTAATGCTCTAACTGCATTGTCTATTCCTTTAGCATGAGAAAGTCTTGCTACGGAAATCAATTTAAAGCTTTTATTATCAGCAATTTCTTTTTCAACATTTTCTTGTGACATCTTGTTTATAAATTCTGGTGAAGTTATATTTTCTATAACAGATACTTTATTATTAAGACTTGGATACTTATTTAAAAATGAATTTTTGCATTCCTCTGAAACAGCTACAATATTATCAAACTTATTCCATATCCTTAAATCTTCTTTTATATCTGTTTCAATAGTTGAAAAATCAGTATGTATCCATGCTATTTTTTTCTTTGCACTAACTTTCTCTGCTACAAAATAATGTGGCCAAAGATAACTTATTGCAACATCATATTTTTTTTCTAACTTCGGCAAATACTTCATTGAGTATTTCCACATAAGTTGCATTTGTACATTTCCAGGCTCTGATAAATTTAGTTTTTCTGATAAATTTTTAGCCTTTATTTTGGCTCTTAATCTAGCATATCCTAGTTTTACTTTTCCTTCTTTAAAAAGCTGTCCTATTGATTTTCTAAATGAAGCATATTCATCTACTTCTGATAATAAATTATGTCTATTAGGAAGAAGTTTCATAAAGTCACCACAATGCTTATATAACATTAAATCAACATTAAATCTTTTATAATTAAAATTCTCTAGTAAACTAATTAAACTTCTTTCAACGCCTCCAACCTCCATATCAAAGGATGAAATTAATATTTCCTTCATTATTTATATCCCCCAACTTCTAAATACAATATACTTCATACAATTTATTTATAATATCTTCAACCTTATATCCTTTATCTTCAAAACCTTTTATAATAATTTCTTTATCCTTTTTATTTATTTTTATCATTTCATTAGCCTTTTCAGTCCATTTACCTATATCATCTGATAATTTTAGTTTTTTAAGTAATCCAATACCTAAGTCTGCCTCTGGCTGAATTGCTTCTGATACTAGACATGGAACTGATGCTGCTTGTGCCTCCAACAATACTAATCCTAACCCTTCATATATTGATGGCATTATGAATAAATCCATATCATTTACTATTTTATTCACATCATTTCTTAATCCTAAAAAATAAATATTGTCTTCTAAATTTAAGGCTTTGACTTTTTTCTCAATGTCTTTCTTTAATACACCATCACCAACTAAGATACCTTTAATTTGATTATTTTCTTTAATTAATTTATTTAATATGTCAATAAGAAACTCATGATTTTTGGCTTCCATAAATCTACCTACATGACCTATTACAATATCATCATCTTTAATCCCTAGCTCTTTTCTTATACTTCCTTTATCCTCAATATTAATAAACTTTTTATACTCAATATAATTAGGAATAACTTTATACTTCTTATTTTTAACTATTCTTTCTCCAAATAAATATCTTCCTGCACTATTACTACATGCAAGATAATCTGTAGAAAATATTTTTATTAAACTTCTCATGATAAAAACATATACCTTTTTTATAAATGAACTACTATTATCAAAAGTTGTATGGGCATGTGAAATTCTTACTGGAGCTTTAGCTAAATATCCAGCTAAAACACCAATTCCACAATTAAATAAAGTATGGGTATGAACTGCACTATACTGATTATCTTTTATAACTTTTTTTAATTCATTAACAGCCTTTATAAAACCAACTTTATTAGGTGCATCTAATCTTATAATCCTTCCACCAAGCTCTTTTATCTCTCTATCATAATATCCTTCATCTTTATAATAAGATATAAAATCAAATTGAACTTCATTATAAATATTTCTATATAAATTCATTAACATTGTTTCTGTCCCACCAATATTCATACCACCAACAATATGCAAAACTTTTTTTTTATTATATATATAATTCATAATAATACTCCCATCACTCCGCTTAACTATAAAAAATATCACTTATTTTATACTCACTGTTATATTTCATGTTCATTCCTATAACCTGCTCTCTATAAAAAAATATAAAATAACAAATCAAAAACCCAAAATAAAATAGTCTTTTTTCCTTATTTCCTAAGCAGTTTTTAATGATATATGGCACTAAAATAAAATTATACAATTGTAAATATAAAGTAAATCTATTAAATATCCAATTAAACATTCCAAATGCCACAAAAAACAAATTAATTAAAGCAATATTTACAAATATGTTACTTTCAGGCCATTTCTTTTTTAATTCATCTCTTTTCAAATATGCCAATATTACTGGAACCGAATTTACTATTGTTCTCATAAAACTTGATCCACCTTCTGTAGAATTTTGATATTGAGCATAATTACTATTTTTCATAAGAGTAAAAAATATTTCCATAGCCTTATTAAAAAATAGCGCTCCTACCAAAGCCATAAAAATCATAATAAAAGTTGTCTTAGACCAAGCTTTACTTCTATATATAAAATATAAAGGAATCATAAATAGTGCTGATTGATGGAAAGTAGAAATTAGTAAAACACATATAGAATACTTGTAAAATTCCCCTTCAATAATTAAGTGTGTACATAAAAACAGTAATGCAGCAGCTAAGCATTGTCTAATTCCATTCATAGTTATAATATAATATCCGCAAGTAATATAAAAAAATACTTGCAACTCTAGATAACTCCTATATTTATATAAAATAATCATATTAAATACATTGGTTAATAGAGCAGTAGTGAAAATTAATATTTGCGAATTTGTTGAGATATTCATTAATACTAAGCTTAGTAAATTTAAAGCAAAATCCCCATCAAATTTAAATTTTTCTGGATTTTTAACTAAAATATCAAATGAGTGTTTATAAAAATAAGTATCTCCAACTCCACTTCTTAATCCCGATAGTAAAATCAAAATTATTACTACTAAACTGAAGAAAAATATTGAAAAAAATTTCCTATTTTTTTCATCTGCAGCTCTTGAAAATAAAGAAAATACATATGTAGATATTATAGTTGCATAAAATGGTGCCATTCTTTACTCTCCCTTTGTATAAATTTAAACTTCTGTAGTACTTTTAATAATATATCTATAAAGTACATACCCTACCGGAATAGCTAAAACAGTTAGTATTTTGCATGGGCTTTCTTTTAAATAATTCTTATTTTTACTTATAAAACTACTAGATACATAATGAATACATTCTTTAAATTTAAATTTTAATGAAGCCTTTGGATTTTTCATATTATCAATTCTTATAAAAGCAAATCCTTTAGGGTTTCTTCTATATTGTTTTAACATATTTAAGGAAGATCCATCTTCCATATATTCAACATTACATACAACTTCATTCATTAATGCTAATTTATATTTAGAATCAAGCTTTGCATATTTATATGCTAAACTTACATACTTTTCTCCTTCAAATATTGGATATGGATATTGTATAGTAAGCTCACTTCTATATATAAGCTTTTTATCACCTTTTAAGCCATATTTATTATAAATATCAAAATAAGTTGACTCCTTTAATTCATTTGGAAACTTATCACCTATTACTTTTCCATCTGTATAAGCATCTAATGCCATTATTCCTGCCAAGTCGCTTCTTTTATTTTTATTCCAGAAACTAATTATTTTTTTCACTGCATCATCTGGCATATAATCATCTGAATCAATACATACATTTAATTCTGTCTTTATATTTTTATAAGCAGTATTATGAGCTCCATGCATTCCTTGATTCTCTTGATAAATATAATTTATTTCAATTTTATTTTCATTTATCCAGCTATCTACTAATTCTTTAGTATTATCACTAGAACCATCATCAATGATTAACCAAGTAAAATCTTTGGAAGTCTGTCTTAATAAACTCTCATAACACTTATGCAAAGTATATGCCCTATTATAACTTGGCGTAAACACTGTTAGTGTCTTCATATGTTCTTTCCTCCTTATATTTATCTAAATAAAACTTTGTTAAAAACTTTACGTTTGTTGCTGCATCATATCCACTTTCAATAATTTTTCTCATATTATTAGATTTACTCCAGTTCATCTTTAATATTTTATCTGCCCATACTTTAGCTTCTAAATTTAAATCTATAAATTCTACATCACCACATATATTTGATTCCTCTGTTACTCCTGTAGAAGTTATACATTTAAGTCCTGCAGCTTGCGCTTCAACTAAAACCACAGCTAACCCTTCAAATAAAGATGGAAATAAAAATAAATCCATTGCCTGCATTAAATCACTTATATCTTCCCTAACCCCTAAAAACTTTACTGAATCTTCAATACCTAGCAACTTAACTTTCTCCTTTATTTTTGAGCATAAGTCACCTTCTCCTACTAATAGCAAAACAGTATTTTTATCTTTTTTATGAATTTCATTAAATACATCAACTAAAAATTCATGATTTTTTTGGGGATTAAATCGTCCTACATGTCCTATAACTTTTTTAAATTCAATACCTAATTCTTTTCTTACTTTATTTCTTATATCATTATTAAATTGAAACTTTTCACTATCAACAGCATTGTTTAACGTAATAACTTGTCCAGAATTATTTATTTCTTTTCCAAACAGCCACTCTCCTGCCCTCTTTGAGCAAGTAAAGTAATCAGTTATATTATCTTTTAAATTCATTCTTGCATATATTCTAAAAACATATTTATAATCTAGTTTTAAATCAGCTAAATGACTATGTGCAATTCTACAAGGTATATTTGCTTTTTTCGCAGCCTTTAGTACAAATGCACTATTTTCATTCATATGAGAATGAACTACTTTATACTCCTTATGTTCATGAAAGAATTTATCTAATTGACCAAAGTATTTATGATAGTTTCCTGGTCGTATTGGAAGCATTCTATATATTTTTCCACCTAGTTTTTCTATCTCATCATCATAATGACCTCTTTCACTTCTATGAACCATAAAATCAAATTGGACTTTGCTTCTATCTATTTTTCTATAATAATTCATAAGCATTGTTTCAAGTCCACCACGATTCATTATAGTAACTACTTGTAATACTCTAATTGGTTCCATAAATTCTCCTTTAAATATTTCTATATTTTAGCTCTTAAAAATTCTATTGTACTTAACATTAAATAACTACAAAAACTCATTTTATTCTTTATAAAAAAGTAAAAAATCCGCCAATGAATTGAAAAGTATTTTAATTCTAAATTCTTATATGCATTTCTTATATACTCTTCATTGATTATTATCTTTATATTTTTTATTTTATTAATTCTACTTATCTTATTATTTTTAGAACACTCTATTAAACCTAATCCTAATACAGAAGTACATATTCTATTATTTAATGCTTCTTCAAATACTTGTTCAAAGTTATTTTCTTTTATAAAATCACTAATATACTTGAAAAAAACTTTTCTTTGCTCTTTTAATTTTGGATTATATTGTGATGTTACTGATTTAGGATTATCTCTCCAGTAATGATACATAGGTTTATTTAAAAACATTACTTTTTTCAAATAATTAAATGTAAATATATTAAATAAAGTATCTTCTGCTGAGCCTATTTCATTTAAATCAACAAATTTTAATTTATTTTCTTTCAATATATCAGCCCTATATAACTTTCCCCATACAGTACCTAATGCATCTAACATTTCTGGATTTGATAATTCTTCTTTAACTGGTCCAACTAATTTTCTTAGTAATTCATTTTTCACTTTATCTTCTTTATAAATTATTTCTTCTGGTAAATTAAATATCTTTTCTTTTGAATGATCTTTAAATTCTCTTATATAGCTGCACATTACTAAATCAAGTTTATTTTCTTCTGCTTTTTTATACATTACTTCAACCATATTAGAATCTATCCAGTCATCGCTATCTACGAACATGATATATTTTCCACTGGATAGCTCAATTCCTTTATTTCTACATTTAGATACTCCAATTTCTCCACAATCGAAAATTTGTATTCTTTCGTCTTTTTTTTCATAATCTCGCAATATATTTAAACTATTATCTGTTGAACCATCATCTAAAAATATTATTTCAATAGTTTTTAATGTCTGTGAAATTATGCTTTTTACGCATCTTTCTATATAATTTTCAACATTAAATACTGGTACTACTATACTTACTTCTGGAGTTATTTTCTTCATAAGTTACCTCCGAATTAAATCTGCCACTTAAATAAATTTTATCAATCTGTTTACTTACATTTTTTATATTAAATTTCTCTAAATTTGCTTTACTAAAGTCTTTTTTATCTTCATTAATAAATTTATTAATATGTTCAGCCCATTTAAATTCATTTTCTTGTAGTGATATTACATTTAATAAACCTAAATCTGCTTCTTTAGTAATTTTGTCTGAAATAAAACATGATAATCCTGCTGCTTGAGCTTCAACTAATGTAACAGGAAGCCCTTCCCATTTAGATGGAAAAATCATATAGTCCATATTACTTAAAATATCCCCCACATCTTTTCTATTTCCTAAAAGAGTAATTACATCATTTAACTTATATGAATCGATTAAATTTATTACTTTTTCCTCATCAGGGCCTTTTCCTAACCAATATAAATGAATATCATTTCTTAATTTATTAATCTCATTTATTACTTTTACTATAAAAATACTATTTTTTTGTTCACACATTCTTCCTACTGTAACAAAATTTATTTTACTTTTATCTATATCTAAATCTTTAATGAAAATATCTTTTTGACTAAACTTCTCTAAATCTATTCCATTAAAAATAACATTGTTACCTTTTTTCTTTATATTTTTTTCGCCATACATATATATATTAGCTTCACTAGAGCACCCCACATTTAAAGTTGAAAATGTGTTAATTAATACTCTCATGAATTTTCTATATATCTTTATGCTTCTACTTACTCCAACAGTTCTAGCATGTGCACTATTTGTATTATGGGAATGTGCAATTCTAATTGGAACTCCAGCAATAAATGCAGCTAATAAATTTATTCCGTTAAAAAAGTCAATATGAGTATGAACAACATCAAAAGGTCCTTCTTTTTTTAAAAGTCTTATCAGTCTGAAAAAATGTTTTATTATATTTCTAGGTCCATTTAGATCTGCAGTGTGATACACTTTTCCTCCATTATCAAGAATATATTGTTCATGATATTGCTTTCCTTGACATGCTACTGCAAAATCTAATTCTATTTTTTCTTTATCAATATTATCAAAAACATTCAACAAAAATGCTTCTATCCCTCCTGGAGCTAATCCATGAGATATTTCTAAAACTCTTACTTTTTTTATACCACTCATACTTACCTCATACTTCTTTTATTTATTTTCTGTTAACACATATTCATTTGAACTAACTATGCTACTATCATAAAGTCCTTTGTAAATAAGTCTTAAGCTTTCATTTATTGTTTTAATATCGTACTTATCAACTTCCTTAGAAACTATAAACTCGTTATCTCCATAAACATATTGTTCTTCTATGGCTTTTGCTGTAGCTTCATAATCTCCTACTTCCACTAATTCACCAACGGTTTCATCTACTACAATATCTCTACAGCCTCTTATATTAGTAGCAATTACTTTTTTACCACATGCCATAAGCTCCATTAAGTTTCTTGGCAAACCTTCTCTATATGAAAGAAGTACTCCTATATTACATATATTAATTAGTTCATTAATATCATTTCTAAAACCAAGGAATATAACTTTATCTTTTAGTCCTCTATTTTTAACTTCATCTTGTAATTCTAAAAGTTTATCTCCTTCACCTACACATATGGATTTTATTTCAGGATATTTATCCTTTAAGACTTCCATTGCTTTAATAAGTTGTATTTGATTTTTGTTTTCATTAAGTTCTGCTATCATTAAAACAACAAAATCACTTTCTTTTAAACTAAGCTCTTTTTTCTTATTTACTATTTCTTCTTTTGATAATTTCTTATATTGATTTAAATCTAAACCTACGCCATTTAATAAGTAACAATTCTTTGGCTTTAACTTATTTTTAGTTATTTCATAATCTTCAGAATTAATATTAATAGTAGTATCTGTAAGCTTGGCCATTATCTTTTCTATAGGATAATACATTATCCATCCTAACTTTGAACCACCTTTTAAAAAATGATATCCATGGGCAGTATATATTGTTTTTAAATGCTTAAACCTAAGCTTTAATAATCTTCCGTATATAGATGCTATAGGTGTATGAACATGTACTATATCAAAATTTTCTCTTTTTTGTATATTAACAAGCTCTTTAAATGCCTTTATATTTCCTAAACCTAAAGGGTTTCTAGAAAAAGGAATATCATATATCTTTACTCCCTTTTCTAGCAGTCCTTTATTTACAGGCTTATCTATGGAACAAGCACATTGTACTTCATATCCTTCTTTCAATAACATTTCAATGTGAGGAACAAGAAATGCATTTATTGTCCTACTTACTGTTGTTACATATAATACTTTCTTCATTAACTCCTCCTACCTTTATTACTTTAGCAGGTACCCCTACTGCTGTAGCTCCTGCTGGTATATCTTCTATTACTACTGCTCCTGCTCCTATAATAGCTCCCATACCTACTGTTTTCCCTTGAATTATTGTGGATCCTGTTCCAAACATAACTCCTTCTCCAATTTTGTCATTACCTGATATATTGACATTCCATAAAAGAGAAACATAATCTTTTATTACTGTATCATGACCAATTCCACATTTTGGACTTATTATTACATGATTACCTATGGATATATTCGCTGTTAATATAACACCTTCATAAACTATACATCCTTCTCCAATTTCCATATAATCATGTATCCAAACATTTGGATGTACAATTGTAGCAAATTTAAATTTATTATTTAATTTTGCTACAATACTTTTTTTCACTTCATAATTGGCAATGGCAATTACCACATAAGTATCTTCATCCATCATAATAAGAGAATCAGTTCCGCCTAAGACTGCATAACCATTTACAACATTACCCCAATTTGCAGGATTATCATCTATATATCCAAGCAAGTTCCAAGTTGGCTCTAACATATTTATCTGTTGTATTATTAAAGAGACCTCTCGCCCTACGCCTCCTGCTCCAACAATAACTATATTTTTCATAATAATTTCCTTTTACCTTTTAAACTTTCTTAAAAATTTAGAAATTTTTTTATCACTTTCATGTCTATAATAAAGTCTTTCTCCTGAATTATCATAATCATTTAAAATTGTACCTATTATATTTGCTTTTACCTTTTCCAATTCTTTATATGAATTTACAACAGTTTTTCCTTTAGTCTTATTTGCTTTCACCACTAATACTGTTGAATCCGCCTTTGCTGCTAAAAGTTGTGCATCTGTCACTGCCAATACTGGTGGTGTATCAAGAATTATATAATCATAATTTATTGATAACTCATCTAAGAATTCTTCCATAGTTTTAGAACCAAGAATTTCTGCTGGGTTTGGTGGAATTGTTCCACATGGTAATACATAAAGATTATTCTCTATCTTTTTAATAACTTCTTTTAAATCTTGCTTATCAAATAATACATCTGTTAATCCCTTATCATTAGGTATTAAAAACTTCTTATGTACTGAAGGTTTTCTTAAATCACAATCAATCAGTAAAGTTCTACTTCCATTTTGACTTAAGCTAAAAGCTAAATTTCCTGCCACTGTAGACTTACCTTCACTACTATTAGAACTGGTAATTACAATTGTTTTTATTGGATTATCTACTGATGAATATTTTATACTTGTTCTTATTGAACGATAACTTTCTGCCGATAAAGATTGAGGCATTTTATTAACTATGAACATTTTCTTAACTCCCTCTCAAATTCTCTTTCATGATGAGGTATATCACCTAAAACCGGAACTGGTAGTATTTTTTCAAGTTCCTCTCTTTTGCCTATAGTGTCATCTATATAATCTAAAAATAATATAATTCCAATAGATATTATTATTCCTGCTGCAAAGGCAACTAAAATAACCTTAGCCTTATTAGGAAGCGAACTATATGTTGTAGGCTCTTCTAGTATCTTTACTTTTACCCTTGAATCTATTTCTTTTATTTCATATTCAAATTTTTCACAAACAGCATTTAAGATATCTTCCATTTCATTTGTTGAAGAGCTAGTATAATTTAATGTAAATATAGGAGCTGTTGTTGATACTGAATAAGATATTGCATATTTAACTTGATCTGATGTTTTAGATATTTTATTTTTCTTTAAAGTATCATCTAAAAAATCTCCTACCTTCATTATTTCATTGAAAGTAGCCATAAATTTACTATATGCCTCTATCTCATTTTCAGAATAATTATCTAGTATCTTATCACTGGTACTTACTAAAAACTTCATACTGCATGTATAAGTAGGTGCCATTTGTCTAGTTTTATATATACCTAAAACTGTTGTTAAAGCTGTAACTACTATAATTATCCATAACCTCTTTCTAAATAAACTTCTCATATCTTCTAAGTTAATTAATTTATCTTCCATTAGATTCGCCTCCTATTTTGCTTTAGTTAGTTCCATTAAAATACTCCATTGTTACATTATTATCCTGGTTAATACCTTCTTTAATAATTACCTTCTTCACAGTTAAAAATATTATCTTTAAATCCAATAGAAAATTTCTATTCTTTACATACCAAACATCTAACTTAAATTTTTCTGTCCAAGTAATTGAGTTTCTACCATTTATTTGAGCCCATCCTGTTAAACCTGGTCTTACATCATGTCTCTTTTTTTGCTCTTCACTATATAAAGGTAAGTACTGTGTTAGAAGAGGTCTTGGCCCAACAATACTCATATCTCCCTTTAATATATTAATAAGCTCTGGGAGCTCGTCTATACTTAAACTTCTAAGCTTAGCTCCAAAAGGAGTTAATCTTTCTTCATCACTTAAATAATTTCCATTTTTATCTTTACTATCTTTCATTGATCTAAACTTAATCATTTTAAAGACCTTATTGTCTTTACCAACTCTCTCCTGCACAAAAAATACAGGACTTCCTAAGTTAAAATAAACAAGAATTGACACTACAATTAATATAGGTGATAAAACTATTAATGCCGTCAAAGAAAGAATAATATCAAAAAACCTTTTTACAATTTCATATAAAATATTTGTATTTTCGTTTATATCACTTATCGAAAATTCTTTGCCACATATTTCACAGTTCACGATATGATCCCGAAGTAATTTTCTTTCATATATTGTACATACTTCACCACAATCACATTTTATTCTGTATTTAAATGTTATCATTCTCTGATCATGAAGTTCCTTTATAAATTCTTGGCATTCATGGTTAGACACTCCTAGCCTTTCACTAATTTCGTCTGGATAAACTATTGACCGACCGCGATTTCACAATGCTCTGCAATTTGTTGACTAAGTTTTTCTTCATACTTTTCATATATTTCTAAAGCTGAATTCATATCTCTTTCGTTAAAACGAATACCATACCTTATCAATATTTCCAAATGTTCTGTATTGGAAGCATCAAATTTCAGATTTAGATTTCCTCTCTTTCGTTCCATTGTAACCCATAAAATTTCTATTTGTTTTCTTTCTTCCATCCTATTTTTTAATGCCATAAATGTTTTTGTACAAAAAATAGGTGTTGACGTATTTTCTCCACTTAGTGAAGTTAAGACTTTTTCTTCATCATTAAACTTCACTCTTGCAACAACTGCCTCTAATCCCAAATTCCAAATTTCATCAAAATTTTTATTATAAAAGTAATCACTAATTGCCAAACATTCTAATGCATTTCTTATTTCAGCTTCAAAGTTCATAACTCCCTTGTCTAATAAATAATTACCATTTCCATCTCCATTCACATTTTTAAGAGGTAAGGCATTAACTATCTCTATTTCAAAATCTTTTATATCCTTAACCAAATAATCGATTTTATTATACGCTGGAACATGTGAATATGCTTCATCTATAAGATTTTTACTCATAAGAAAAAGGGCTTTTTTATGCTTGGACATAAAGTTTTTTACTTCAACTTTAAACTCTATACACATTAGTTTTTTTATATGAATTAGAAGATTTTCTGCTTTATGTTCTTCATGTGCAATATGTTGTCTTGTCCATGCTTTGACTAACATAATTTTTCTTTCAAAATCTAATTCAACCGGGATATATGCAACCGAGTCTTTATATCCTCTTTCTCCGTTTAACTGTATAAAACATGCAAAAAGCAATCTGATTCTAGTCAACTCACCTTTTTGATTTTCTTCTGATTGTACAGCTACTATTTTCCTCGGTTCAGTTGTATTTGGAATTCTCCCTAATATATCACAAAAATTTATTGAATTTATATTGTAATATTCATTTAATGCATTTTCCCAGTCCTCTGGATATTTATATCCTTTCACTTTTACCTGAAGCTGTTTCAGTTTTGGCTTG
>OLOB01002046.1_pt1 | contig 12388 bp, 13 predicted proteins | sample 1671911 | NCBI WGS metagenome assembly OLOB01 (sample SAMEA3136625, study PRJEB25190) | human gut metagenome | biome: human gut; feature: human-associated habitat; material: faeces | place: Austria | collected 2013
TCCCATTTATAGTTTCACTTCCACCTGTTGAAGTTATTTCTATTCCATATGTTAAATTACTTACTAACATCTCTGTACTTCTATATGAGTTTGTTGTAAATATAAATGTACCATATGACATTCCTAATATAGCTGTTAATGTTATACCTAATATTAGAGAAGTTCTTTTTATTCTTTTAAACATAATTACTCCTCCTCAAAAAATTTATTAATTGGTACATTTAGTACTTTGCTTATCATATATAAGTTATATATACTAACACCCATATCACTGTTCTCACTCTCTAAAGCACCTATAAGAGGTGTTCTTGCGCCTATTTTCTCTGCAAGCCCTTTCTGAGTTAGTTTTTCTTTGTTGTAAGCATTATATATAAGCCTATACTTTCTTACGTTTCTTCCAACAATTTTTTTAAATCTTCATTTGTCATAGATTTCCTCTTTTCTACACACGAAAAATGGGTAGACTTATTCTATCCATTTAATTGCACATGAAAAACCATTAAGATTAATTATTAGTCTTAGAACACATTCTTCCACACAAGTGTTTGTTATAACTTTATTTTTCATGTACATTCTCCTTTATAATTAATAGTTTGGGAATTTTTACTCTCTCTATTACGTATTAATAATATCAAAAAAAATACTATTTTTCAAGTACTTTTTAATTATTTTTAATAACTATTTTATAACTCTATTATTTCTATATTGTCATCTTCTTCATTAGGTTTTAAATCTTTTACAAATTTCTTAGGTTTCTCTATTTCGTCTACCTTTACTGGCTCTACTTTTTCTATTTTTGTAGGTTTTTCTTCTTCATCTTTCAGTATTTTATCATATTTTATTTTAGTTGCTTTAAACGCTGATGGTCTAGGCATTTCATCAATTTCTCTTTTAAATACGTTATCTACTTTCGGTTCTTCAGTAGTTTTGTTTAACTCACTTAGTTCTTCTTCAGTAAGTAAGTTATATGTTTCTTTTTTTAGTTCTTCTTTTTCTATTTCTTCAGTGGGTCTATTATCTAATTTACCACTATAATTAAGTGCCGGTAAATATACTACTGGAAACAATATTAAACCAAATGCAAAAGATTTAGTTGTATGAAATACTATACTTAATCTATAAAGAATAATCATTATTATAAATACGTTAGTTACTGGGAAAAGTAATAGTATAAAGTTCCATCTATTTAAGTTAACTATATCTAGTAATATAAGTAAGTTATATAGGGGTATAAATAAAGTAATTATTTTTTTATTTGATACTTTAAATATATTGTTACAACTTACTATTACAAGAACTGAAAACAATAACGTAATACATGCGAATATTCCCCATAAACGCATAAATTTAAATAAGTAATATATATTCATAACCCTACTCCTTTTATTCTATTAATAATAATACACTAAATTTTATATTTTATCAAGATTATTTGTTACTTTTTTGTTGTTTTTTAAATATAATATTATAGGTGAATGTTATGGCTAGTTTTAATTTAAGTAAAATTTTAGGTGGGTTAAATAGTACAATTGGTACTATTAACAAGGCTATTCCAATATATAAACAAGTAAGTCCAATTGTTAAGAATGTAAAAGATGCGTTTAATACAGTTAATTCTATAAAAGAAGCTAGTAAAGAAGCTACTATTAAAGAGGTTAAGGAATTAGAAAGACCTATAAGTAACTTTAAAAAGAAAACTACAGATAATAGAAAAGATAGTTTAGATACTTTGACATTTTTTCAGTAAATTAAAAACAGACTTTTATTCTGTCTGTTTAAATCCATCATTAATTAAGAATACTGCATATAATGGTATTGATTTAATCTTAGTTTCAGGGTTGTATCCAAAATCTTTAGTACTTATCCTAATAGCATATTTAGGTTTATATTTTTCCATGTATAATTTTAAACTTTTTGACTGAGTATTATCACTTGCTTTAACTTCAACAGGAATTACTCCATCATTAGTATAAAGGAGAAAATCTACTTCTGCAGTGGCAGTACTTTTCCAGTAATATAGTTCAAAACCATTTATTAGTAATTGATTAGCAACATAATTTTCAGCAATTGCACCTTTAAAAAGTGAAATGTTATCATTTACTATATCTTTAGTATTAAGGTTTATTTGACTACATAGTATTCCAACATCACTAAGATAATATTTAAATGTTTCATCATCAGTAAATACTTTTAAAGGTATTTCCGGTAATGTAACATTATTACATTTAACTATTAAATTACTGGCGAGTAACCAATCAGTTGCTGTTTCGTATCTATCTTTTCTACCATCAGTTTCAACTTTAGAAAATTGAAATTTTTTTGAATTATTTAAAAGTTGTGAAGGTAAAGAGTTATATACTCTTTCAATTTTTAATGTCTCTTGTTCACTTGTTACATATTTTTTCATATCCTTATAATATGCACTTACTATATCTTTTAAAATTTTAGTATCATAATTAAAATAATCAAAATTAACATCTATAAGATTTTGAATTGCTTCAGGCATTCCACCAGTTAATAAGTAAGCACGGTAGTATTTTAACAGTTCTTCATGCATAGGAGAACCTAGGCTTTTATTTTTTTCATAATACGTTTTTAGTAAATCAACATATTTTTCCTTATTGTTAGCTATCAAAAATTCTTCAAAACTCATTGGATACATATCAAGCATCCACACTTTACCTACTGGAAAAGAGTTTTTTGACCTTTTAATTTTAAGGCCTAATAAGGAACCAGCACATACAATATTGACATTGTTATGTTCTTCACAGAAATATTTTAAAGAAGAAATTAATTCTCCACTTTCTTGTATCTCGTCAATAAATAAAACATTATTTTTATCTTCTATATCATATTCTAGCATGGTTTTTAGTAAATTATATTTTTCATCAGTGCTTATTGTTCTACTAAATATTTCAACAATGTTTGTATCATCAAGCAAGTTTATATAGCAAAAATGTTCAAATTCTTTATTACAAAATTCTTTTATTACATACGTTTTTCCACATTGTCTAACACCTAAAACCATCAGAGGTTTTCTATTATTTTTTCTGTTTTTCCATTCTAATAACTCATTATAAATTTTTCTTTTCATATCATATCACATCTTTCTTATTAAATATACCATATTTTAAGGAAAAAATCAAGGTGTATGACGAAAAATCAAAGGACTTTTTAGTCTAAACTGACGGAAAATCAAAGGACTTTTTGGTCTAAAGTGACAAAAAATCAAAGGACTTTATAAAAAACTAATATTTATAGTTTTTTAGAGTGTTAACTATATCTATTAGTTTTTCATTATTTGCATTATTCAAAATGCTTGTATATTTTTTTATTAAGTAATCATTCTTTTCTTTAAGTAATTCTTTATTTTTATGGTTTATTCCTACTAGTATTTGTTCTTTAGAGTAGTCTCTTTTAACGTTATCAAATACTATTAAGTTATAAAATTTACCCTTTTCTTTTATTATTTCTTCTTCTAAAACATAATAATTTAATTTAGACATTTCTGTTCTTAGTATATCATTATTATTATTAGATATTGTAATTATTTTGTTAAATCTATAATTACTGTTTTTTAGTATATCTAAAATAGTATGCGCACCCATTCCACTTAATACTAAAGTATATTCTTCATTTAAAATAGTAGGTACTCCATTACTTACACTAAAAGTGATATATTCTTTTTCAAGTGGTGTTAAGTTCTTTTTAGCATTTTCTATAATATTAGGTCTTAAATCACTTGCTATACTATATATATTTTTTTTAGCTAAAATCTTTGATAAAAGTGCTTGATCGCATCCAACATCAAGCACTTTTTCATTATCACTTATATAAGAAGATATTTTTTCTAACCTAGTCAATTAAGAAATCCTTTAATTTCTTAGCACGAGATGGATGCCTTAATTTTCTAAGTGCTTTTGCTTCTATTTGTCTTATTCTTTCTCTTGTTACACCAAATTTTTTTCCAACTTCTTCAAGTGTATGACAAGTTCCATCATAAAGTCCAAAACGAAGTTCTAGTACTTCTTCTTCTCTTTTTGTAAGAGTTTCTAACACACTTTTTAATTCTTCTTTAAGCATAGTATAGTCTGTGTATTCTTCAGGTCCCATTGTTCTTTCGTCTGCTAGGAAATCGCCTAAGTGTGAATCGTCTTCCTCACCTATTGGAGTTTCTAAGCTTACTGGGTCTTGACTTATTCTTCTGATTTCAACTATTTTATCAATAGATAATCCCATTTTCTTAGCTAGTTCTTTATCAGTAGGTTCTCTATTTAAATCAAGTGCCATTTGTCTTTCTACTCTGGCAAGTTTATTAATAGTTTCAACCATATGAACAGGAACCCTTATAGTTCTAGCTTGGTCTGCAAGCGCTCTTGTTATGGCTTGTCTTATCCACCAAGTTGCGTATGTACTAAATTTATAACCTTTGTCATAATCAAACTTGTCTACTGCTTTCATTAAGCCAATATTTCCTTCTTGAATTAAATCAAGGAAAAGTAGTCCACGTCCTACATAACGTTTTGCAATACTAACAACAAGTCTTAGGTTACTTTCTGCAAGTATTTTTTTACTTTCTTCGTCACCTGAAGCTATTTTCTTACTAAGTTCTTGTTCTTCATCTAAGCTAAGTAAGCTAATCTTACCAATTTCTTTTAAGTACATTCTAACATTGTCGTTTACACTCATGTCTTTGCTTTCGTTAGCTAAGTGTTCAATATTTAATTCTGGGTCTTCTGTAAGAAGGGACGCATCAACGTCTGTTTCGTCTTCACTACGAATTTCAATATTGTTTTCATTAAGTGCATTATATAACTCATCTAAGTTATTGCTATTCATTTCTAAGTTAGTTGTTTTTTTTGCAATTGTTTCGTATGTTAAAAAGCCATCTTTTTTACCAGTTTCAATTAAATCTTTTAGTACATCTGTAAAAGTTAAAGTACTTTCTTTTACTACTTCTTTAGCAGTAGCATCACTACTGTCTTCGTCTGTTATTTTGATACCTTCTTCTTTGATAGAATTATATAAATTATCTAATTCTTCATCTGTTAGTTCTAAAGTTATTGTTTTTTCTACTACTTGACTTTCTGTTAATGAGCCATTTTTTTTACCCATTTTAATTAGTTCTTTAAGAGCTTTATTATACTCTTTGTTTTCACTTACCATTTTAGCACTTCCTTTTTCATATTCTCAATTTTAGTTGCAAGTCTCTTTTTTTCTTCTAAATCAATGGTGTTTTTTAAGTTTTCGGATAACTTATTTATTTCCATGTTTACCCTACATTCTTTAACCCTAGTTATATAGTCCTCTAATTCTTCCACCGTATATTCATCCCTTTGTGGATAACTCATAATTTCTTTCATGACTTTACTAAGGTCTTCACGCACACTAGTGTAACATATAAAGTCCGAATAGTCAAATGTTTTGTTGTTATTTTTGTAATTAATTATTGCATTTGCTAGTTTTTTTCTTTCAGGGTTATTTAAATACCCTAGATGGTTTTCATAATAGCTTATTACTTCTTCATTGTTAAGCATTAAATAAAGTATTCTAATTTCACTTGTATCGTACTTATTGTATCTTATTTTTTTAGGTATTTTTTTTATTTCTTTAACTACTTTTACGTTTTTATTAGTTATCTTACTTTTAATTATATCAGTGCTTACTCCAAACTCGTCACTCAACTCTTTTATTTTTAGTTCTCTTAATATATCATCGTCTATCCCGTTTATTACTTTTATGCTTTCGTTTATATAGGTACTTGCGTCTACACTTTTGGTTAAGTCTTTATTATTTTTTAAATAGTTTAGTTCAAAATCTATAAAGTTTACACGTGAGTTGTAAGCATTTAGAAAAGCATCACGTCCTTCACTTTCTATTAGTTCATCAGTATCTTTATATTTACTAAATATTATTACTGTGGGATTTATCCCATTATCCATTAAGGTTTTACCAATACTTATAGTAGCAAGTTTTCCAGCTTCATCTTGGTCTAAATTTAATACAACACTTACTTTCTCTTTTTTTATGATTTCTAAATGTTCTTTAGTAAAACTTGTTCCCATTAAACTAACTATGTTATTTATTCCAACAGTGTGACATCTTATTACTTCCATCTGTCCTTCACTAATTATGATTTCTTTCTTTTTTCTTATTTCGTCTTTTGCATTACAGTAATTAAATAAGATACTTCCTTTTTTAAAGATTTCTGTTTCTTTTGTATTTATGTATTTAGGAGCGTCAGAGTCATCATATTTTCTAGCACTAAAGCCTACAGGATTACCAAAGTTATCTCTTATTGTAAACATTATTCTATTTATAAATAAGTCTTTGTTGTTATTAGATATTCCTAAGCTTTCTAGTTTAGCAGAAGTGTATTTTTTACTAAGTATTTCAGTAAGCCCACCTTTTAAAGATAATCCTATATCAAAATAGTCTAATGTTTCTTTATCTAAGTGTCTACTACTTAAGTATTCACGTGCTTTAGTTCCACTTGCAGTATTAAGGTTATTTTTGTAGTATAATAAGGCAGTGTTATATATTTCATAGTCTGATTGAAATTTATTATCAACTTTAGGTTTATCATATTTAAAGTCTAGATTAACTCTTTTTGCTAGTATTTCTACTGCCTCTAAAAAGCTTACACTAAGATAGTCTTTTATAAAGGTTATAACATTACCAGTTTCACCACACACAAAGCATTTATATATTTGTTTTTCCCTACTAATACTCATAGATGGAGTATGATCATCATGAAATGGACATACACAAAAATAGTTTTTTCCTTTTTGTTCTAGGGGAAGATATTCAGATATTACATCAACTATATCATTTTCTTCTCTTACTTTTTTAATTAGTGATTCGTCCACTTTCATTTTTAACCCTCCTATCTATAACCTCCAACTACGTATTTGTTTTCACTGACAACTATAAATGCGCGACTATCTATTTCAGTTACTATCTTTTTAAGTAAAGCTAGTCTTTTACTTGTAGTTGCTACAAATATCATGTATTTATTACTTATTAAGTCTTTTCCTTTAACTCTGCTTACGCTTACTGCAAAGTTATTATTTATTAATGCGTCTACTACTTCTTTCTTTTGTTTTACTACAATATTAACGCTTATATTACTTGTCACGTATTTTTCACTTATATACATTCCTACCATAACGCCACATGCGTATCCTGCACTATAGGAAAGTGCGATTAAGAATGCATTTTCTACTGAAGACAAAGCTTCTCTTACAACTAAGAACCATACAAATACTTGAAAGAATGCAAATAACACTGCATATAATGTTTTATCTTTAATAATAAAAACTGTTGATAAGGTTGACAATGATGTATCAACTATTCTAGCGAAAAACACTAGTAAACATAAAAAAACTACATTATCCATAATCACACCTCTTATTCATTTATTATTGTACCATAAATTCAGATAAAAAGTCTATTTTATTTTAAATTTTCACATATTTTTTTACTAAAAAAAGAATAAAAGACTAGCTTCTATTCATTATTCCCACATAAGGGTTATATTCCCGTCTCCATTTGGGTATATTTCGTTCATTTCTGTTATGAATGTAAGTGAGTACAAGTTTGGTAGTTCGTTATATTTTTCAAACTTACTTACTTTAACATCGGCATAATACGCTTCAGCAACGTATACATACTTTTCATCAACTCCGACGATTAAAGCAGCATGTCCGTCGCTTGCGATATAGTCTCCTGGCTTGTATGTGTTCTTTTTCATATATTCTTTTGTTATCTCATTATGTGTTCCATAATCGTATAATTCTCCATCAATTAATTCTTCATTACCACTTCCAACGTCTTTTGAGTCAAATCCACCATTTAACATTGCCCAAGTAACAAAACCACTACAGTCTAGTCCATTTATTCCCATTCTGTCCTCTGAGTATTCCATTAATGGGCAACCCCATATAGCTGGTCCACTTTTTGTACTTGAGGTTATATCTTCAAATTTACTTTCATGTAAATATAAGCCTACATGATAATATCTTCCTTCAGCATCAATATGGTCTTTTTTTCCCCAGTTTTCGAGTCTACCATTTTCATAAAAGTATCTAATTGCATATGGAAACTCTAAACTTAGAAATCTTGCTGCAGAGGCAACACCAGCACGTGTGCCAATGCCTGCTTCTTCTACACGTGAAGCTAATATTTTATCGAGTAAAATACTTTCTTCTAAAGTATACCTATTACAAGTAAGTCTTGTTTTCTTAGCCATTGTAGGACTTACTATTAAGTCTGTTACCATCACATTATATGTTTTAGAGTTACCATCTTTAAGAAAAGCAGTTACTTTTGTTGTCCCTTTTTTTAATCCATACATTTTGTTATCTTCTATTTTTAATACTTCAGCATCTTCTACTTTATAATATACTTCTTTATCAAACTCTATTGGGTAATCAAACGTAAAGTTAAAGCTTTTTTTGCCACCTACTGCTAGATAATATGTATCTAAAACGTCCATCGTACTAGAGAAGGTTCCTAAGTACTCTCTTTTTATTTCAAATTCTTTAGTTAAAATATTGTCATCTTTTTTAATATAGATTTTGTGTTTCCCACTTGTTAAGTTTAGAGTACATTCTCCTATTTTTTTGTAGTTTGCGCCGTCTACACTACAAAGAATTCCTGTTAAATCTTCACTATTATACTTAACTGTAACAGGGTACTCGTTTTGGGCGTTTACTATATTTTCATATGTTATTTCTATTTTATTACTATATAATTTATTTATATTTTCAAACACTATAAGCATAACTACAACACCTATTATAATTACACCTATGCTTATTAATATTCTTTTAATTTTATTCATAACATCATCCTCATTAATCCCACATATCAGTTATGTACCCATCACCATTTGGATACACATTATGCATATTTATTGTATAGGTAAGTTCTTTAGTGTCCACTATACCTTTGTATCTATCATATGTATATACTTCTAACTTTGGAAGTAAAGTTTCTGCCGTATATATATTTTTTTCATCTATTCCAATTATAAGTCCCGCGTGTCCATCAGTTCCAATGAAGTCTCCTACTTTATACTCTGTTGTTTTCATAAAATCATAAGTAAGAATATTGTGTACTCCAAGGTCTGATAGTTCGTCCGTTAGATAACTTGAGTCTCCAGCGCCTACGTCTCCTACGTCGAAGCCACCATTTAACATTGCCCATGTAACAAAACCACTACAGGTAAAACCATTCTTGTTCATTCTACTTATAAATCTGTCGTATACTAAGCAACCCCATATATTAGGTCCACCACTTGTTATTGCACTTTGGTCTAACTCTTTAAACTTATAAGAGTTTAAGTATAAACCTTTATGGTAATATCTTCCTTCAGCATCCACTCTAGGTCTTGTACCATGGCTGTCTAGTCTACCGTTTTCATTAAAGTATGGAATACTATATGGAAACTCCAAACTTAGAAATCTTGCAGCTGCCGCAACACCAGCACGTGTGCCGAAGCCTGCTTCTAACACTCTACTTTCTAGTATTTTATCTAGTAAAATGTTTTCTTCTAATGTATATCTATTACATGGCACGATTTGTTTTTCATTATTAATTACAGGGGGAACAATTAAATCAGTCACAACTACATTATATGTTTTAGAGTTACCATCTTTTAATGTTGCCGTTACTTTTGTAGTACCAGCACTTACTGCGTACATTATGTCATTTTATACTTTTAAAATATTTTTGTCTTCTACCTTATATGTTACAGTTTTATCAAAATACTCAGGATAATCAAAAGTAAAATTGAAACTTTTCTTTCCGCCAACTGCTAGGTAATACGTATCTAATACATCTATAGTGCTATTAAAAATTCCTAAGTAGTTCTTTTTAACTGTAAAATCTTTATAAGAAGTATCTTTTTCATTTGTAACATATGCTTTATAGTTTCCTTCTTTTAACAAGAAACTACACTTGCTTGTATAGTCTATATTATCTAGGCTACACTTTATATTATCTTTTCCATCATATGTAACATTTACTAAATATTCTTCGTTTTCATTAATCACATTTTCATAGTTTATTCTTATTTTATCTCTGTTTATCTTGTCATAGTTAGCAATAAGTAAGTAAACAGCATATCCAATGATTAGAAAACTTAACACTAAACCAATCACACTTACTACTTTTTTCATATAACTACCTTATTATTTTATATATTTTTAATAGAAGTGGGAACATTACTTTTATCGGATAGTATATTATGCTTGTTGGTAAATCATATTCTCCTGCAAACTCTAGTACTATTCCGTTAAACTTTTCTTTGAAGTTTGTTAAATGGTCGTTCAAGTTTCCATCTATTCCACCTAAGTTACAATAGTTACAATTATTTTCTAATGAATACTTTATTATTTCAAATACTACACCAGTTGATACACGAAGTTTGTTTAATGTGTTTGAGTTTCCTGCATATAAGTATTCACTTGTTCTTACTCCTACATCGTTATTTGGTAAAAACATTATAGAAGCACTTAATAACATAGTTTCTCCATTTTCTTTTATTAAAGAGTTTACTTCATTTATCTCTTCTATTTTACCATTATTATTTTTTAGAAATTCTAAGTATTTATTTAAGTCAATATAACCAAATACTAAATGAGCTTTTCCTTTGTAGTTTTCCATCATCTTTGTAAAGTATTCTTCATTTCTTAAACTGATACCCTGTTTTTCTTCTGTTTCTTTAAGCATTTTAACAAGAAGTGGTACTTTTTTTATGTCGTCTGTTATTTCAAATGTAATGCCACGTTTTTCATGAAATGACCCGATGTAATACTTGAATTTACTTTTATAAGTATTTAGTAGTTCTTCTAAATATAAGACTTTCCCGGTTTTATCACAAATGGGGGCTAGCATGTTATATTGTGGAGACATATTTTTACCCATTTCTTTATGAATACCTGTACACTTATATCCTAATTTTTCTAAGTTAGTATTCTTTATTTCAAAGTCTTTACTATAGTCAGGGCATACTTCTTCCCCTTTAAAACTATACTGTCTTCTTGCAAAATTCGGGTCAATTTTAACAACGTATGCTTTATTCTTTTTAGCTAATTTTTTAACAAACTTAGTCATAGCTTCTAAGTCTAAATAATTAGTAAAATCTAGCAAGTATCCGCGTGGAACATAAAACATATTAATTCCTTTTATCATTTTTTTAACAAGAATTAAACATACTCCCACTAATGTATTGTCTTTATAAAGTCCACAGTGAAAGTGTCCCCAGTTATCTTTTATATTAGCCCAATTATATGTTTGTGTAAGGCTAGACATACTATAATTACTTACAAAGTTATCATATTCAGTTTTGTTTAAATCACTTGTAAATGTGTACATTCATATACCCTCTTTCTATTACATATTATAACCTAAAGTGCCTATTTTTACAAGTAAATAATGTGCATTAGAAAAAGGGTATACACCCGATTTCTTAAAATGAACAGAAGTTTTTAGTTTTTCCTCTTAATAAACCAGTTCCAAATCTTCTACCTATGTCATAAATTTGAGTTAACATCTTTGTAATAGCATTTATTAAAGTTCCAGAAAAACTAATTCCACCGTAAACACTTAATAATTCTTCGTTACTCACTTTAAACACCTCACTTTCCACATTTAATTGGGTTCATAACCCCTTCAAAAAATCCTAAGATAAACGTAAATATTACGCCTCCAATTCCCCAGAGACCCCAAGAAATTCCACCAGTAACATTTAACATTTCTTCTTTACTCAATTTTTGATTATCCATTATTTTTCACACTCCTTAAAATTATATTTTTATCAAATAATTCTTCTATACCATTTTTATGACTTACATAAATGATAGTTTTATCTTTAAAATAATCTAGTATTTTATTTAAATTTAAAGTGGTTCATGGTTAATTTGTTAAATAGAAAAGATAGGTCAAGTATGTATAATAGTTTGGAAGTTAGAGTGCCTTTTGCAGATTATAGAATTGTTGATTATGCTTTTAATTTGCCTGTAGATGTAAAACTTTTAGAAGGAAGAGAAAAAGGATTATTGAGGAAAGCTTTGGTGGGGATACTTCCAGAGGAGATAGTATATAGAAAAAAGAGTCCATATCCTAAGACTCACAATCCTATATATACTAATATTGTTTGTAGTATGATGAATGAAATATTAGATGATAAAACTTCACCTATACTTCAAATAATAAATAAAGATAAGATTAAGGAAATAGTAGATACAAAAGGAGTAGCATATAAGACTCCTTGGTTTGGACAACTTATGACTGGGCCACAAATGATAGCATATTTAATTCAAGTTGATACTTGGTTAAGAGAATATAATGTTAATATATTAATTTAATAAAATAAAAGATT
>OLOB01002048.1_pt1 | contig 12384 bp, 9 predicted proteins | sample 1671911 | NCBI WGS metagenome assembly OLOB01 (sample SAMEA3136625, study PRJEB25190) | human gut metagenome | biome: human gut; feature: human-associated habitat; material: faeces | place: Austria | collected 2013
AAAGTATACATTTGAAAAAATAAAAAAATATTGTAATATAAATATATATTAGGATAAAATATGTATTTTTAATAACATACTTAAAAAAACTTAATATAAGGCGATAATAAAATAAGAAACTTCTAAGGAGAAACAAATATGTATAAAATAATTGATTATATAGAATCTAATGATTTTGGAGAGCTTGAATCATCAATTAAGCATTTTAATGGTAAACCTAGAGTTACTTTGAATTATATTTTAAAAAGTAATAGTAAAAGGCAAAGAAAGCTTAAGGTTATCACTATCGAAAAGGAAGACCAATGGTTTAAATTAAGTAGTATATTAAAGATATCTAAAAGAAGATATCAAAAAGTTATAGAAATACATGAAGATGAGTTTGAGGTAGTGACTGCCAATATTCAATATATTATTAAAATGTTTTTTGAAATAAAAAGATGGTTTAATTCAATTGTAGAATTTCATTTCATAAAATTCCCTAATAATATTAAGGTATTTAATGACTTAGACTTTATTTATGGCAATGAAGACATTAGTTATAGGTTTTCGTTAAATCCTGGAGGACTTTTAGTTAGAGTGAAATTATTAAATTATTCTAAGGATGCTATAGAACTGTTACAATATATATCGGAAAACTGTAATATGTATGGTGGGACATGCATTATTGAAAATACCAATGAAAATAAGAAAGATATATTTGCAAGGACAGAAGGATATATAGAACCTAAGAAAAAAAGAATAGAATTTAGTGATGAAGAAATTAAAATTACAACTTAAAAAGAATTTTTAAATAAAGCTTTTTAGATTATTTCGTTGACTTTTGCCAAAACTACATATACTATACATAAAGAAGCATTGGTATTAATATGCCAATTAAAAGTTATATGTATGGAGGCAGTAATGGCAATAAATAGAAGTATACCAGAAAACTTTGTTTATGATAATACAAGTAAAATTAATAAAAATTTTGTATATAAAAATTTAAAAAGAAGCAAATGTTATAATTGTGATTTTTCAGGATCAAATTTTGATTTTACTAGCTTAAGAGGAGCTCATTTCAAAAAGTGTAATTTTTACAGATGTAGTTTTAAAGAAGCTGAATTTATAGGATCAAATTTAAAGGGATGTAAATTTAGAGAAGCTATGTTTGAAGATGCAATTTTTGAAGGGGCAAGTCTTGCAAATGTAGATTTTAGAGATGCTAAATTTATCAATACAATTTTTGTAGGTTGCGACTTAAGTACAGTAAAGAACTTTGATATAAACAGTCCTAAAATTAGAGTTTATGATGAAATGCCAAAGTTAGATATTAGTAATGAATTAGAAATGGCAATTCTTTCTGCAATGGAAAATCAGTATATTAAGAAATCTAGAGTGCTAGATACAAAAGAGGGTTCAATAAACGGATTATCAATAATGATTTTAAAGGAAAGATTTTCAGAAGAAACGTTAATTAAAGGTATGAAACATATAAAAGAAAATATTGATAGAGATTTCCATACTTTAAGTTATATTTCAAGAATTATTAAAAGTATAGATAAATAGAAAATTATAAAAGCTATCTTAGTTTAAATAGAAGATAGCTTTTTTTATTATTTTTTAATTAAAGAATTAGTATTAATATCACTTAATGCTTCAAAAAATAATTCAGGTTCATCCATCATGGTCATGTGACCAGCATTAGGAATAACATATAGTTTTTTATATGGAGCATCAATTTTATTAAAGTATTTACTAGCTATATTATATGGAGTTTGCCAGTCATTATCTCCTAAGATATAAAAAATAGGTACTTCATATTTTAATGGTTTTGAATAAAGAGTAAAGTTTTCTAAAAATTTATAAATAGATTTATTAGCGTTGTAAGAGTTTAAGTAAGCTTTAACGTCACTTAATTGAAAAATAGAACTTTTTATAAAGTTTTTAATAAGTGAAAAATTAATATTTATGGCTAAATTATATTTGGCCTGTATCTTTCTAAACTTGCGTATGGTTTTAGTAGAAGTCAAATCTAATTTTTCACCAGGATATTCACCTAATGAATTAAGTTTTTTTAAGTCATGTTTGTTATTAGCTTTTAAGATAGCTTCTTTAGTTTTATCATAAGCTACTTTTTCATTTTCCAACATATCTACAACTTGTCCTACTCCTATATAATACTCTATATCTTCAGGGTGAGATTGTATATATAAGCTTCCTAAAATACTACCCCAAGAGTGGCCTAATAAAATAATTTTCTTTTTATTATATTTTTTCTTTAAATAATCACATATTTCTTTTAAATCATTAAGTAAAATTTCTGTGGTTGGAAATGTATCTTCATCAGGATTTTCAGTAAGGGTTTTTCCAGCACCACGTTGATCCCAATGAACAACTGTGAAGATATTTTCCCATTTTTCTTGAAAAGTATATGAAAATATTGATTCAGCAGAACCAGGACCACCATGCAAAATTAACAATACTGGATTTTTGTAGTCTGTACCACAATGGAATAAATATTGTGATATTCCGTTAATAGGTATATATTCTTCAAAATAAATTAATTTATTGGTGTTATTTTTCATTATAAACCTCCTAATGAAAAAAATAATCTACAAAGATAATATTACCATAAAAATACAAAAATGGAATAATAAAACATTATTCCGTTTTGAAACATGTTATTTTTCAGTTAATTTATCCATTAAATTTCTAATTTTCCATTCGTCTTTAAGATCTGTCATAGTAAGAATTTCATCACCAGCTTTAATTATTGTATTACCATTTGGAGTGATAGATGTTTCACCACGATTTATGGATACAACTAATGTGTTTTCAGGAAGATTAAGATCTTTTACAGCCATTTTTTCTATTGTTGAGCCATAGTGAACCATATTTGTAATTATTGTTTTTTTCTTGCTATTTTTATGATATTCATTAATGTTATTTTTAAGTAATAGATTTTCCATTAATGAATCATAAATAGGAGCACTATCTAATAAATCAGCAACTATGTAAGCAATGATTGATACTATTGATAATGGAAGTAGGTGGTTAAAGGAACCTGTCATTTCAATAATTAAGATTATACCTGTTATAGGAGCTCTTACAATAGCAGTAAAGTATCCAGCCATAGATAATATGATAAAACTTGTAAAGTTGGTTTCATTTATACCAAAAGAATTTATGCATATATATCCAAAAATTGAACCTATTGAGCCACCAATAATTAGTAGAGGAAAGAATATTCCACCAGGAGCACCTGAACCAAAACTAATTATTGAAAATAATAATTTACCAATAAAAACTAAAAATAAAAGCAATAATGTATTACTTAGTGAAAATTCTTCAAGAGCTGCATGGCCACCACAAAGTAATACTGGAAATATCAATCCTAATATACCAGCTAAAGCAAATGGAATTAATAATTTGGTAGAAGTAGATACCTTAAGTTTACCATATAGCTTTTGAGTAAGTAATGTTGCCCAGTTGTAAAAGGCACCAAGCACTCCAAGGAGTACACCAAGAAAAAGTAAAAGCCAATAGTTTTTTAATGGTAATGCAGTAGTTGAAGTAAAATTAAACACAGGATTTAAACCAAAAAAGTGTTTAGATATAAAATCGGCAGCTACAGCAGCTACTGTTGCAGATAATAAAACAACAGGAGAAAAATATTTATATATTTCTTCTAAGCAAAAAAGCACTCCAGATAAGGGAGCATTAAAAGCTGCTGATAGCCCAGCACTAGCACCACTGCTTATTAAAAGGCGCCTTTGTAGCCTTGAACTATTAAAAAATTTGCTTATTAGGTCACCTGTACAAGCACCAAGCTGTACAGAAGGGCCCTCACGACCTAAAGAAAGACCACTTAGGATTGAAAGAGTTCCACCAATAAATTTATTTATTATGGTACTTAGTGGTCTGTTTTTTATATATCCGCCTATGATAGCTTTTATTTGGGGAATACCACTGCCGCTGATGTAGGGTTCTTTATCAATTAATTTACCTACTATGTATGCAATGATAAATAATACTAAAAACCACAGAGGAATAGCCCATTTATTTTCTGAGATATATTCATAAATATTAAAGGCTATTTTTTCTGCATATGATAATGAAAATCGATATAATATAACAACTAATGATGTGATAATACCAACTATCAATGATTTTAGTACTAAGGATATCTTTTCATGTCCAGAATCAGTAATAATATCTAAATTGTTTTTCATAATAAAATCACCTCAAAAATAGTATACATCAAAATAGATTTAATATCATAATCTGCAGAATAGTCTGAAATATTTATTTTAAAGAAAATACTTTTAAGATTTAAAGATAATAAAAAAATAAAAATGAATAGAAAAATATTATTGGAAAATAATATAAAATATGGTAATATAATGTATAGGGAGTAAATCTATGATTAAAAAAGGGAAAGCTTGTTTAAAGGGGATGAAGAAGTTTACAACAGGCTAAATTTTTAATTTGTAGGAGGAATAATAATGAAAAGAAAATTAATTTTAATGGCAGTTACAGTTGCATCTACAGTAGCTTTTAGCGGATTTTCAGTGGAAGCTAATGCAGCAGTAAATGATGATGCTTTAGTTAATGTACAAAATAAGGTGATGGAGTATATTAATAACTACTCTGATAATTATAATGCAGCTGAAAGTGGAACAGAAAGTATATCTAATACAGTTGGTGTTAATTGGAATGATTATATAAATAATGCAGGTAATTCTTATAAAGATACAGTAGATCAAATTGCAAGTGAGCTTCCAGAAATAACTATCCCTGAAACACCAGTACAGCCTCCTGAAACTTCAGAAGCACCAGAGAATCCTATTGTTTCTGAAGGTATGGATATTACAAGTGAAAATGGATTAGTACAAACTTTTTTAATTGATAATATAATAAGAATTGTTCATGTAGGAGAAAGCTATACAATCAATGTATTACATTCACCTGGTGAAGTAGTATTTACAAGTGATAATCCAGAAGTAGCTACAGTTGATGGTAATGGAAATGTAGTTGCGGTAGCACCAGGTAAAGCACATATTATAGTTTCTACAGCTGATGGTAGCAGAACAAGAAAAGCACTTGTAAGAGTTTTAGGGGAAAATGAACTTCCAGATGTTGATTTACCAGATGTTGATTTACCAGACATTGATTTACCAGATATAGATAATGATATTAATATTGGTAATGGCAATGATATTAATATTGGAAATGGTAATGGTATTACTATAGATATAAACATAAATAAACCATCAGGTAACTATCCTTCATTAAATTTGCCAACAATTAACTGGCCAACAGGTGGAACAACAGGCGGAACACTTGGAAGCTTAGGAAGTGCAAATAAAATATCAACTACACCTACAACATTAAGCAGTGCTAAGGGAACATCAATTTCAACATTGCCTAATACTGGTGTAGCAATACCATTAGAAGCTATTGGAGCAATATCATTATTAGGTGGTTTAGGAATTTATAAAAAAAGAAAAAGGTGTTCCATAAATCGGAAGGCCTTTTTCTTTTTGTGAAATTTTTTGTAACGTTTCCCATACATATATCGTCATATATGTGAAGGAGGACAAGAGTACAAAGAGAGGAGAAACAAATGCTGAATATTCAGGAAGTATATGAGCAGTATTTTACTGTCGTATACCGTTATCTGCTCTCGCTTTCGCACAATACCCATATTGCAGAGGAACTGACGCAGGAAACATTCTTCAAAGCACTGAAAAAAGTCGACGATTTCAGAGGTGACTGTGACCTGCGTGTATGGCTTTGCCAGATTTCCAAAAACACGTACTATGACTATCTGAAGAAAAACAAGAAGTATGCACCGGAATCTCAGGACGAAAAGAAAGAAAGCTTTCCCTCAGATCTGCTTCAGAATTTTTCAGATAAAGAAACTGCACTTCAGGTTCATAAGGTTCTTCACAGACTTTCAGAACCCTATAAAGAAGTTTTTTCACTTCGTGTATTTGGAGAACTGTCATTTGGTACAATTTCCTCGCTGTTTGGCAAAAGCGAAAGCTGGGCAAGAGTTACTTATCACAGAGCATGTAAAAAAATCAGGGAGGAATTGGATCATGAAGATCAGTTGTAATATTATTGAGGACCTGCTTCCGCTTTATGTGGACGATATGGTCAGTGAGGACAGCAGACAGCTTGTGGAAGAGCATTTGAAAGCGTGTCCGACATGCCGAAGAATGCAGGAAGAAATAATGAGGGAAAATCATCTGACAGATGTTAAAAAAGGCAGTGATTCTGTACAGACAAATAAAATGGAAGCAGAACTGCTCAAAAAAATTCGCTGTAAGATTCGTAAAAAGAGAATTGCGTCGGTACTCCTGGCAGTTGCCATTGTTCTGGCAGCCGGTGGAATCGGGCATTATTGGTATTATGATAAGGAAAATTACATTTCCTGGGACGAGGCAAACATATCTGTAAAGGATGGAAAAGTATATTCTACGGTAAATCCATTGGGAAGGATGAAATCAATTCTGTCCGTAGACCAGAAAAACATGTTTTACATGCTGTCAGAAACTATGTGGACCCACAAAGAATATCCATCCGATTCAAACACAGAAAATGAACTCTGGAATCTGCAGGATTTTCAGGAAGCATATGAACGTGGAGCAGATACAGTTACTGATGAAACATCTTTTCCAACAGGAATTGAACATGTTTATTATGTAGATCCGGAAAATGTAAAAGAGGCTTTTAAACTCTGGGATTATCAGGATGAACCTGAGAAGGCGCAGCAGAAAGAAGAAGAGCTGGCCGCGAAATGCCACCTGATCTGGAGCGCATATTAAAGTGGATTATCATGAGTATTCTTCTGACAGTGGCGGCAGAATTCTTAAGCAGCCCATGCTATCATAGTTCTTTTGTAATCTAATCATAGAATCCGGTACAGCTTTGTGGTAAGATAGAACAAAAAGCAAGAAAGGACTGCACCAGAATGGGAAATTATCTGAATCCGGATAACAGCAAATTTCAGAGAGCGGTAAATTCTGATATTTATGTGGATAAAACAGGACTGATAAAATATACGAATCGTGTAATAAATACCATGCAGGCATATGTCTGTGTCAGCAGACCGAGACGTTTCGGAAAATCTATGGCGGCAGATATGCTGACTGCGTATTACAGCAGAGGGTGCGATTCCAGAGAATTGTTTGCAGGCCTGGAAATTGCGAAAGATGAGAATTTTGGCGGATACCTGAATAAATATGATACGGTTTTTCTCAATGTACAGGAATTTTTGAGCAGAAGTTCTGATGTGAAGGAATTAATTGCGAGAATTAAGCAAAGAGTAATTCGTGAGCTGACAAGGCAATATCCGGATGTAGAGCTATTTGATTCGACAGATCTGGCAGAAACTATGCAGGATATCTACGCAGAAAGTAAATGTCCGTTTGTGCTTATCATAGATGAGTGGGACTGTATTTTCAGAGAATTCAAGAATGATAAGGAAGCACAGGAAAAATATCTGGATTTTCTGAGGGATCTTATCAAAGACAAGAGCTATATTCATCTGGCATATATGACAGGAATTCTTCCTATCAAAAAATATGGTACGCACAGTGCTTTGAATATGTTTGATGAATTTTCCATGATCGATCCGGGACCGCTGGCTTCTTATGTAGGCTTTACGGAAAGCGAAGTAGAAAAACTCTGCGGAGAATACCAGATGGATATAGACGAGATAAGAAACTGGTATGATGGATATTCTTTTGAAGAAGTTCCGTCTGTATACAGCCCAAAGTCTGTTATCAGTTGTATGAGGTTTGGCAGGTTGGGAAATTACTGGAACCAGACAGAAACATTTGAAGCACTGCAGCTTTATATCGATATGAATTTCGAGGGTCTGAGGGACGATATCTTAAGTATGCTCGCAGGAGAGGAAGTTCCAGTAAATACAGGAAGTTTTACGAATGATATGGCAACCTTCCGTACAGAAGGTGATGTCCTGACACTGCTGATTCATTTGGGATATCTGGGGTATCGTTATGCGACAAAGACAGTATTTATTCCAAATGGAGAAATTCGTGCAGAATTTGTGAATGCAGTTTCAGTATCAGATTGGGGAGAAGTATCGAAAGCTTTTAAAAATTCGGCAGATACCTTGCAGGCAATCTGGCAGGGACGTGAAAAACAGGTCGCAGAGGGGATTCGGCAGGCACACTTTGAGACTTCGCATATCCAGTACAATGATGAAAATGCATTAAGTTATACGATTTCGCTTGCACTTTATGCAGCGAGGAATTTTTATACTGTTCATCAGGAGCTTGCTGGTGGAAAGGGATTTGCAGATTTGGTTTTTATTCCGAGAAAACGATTTGCAGATAAACCGGCACTGGTTGTAGAGTTAAAATGGAACAAGGACGCAGTCGGTGCGATTGCACAGATTAAGGAAAGAGAATATTGCCAGAGCCTTGAAGAATATCAGGGAAACTTGTTGCTTGTCGGAGTCAATTATGATAAAAAAACACAGGAGCATAGCTGTAAAATAGAAGAGTACAGGAAATAGATTTGATAAATAAGATACACAGGAGAACATTGTGAAAAACATAATCGAAATTAACGATATCACTGCACTGGAACTGGATGTTTATGCGAGAACATCCGAGGTGCAGCTTCTTAGATATAATGAGCCAAATCCAGGACTTTTTATTGCAGAGAGCCCAAAGGTGATCGAGCGTGCATTGAAAGCGGGGTACGAACCGCTTTCTTTTCTGGTTGAACATAAAGATCTGGATGGAGAGGCAGGAGATATCCTTGCGCGTTATCCGGAAATCCCGGTATACACAGCAGAATATGAAACACTTGTCAAAATGACCGGTTATGCACTGGCAAGAGGGATGCTCTGCGCCATGAAACGCCGAACACTGCCTTCTGTAGAAGAAATCTGTAAGAACTCCAGACGTGTTGCTATACTGGAAAATATTGTGAATCCGACCAACATAGGGGCGATTTTCCGCAGTGCGGCAGCACTTCATATGGACGCTGTTCTTTTGACAGGAGGATGCAGCAATCCACTCTATCGAAGAGCGGCCCGCGTAAGCATGGGGACAGTTTTCCAGATTCCATGGACTTATTTTGACAAAAAAGCTTCCTGGCCGGAAGATGGTATGAAAGCAATCCAGAATCTTGGATTCAAAACCGTGGCAATGGCACTTAGAGAAGATTCTTATAGTATTGATGATCCGAAGCTTCTTGCTGAAGAGAAGCTTGCAGTCATTCTTGGCACCGAGGGAGACGGACTGGCATCACAGACGATTGCGGACTGCGATTATACGGTTAAGATTCCCATGGCTCATGGTGTGGATTCTCTTAATGTGGCAGCTGCAAGTGCTGTAGCATTCTGGGAACTGGGTAGGAAACGATAGTTGAGAACGGAATGAACAGTAACAAATTCATTGACGATACAAAAGCGAAACAGATTATGACAATTAAGGTACAGCTGTGATCACAGTAAAATCCGGAAGCAAGACAGTTAAATGCAAAGTAACTGTTAAATAAAATCTAAATTAAAAAGTGAGTAAAAAGTTCTCCAGGAGACATTGTCTTTTGGGGAACTTTTTACTATAATGCAAAGGATAGTTATCAGAAGGAGAAGAGTCAAAAAATGCTAAAAAGATTTTCAAAATACATATGCCAGAGTGTAGCTGCCATGATCGGGCAGTCCGTCTATATTCTTGCGGATACTTTTTTTATATCATTTAATTCAGGAGCGAACGGTCTGGCGGCTCTTAATCTGATCCTGCCGGTGTTTGGAATCATGTTCGCGATAGGCTCGATGATCGGAATAGGATCTGCAACAAGATATGGGATCAGCAAAGCCAAGGGTGAAGATGCAGATCATTACTTCACACAGTCAATAAGCTGGAGCCTGGTGTGCAGTGTTCCATTTATACTGATCGGTATTTTGACCCCGGATAAATTTCTGGCGCTTCTTGGAGCAGATGCAGGTCTGGTTGAGCTGGGAAAAACTTATCTGCGGATCGTTCTCATCTTTGCACCATTTTTTATGTGTAATTATTCGGTAACTGCCTTTGCAAGAAATGATAATGCAACTTCAACGGTAATGGCAGGTTCACTGACTGGAAGTGCTTTTAATATTGTGTTTGACTATATTTTTATGTTCCCTATGGGACTTGGATTTTCCGGTGCAGCACTTGCAACCGCTTTTTGTCCGGTAGTGACTATGCTGGTATGTTCTACTCATTATCTGAGCAAAAAATGCAATATTGGTTTCAAATGGAAAAGATTGTCTCTCAGACATCTGATTTCCTGCTGTCAGCTTGGTGTGTCAGCATTTGTAGGCGAAATTTCTTCTGCAGTGATCACGTTCATATTCAATATGCTGATTCTCGGACTTACCGGAAGTACCGGAGTTGCTGCTTACGGTGTTGTAGCAAATATGTCACTTGTAGGGATGGCAATCATGAACGGTATGTCACAGGGGGCGCAGCCGCTGATCAGTGAAAGCTTTGGTAAAGGTGCAGCTGATGATGTAAAAAAACTTCTCAGCTGGGCTTTGAAGAGCGTAGTGGCAGTAGAAATCATTCTGGTTGCTCTGGTCTGGATATTTACCGATCCTTTCATAGCTGTTTTTAACAGCGAAAATAACAAGCTGCTTCTGGAATATGCACATACAGGTCTTCGGTTATATTTCCTGGGATTTTTGTTTGCAGGAGTGAATATCATGCTTGTTGCATATTTTTCTGCAACGGCAAATGCGCGTCCGGCAATCATTGGTTCATTGCTGCGAGGTGCAGTTGCTATTGGAGCATGTGCGATTGTACTTTCCATGATTTGGGGAATGAATGGCGTGTGGCTGTCTTTCCTGACATCAGAAATTATCACCTTTGCGGTTCTTCTGATTCTTGGAAGAAATAAGGAAAGCAGGAAAATGAATGAATACGTTTGATATTATACTTCAGCAGGTTGGATTATTCGTTATTTACATTCTGGCAGGCCTGCTTCTGGTCAAAACAAAAGTGCTGAACAGGGAAACTTTGGAACCGATTTCAAAATTTGTGATCAAAATGGCATTGCCGCTGATGGTTTTTATTAATATCACAGATGGAACAGACAAGAAGAACCTGTATGAGTCGTGGCCGATTCTTGTGATTGCGGTCGGTTTTTATATCTGTATATATGCAGCAGGAGCAATGGCAGTGAAGTTTTTTAAACTGCAGGAAAGTCGTGTCGGAATCTATCGGGCGATGCTGCTGTTCGGAAATATCGGGTTTATAGGACTTCCAATGATCTCAAGTGTTTTTCCGGAAAATGGAATTTTGTATGCTTCAGTATTTATGCTTATAGACCAGTTCATGCTGTGGACTCTAGGTGAGAAGCTGACATCTCCGACGGGTGAAGGAGGCTTCAAGCTGAAAAAAATGATCAACCCTGCAACAGTGGCAATTGTGCTCGCAATAGTACTGAAGTTTACGGGGATAAGGATTCCGGTTCTTCTGGATACTGCCTTTTCAAAAATAGGATCTACCGCATCTCCACTTGCAATGATTTATGTAGGAGGAATTTTTGCAGGAATTTCATTAAAAAAATATCTCAGGGAAATTTCTCTGTATGGAATTGTATTGCTTAAAATGATTCTTGCACCGGTCTTTCTGTTTTTGATTCTCGGACTGTTTCCGGTTTCAGGTGAGCTGCGTCTTGCAACGTCATTGATCGTTGGGATGCCGACTATGACGGCGGTTGTCATGATGGCGAATGCGTCCGGGCTTGACGGAGATTACGCTCTGGGTGGTGTATTTATAACAACGATCAGTGGAATTATTACACTTCCGGCAGTATGTTGGCTTCTGCAATATGTATTATAAATATGAAAGAAGGGTATCAATTTTCAGAGGAAAGTTGGTATCCTTTTTGATTTATCTTTTCAATAAGGAAACATGAAAATCCTTGCATGATAGCCAGAATTAGTCTATACTAACTACAGAGTTAGATAAAAGAAACTCTTGTGCAAATAAAACAGTCGTGGTCTGGTACAGAGACCGGAGGCCGGGCTGAAAAGTAGTAGAAAGGGGATTTATCATGTACCTTGAGATTGAGAAAGTTGTAGGAAGAGAAATTCTGGATTCCAGAGGAAATCCGACAGTAGAAGCAGAAGTGTATCTGCTGGATGGAACCGTAGGAAGAGGAACTGCACCGAGTGGAGCATCCACAGGTGAGTTTGAAGCCCTGGAACTCAGAGATGGAGATAAAGCACGCTATCTTGGAAAAGGTGTACAGAAAGCAGTCGAAAATATCAATACGGTAATTAATGAAGCAATTGAAGGTCTGGATGCAAGCGATATTTATGCAGTAGATGCGACCATGATTGCAGCAGACGGGACAAAGGATAAATCAAAGCTG
>OLOB01002050.1_pt1 | contig 12378 bp, 12 predicted proteins | sample 1671911 | NCBI WGS metagenome assembly OLOB01 (sample SAMEA3136625, study PRJEB25190) | human gut metagenome | biome: human gut; feature: human-associated habitat; material: faeces | place: Austria | collected 2013
AACGAGCTCAAGGGCATCACGGTCTCGCAAAAGGCCCACGCCACTGCTGAGGCCTCCGACACGCCCTTCCCCCAGACCGCCAGCGTCGCCTGCCAGGGCGTAGAGGGTGCCTACAGCCAGATCGCCGCGTGCAAGCTCTTCGCCGTGCCCGATATCGCGTTCTTCGATACCTTCGAGGGGGTCATGCGCGCTGTGCGCGACGGCTTCTGCGAGTTTGGCGTACTGCCCATCGAAAACTCCACCGCTGGCTCGGTCAACGCGGTCTACGACCTGCTCGCGCAGTTCGACTTCCACATTGTGCGCTCGCTGCGCCTCAAGATCGACCACAACCTGCTCGTCAAGCCCGGCACCAAGCTGCAGGATGTTCGTGAGGTCTATAGCCACGGTCAGGCCATCGCGCAATGCGCCGGCTTTATCGAAGCGCACGATCTGCATGCCACCAAGTATCCCAACACGGCTATGTCGGCCGAGATGGTCGCCAACTCCGAGCGCACCGACCTCGCCGCCATCGCCTCGCGCAGTTGCGCGGCGCTCTACGGTCTGGAGGTGCTGGAGCCCAACATTCAGGACTCGGACAACAACTACACGCGCTTTGTCGTCATCAGCCGCGAGCCACGCGTCTATCCCGGTGCCAACCGTACCTCGCTCATGATCACCACGGCCAACGAACCGGGCGCTCTCTATCGCGTGCTCGAGCGCTTCTATGCGCTCAACATCAACCTTATCAAGCTCGAGAGCCGCCCCATCCCCGGACGCGACTTTGAGTTTATGTTCTACTTCGATCTGGACTGTCCCTTTGGTAGCAAGGCCCTCGACGACCTGCTCGATTCCATCGACGACGTATGCGAGAGCTTCACCTACTTTGGCAGCTACACGGAGGTGCTCTAGATGACTGACGTCGCCGCAACCCGTCCCTACGGCGTGCTGGGCCGCGTGCTGGGCCACAGCTACACCCCGACCATCTACAAAGAGCTCGCGGGGCTTGAGTACGTGCGTTTTGAGCGCGAGCCCGAAGACCTCGCGGCCTTTATGACGGGCGACGAGTGGGAGGGCACCAACGTGACCATCCCCTATAAGCGCGCCGTCATGGACTACCTGGACGAGCTGAGCCCGCTCGCCGAACGCATGGGCAACGTCAACACGATCACGCGTCTGCCCGATGGCCGCCTGCGCGGAGACAACACCGACTACTTTGGTTTTCAGTGCCTGGTCGAGGAGCTGGGTGTGGAGATTGCCGGCAAAAAGGTCCTCGTGCTCGGAGCCACCGGAGGCGCCGGCACCACGGCAAGTATGGTGCTGGGCGACCTGGGCGCAATCGTGGTGCCCGTGGGACGCGCGAGCGAGATCAACTACGACAACATCGCACAGCAGTCCGACGCCGCATTGCTCGTCAACTGCACGCCTGCCGGTATGTTTCCCCACTGCCCCGACGCGCCTTGCACGCTCGAGGGCCTCGACACGCTCGAGGGCGTCATCGACATTGTCTACAACCCCGCCCGCACGGGACTCATGCTCGAGGCCGAGCGTCGCGGCATCCCCTGCATCGGCGGTTTGCTCATGCTTGTGGCCCAGGCGGCGCAAGCCGTCGAGCGCTATACCGGCCAGGTCACCCCGCGCGAGCGCATCCTGGACGTGACGGAGCGCCTGTCACACCGCGAGCAGAACATTGCCCTGATCGGCATGCCGGGCTCGGGCAAAACCCGCGTGGGTGAGCAGATTGCCCTGCTCACCGGCCGCGAGCACATCGACCTGGACCACGCCCTCGAGGAGCGTCTGGGCATGCCTTGCGCCGACTTTATCGTCGAGCGCGGCGAGTCGGCCTTCCGCGAGCAGGAGACGACGGCCCTGGCCGACATCTCCAAGCGCAGCGGCCTGGTGCTTTCCACCGGCGGCGGCGTCGTCACGCGAGACGAGAACTACCCGCTGCTGCACCAGAACAGTCGGATTGTGATGCTCAACCGTAAGCTCGATGAGCTCGCCCACAAGGGTCGCCCCATCACCGCCCGCGACGGTATCGACAAGCTGGCCGAGCAGCGCATGCCGCGCTACCGCGCCTGGGCCGACCACATCATCGACTCGCGCGACTGCGCAGCCAACACCGCACGAGCCCTCCTCGACACGCTCCCACCCGCCCTCTAACAAAAACCACCACAAAGGGGACCTTTGTGGTGGTTTTTCATTCCGCCTCACCGCCCGCCCAACCAAAAAGGAAACAACCATGAAAGCTCTCGTCATCAACGGACCCAACCTCAACATGCTCGGCATTCGCGAGCCGGGCATCTACGGCAGCGACAACTACGACCGCCTGGTCCAGATCTGCAAGGAGGCCGGCGCCGCACAGGGCTTCGACGAGGTCGAGGTCTTCCAGTCCAACCACGAGGGCAGCATCGTCGACAAGATCCAGGAGGCATACGGCAAGGTCGACGGCATCGTCATCAACCCGGCGGCTTACACGCACACGAGCGTGGCAATCCTAGACGCCCTCAAGGCCGTCTCCATCCCCGCCGTCGAGGTCCACATCAGTGCCGTCGAGACGCGCGAGGACTTCCGCCAGGTAAGCTACGCCCGCCTGGCCTGCTTTGCCACCATCACCGGCGAAGGCCTCCAGGGCTACGCCCACGCGTTGGAGCTGCTGAAAGAGCATCTGCTACACTAATCCATGGGACGAAATAATCAGGTTTGTTTGTCCCAAAGCTTAAGTAACTGTTCGATTGATATACAAAGGAGCATATCCATGTCCCAGTACGATTACCTCGTCGTCGGTGCCGGCCTTTCGGGTGCCGTCTTTGCCAATGCCGCCAAGCGCGCCGGCAAGTCGGTCCTGGTCATCGACCGCCGCGACCACATCGCCGGCAACATCTATACCGAGGACGTCGAGGGCATCCAGGTCCACCGCTACGGCGCCCACATCTTCCACACCTCCATGAAGGACGTCTGGGACTACGTCAACCGCTTCGCCGAGTTCAACAACTACGTCAACTCGCCGGTCGCCAACTTCCACGGCAACATGTACAACATGCCCTTCAACATGAATACCTTCGCCAAGATGTGGCCGGGCGTCGTCACGCCGGCCGATGCCAAGGCAAAGATTGCCGAGCAGGTGGCCGCCGAGAACATCGGCGAGCCGGCCAACCTTGAGGAGCAGGCGCTGTCCCTCGTGGGCCGCGACATCTTCGAGACGCTCGTGAAGGGCTACACCGAGAAGCAGTGGGGCCGCGACTGCAAGGACCTGCCCGCGAGCATCATCAAGCGCCTCCCCTGCCGCTTCACCTACGACAACAACTACTTCAACGACCGCTACCAGGGCATCCCCATGGGCGGCTACACCAAGATGGTCGCCAACATGCTCGAGGGCGTCGAGGTCCGCTGCGGCGTGGAGTACAAGGGACTGGCCGCCGCCGAGCCCGATATCGCCGCCAAGACGATCTACTGCGGCCCCATCGACGAGTACTTCGACTTTAAGCTGGGCACGCTGGAGTACCGCAGCCTGCGCTTTGAGACCGAGACGCTCGACGAGCAGGACCACCAGGGCGTGGCCGTGGTCAACTACACCGAGCGCGAGGTCCCCTACACGCGCATCATCGAGCACAAGCACTTCGAGTTCGGCACGCAGGACAAGACCGTCATCACGCGCGAGTACCCGACCGACTGGAAGCCCGGCGACGAGCCCTACTACCCCATCAACGACGCCAAGAACGAGGCCCTCTACAAGCAGTACGAGGAGCTGGCGGCGCAGGAGGGCGACGTGATCTTCGCCGGTCGCCTGGGCGGCTACAAGTACTACGACATGGACAAGGCCATCGCCGCGGCCTTCGAACTCGTCCGCAACGAGCTGGGCGTGGAGCCCACGGAGGCGTAAGGGTCCTAAACGGGCCTCTTCGCGAGCCGAAAACAGCACAAGCTGGCATGCCAACGCCGGCAGGAGCAATTTCGCCCCTGCCGGCGTTTTAGTATGGAGACGGAATTGACTGTTCTGTCCATTATCTGGTCGATGATATGAGTGGATACGCCCTGCCACAGAGGCAAAAACCGAAAGTATGCGGCAAATTCAAAACTTACCGAGCACACCGGGATGCCGCAACGCCTCTACCTGCGGTTTCTCTGCGTGAAAAGGGCGGCGTGCTCATGGGTTCCGGAATTTGCCGCATACTTCCGACGGGCGGTTCCGGAAGTGCGGGGAAAAACCGAGATCGACCGACCAGACCCCGGTTTTACGCTTCCGCGACCTGCGGTTTTGTTACCGAAAATCTGGTTGTGCTCGGAGGTTTCCGATTTTTCCCCGCACTTCCGGAATTAATGCCTCAAACCGAGAGCTCGAGTAACAGTGGCAGCATCCGCGACAACATCCAGTTGTCGTGGAAACGCCAAAAGGCCGTTGGCGGAAACCCGGACAACGACCCTTCTTTGCCATTGCCTGACGTAGAGTCCGCGACGACTGGGTTATGCTCTAATCTTTGCACTCGATCTGGCAATTACTCATCTGCTATTTCAACAAGTCGACCAGCAGAAGCTCTCCGTTCTTTCGCTTACTCGTCTCCGCATGAGCTTTAATTGCTTTTAAAAGTTTTTCGCCGTTGCCCCAATATTCCTCAAGAAAGTCCTTCTCTTTAATTTTGCCTAGTCCAAGACGCTGTTTGCAGAATTCGTTAGGCCTAAGTTGCCTATCCCTTCTGGTCGCATTCTCCCAATCCCGATAGGCACCCTCGGCGTGAATCACAAGCATCTCGATCTCCGGTCGAGTAACAAAACTCAGCACTTTAGTGCCGTTCTGTCTGCGTTTTGGAAACTCAAACTTGGGAGCGCTGCTGTCCACAATCCGTGCGACTACAAGTCCTTCAGCCCCAGCAGTCTCGTAGTTCATCGAGAAATAGTCGTTTGCAATTTCGGATGCTTTGCGTTTTCGCGTGTAAGGACGATCGACAATAAGGGCGTCTTTGACCACTCGTTCTCTTGGAACGATCAACAAATCGTTGTCATACAACACCTGGATAACAGCGCCCTCTGCAGTTCCTTCACAGCTAAACAAGACAAAACGACTTGATAGAATGTCTTTTGCCTGATTACCCATTGATATGCTCGCAAACATACTCACGCATCGCTTGAACGTCGGGGTACTTAGGCATAGATCCCTTGATCACATTGTTGATGATCACATCGCTCTTTTTATTCTCAATCCGATTGATACGCTCGGAATACTTAATGAGCTCCGTCTTAAACGAATCGTCGCGCACAAGAACAAATACATTGTCTTTACGTCTTAGCACATCAAGAAGCTCCGAGTAATGAGTCGAAAAGAGCAAGGTTGCTCCATGGGGGTTCGTAACGGGAGAAGCAAAAAGCTCAATCACTGTGCCTACAAGCGATCTATTAAGACCCGTTTCGATCTCGTCCACGATCAGATAGCCCCCATTTCTGAGAGCAGTTATCGCTTGATTGACCAGTTCCGCACCCAAAACCGTTCCATTTGACAGAACAGAAGTCGCGATCGCGACATTCATCACCCGCTCCGCTCGTTCTCCCTTAAACTTGAGATGGAACACTTGGTTTTCCTTATTCCAGACAAGATATTCTACGCTCGGATCAAAAGCCTGAACAACAGGGGTTGGCAAGCTCGTCAAAGGCAGCGTGCGCTCGGGAGACTCCACCGAGACGATTTTTTTGCCCGTGATGACAGACACGATCGACATGTTGTCATCCAGGAAAGTTCGTTGGGCATCGTTAAGAACAAGGTCGCCATCAGCAGGCCCCTCACGAACCAGGATAGGCTCAGAGACATCCTTCAGACGCTCGATATTCAAAACGACCTTTCTAGAGACGCGTGATGTGGGACATCTCCAAAGCCATTCGTTCTCAAATGTAAGCGATCCCGCAAAAGAAGTATCATCTGCAGCTTCGTCATCTACTTTGCGAAGCTGGGACTCAATAAGATATACCGAACCTTTTTCGAAAAATACACAGGCAACATTGACCTGGCGCTCCAAGTTTCCGAGAACATCGGAACCAGTTGCAAAGCGTCGCATAACAAAGCTGCCAGACATATAGCCAAGCACAAAGCGCACAAGGTTGAGAGTCGTTGTCTTACCGGACGCGTTTACGCCAACAACGCCCATTACATTCTGAGAATAGAGCGAGGATCCCACCGGCAGCGGGAACACATCGGCGAAATTACCTTCTTCATCGCTCAAAACGCGATCAGCGGCAATAAAATCAAGCTCCAAACGCTTGTCCTTAAACAGCGTGACCCCATCAATTCTTAATTTAAGAAGCTTCACAGTGACCTCCTCTTAGACAATTCAATTATAAACAGTTTTTCTGTTTATAATTTGAGAAACATGATATCTACGGGTTTTTCAGAGGAAGCAAAACAGCGTGACAGCGGGAGCGTGCAAAAAAAAACAATGGCCTTCGATAACGGCCACAACCAGCTTCGCCCCCTTTCGCCAACAACATCTCGACCATCACGCCACCCATTCGCGAAAGCAATTATGTGTCACCGCAGAGAGAAGTATCGTTGAATCATCCAGTCTCAAGTGTAATCACAAGTAAGAATTATCGATATAAAAGCTGAAGTGCCAGTTTTTAAGCCGCGTATCAGCATCCCCGTTGTCATCAACAAACTCAGAGAGCATATCCGCACCGTCGGTAATTGGGCAACGATCTCCCTCGTATTTCATAAAAGGAAAAGCACCGTCCCTGGAACCGGCAGCAAACACAAAACCTGATGGATCGATTACCCAACAGACGTATGCGTCCTTTCCGCGAGAAAGCAGCAACGATCCATTGCAATCTTTGGGCAAGAAGCAGTTAAACGCCTCATCCAAAGACGAATAGATGCCGGATTCCATCCAACTCCGATTCTCCAAGCTTGCAATTGTCCAAAGAAAGGACTTCATCTCTTCCAGATATGTCCAGTCAAGCCATATCCCATCTTGATCAAACCCGCTCCTCCCCTTACCCAATTCAAACCGCTTCACTTTAGCGTTGGCGTTAGCGGCGACTGTGTCAATTTCACGCTTAAAATTGTCCAAGTAGGAAGCTTTTTCAGACGGGTTTAAACACCCTAGATACTCATGGGCATTCCATCCGTTGAAATGTCTGATGTATCGAAAGTTTGGAAGCAACGCCATTGCGATATTAATAAACTCCTTTGCAGGCAGGTTCTCCCCCCACAACGTTAATCCGCATGGACATCGATTCTAGCGAGGCATAATAGGCAAGGGCGAGAACATAAGGCGCAATGAATATTGGGTACCAGATTGAAAGAAATAACGAGCTTAATTCATCGCCCCAGTTCATAGAAAACCAACTATTCGAGAGCAGAAACGTTGCCGCAACAAAAACTATGATGCCCAAAACAGCTCTCGCGTTTTCAAACAGGCGTAGGTTGGATGGATCACGCTTGGATGAAAATAGAACATGACCAATACCCAAGAACAAAATGACTAGTTGAAGAACAATCTCAACCAGAATCGGGAAACAAACCAAGTTGATATAGAAAGACGCTAGTGCGCCAAAACCGACCTCGGGCACAATCAATTCATTTTTAATAGAAGTAACCGAAGTGGCCCTAGACGCAACGAGCATGGAGGGAAGCCCGACAAATACAACCTCAAGAATCGTGTCCAGCAAGATGTCTGCATTCCAAAACCCGCATACAAACGCACCGTATATCAAAAGTGAAGAGTACGACACAAGAATGAGTGAAGGAATCAGAATTTTGGGATATAGCGCAAGCTTGGCAACATCATCAAACGATTTAATAACACTTAACAACTTACCCTTAGCCAGAAGGTAAATCGAAAAAAGACCTATCAATATTATTGACGCATATTCACGGTTATCCATTTGTCCAATGAGAGTTGCAACCACCCATTGAACTCTACTGAAGATCAATCAAGCCCCTCCTTAGCCATGTTGAATCTAGACTCGGCCCCGACAGGCTCGAACGCCGCCTCGTCGAGCAGCACGCTAAGCGTATGCTTGACGGTTTCCTCGCCAGAATCTCTGGATGAAGACAGCTATTCTGGGAAAAGCGCTTCGATCAAATCGTCCGCATATTTAGCAACTTCTTCATAGGGAGTATCATCCAAATCGAATCCGTTAAAAACATTATCAAATTCATTAATTGCCTGTTCGCAAGCGTCGACAAGGAAGGTGAACAATTGATCCGCAGTCCTTACCTGAAGCATGTCCGCATAGTGATTTACAAAAGCATCAGCAGCGCGCACAATGTCACCATCTCGCAACATTGCAGGATATTCCACCTGAGAAATAACCTCAATACTCAACGAAGACAGCAATTGAACAAGCCCGCGATATTTCGAAATGAGCTTTTTATATTCCGCACGCCCTTGATCGCCAATAAGATGAGTCGGAACATCCAGGGGATCCGAATATTTCAGTAAAACACGCCCAAACCCCAAACAGCGCCTTGTTGTCTCACAGAGCCAAAATGGCTTTATATACTCAATAAACTCAGGCCATGAAAACAATTTAATATTGCTATATCGCGCAGCATTAATAGCCCCCTCTTGAAACCCAAATCGCGAAATCAACAACCCAAGAGAAGCGCCACTATCACCAACTACCCGGCTAAATGCAAACACCTTTTCCTGAGGAACAGCTGTGTTCCAATATTTACATTCGCATATAATTGGCCCATACAAGCTCTTTTTGGGCTGAGCAAAAACGTCAACGGTTACAGTTCCTCGCGCCAAGGTAATAGTTTTCTGAACCTCAGCATCCATTCCAGAAGCTGTCAGAATCTGTGCAACGGACCTCTCCATCTCCTTCCAGTTTTCCGGAGGATCGGAAACAGGCAATCCTTGAAAGACCATATGCAGCAACCTTCAATCAACATCAACGCGATGAAACAGCATTATAAGGATAAGAGAACTGACTGAAATATAGCCATCGGATTTTGCAGGGGTCCACGCCGGCCCTAGCGCCTACACGAAATAGCGATCATGCCCAAAAACGACTAGCAACGTGGATGTTGAATATCGGGTCGCAACGATAAACACTGAACTCATGAGGAGTTCCCCGTCTCAATCGGACAGTCTGTCTTACTCAATGAAAAGAAAACGGGGACACACCCAAAGGATGCGTCCCCGATAAGAAGGTAACAACCTTCTTTGTATTGTGAGTGAGAATTATAGCTATAGTCTTGTTTCCCAAAAGAGACTATTTTCTAATTCACAAACCAGCCATTAATCAGGCCGCTAATAAAAGCGAAACCGGTTCTTATTTGGTCATTACGAAGATAATAGCTCTCGTTGCGATACATTCTTTCAACTAGCCTGCGCAGCTGATTTCCTTTATTAGTCCTTACCCCGGTTGAAGCCATAGTACTGTGAAGGTACAACGTAGTCGCAATATGCTGTAGACGTTCGTTTGATAGCTTGGCCTTAACATTCACATCTTGGAGTTTAAGAGCCGTCACAGCATTTCTTACGTCATACGAAACGTTATACCTGGGATTACCCGACTTCAGATCATTGATAATACAGTTGTTATGCGCGCAGGCATTCCTAAGGCCCTTCACAGCCTGCAGTTCATAGGCGCGTCTTCTAAAATCCCCATCATGAAGATAGCGAGAAACCGAGAACCAAAAATCAATGAAAGTTCCAAAAGAAATCAACTCTGTAAAAACCCAAACTGGATAACCAGTTTCCCTATAGGCCGAAATAAGACCATTGATATAGCAGCTATTTAGCCTTGAATCAATTTCGCGCGTCACGCTTCCGCCCGATACGCCCTCATACTGTGAGCGTCTTTTGCCACTGAGGTACTGCTCGACAATCTCATAAGGATCAACGGAGTCACGCCCAAGTCTCTCAAGCAGCTCAACTTTTGAAAAGTGCTCGATATCGATTGTCATGGGCAGTAAGACTTGCCGCAATTCATAGTCAATAACAGATAGATCCTGGAGCATGGCGAAATCGAGACCAATATACTTGCCATCATTTACTCCACCAACGACCTTATCAAAGCCGCACCGATACGAGCGTAGCCTGAAATAATTATTGTTATGCTTTAAATAACTCAGAGCTTCTTGTTTGCTCATCAAGCTGAACGCTACGCCCTTACGTTCCAAATGCTCAATCTGTTGTTCAGGAGTAAGCCATGGCTTATCGTGCATAACGCCCCCAACGGTCGTTCTTTATTAAAGAACAGGATAACAAACAACTGACATTGGAAATTTGTAAGGTGAAAGCCCGTAAGGGTAACGATTAAGGGCAGAGCCACCGGCGGACCGTTACAACTAGACCTATTTGTTCAAAAGAGATTAATCTAAAGACACATTGAGCAAATCAACGCGCAAAGAAGCCTAGCGGAGCGAAGCAGATTGTTACTAGAATTCCGGCAGCTCGGGTTTCAGCCTTCTTGCATTTGAACTCGCAAGGCACCTGCCGACAGACGTAAGCCTCAGAGCCAACCGAATCGAATCCCACCAATCGATAAGGGTAGCCAATGATGGATATCGGAACATCTCCTTCTTAAGGTTTCCCTTAATCACCTCATCACAAGAATTATCTTTACTCAAATTGCAAATATATCGAAATGCTTTTATCTGATCACTATTGAGCTCGGTTTGCGACGCTGAAGGATCAGAAGACGAATAAAGGGATAGCCCTTCAAAATTATTAATATGCCTAAGGGGCAAACGTTTATATCCTGGGTTCAATTCATGCTCAACAAGCAAATTAGCGGGTAGACCCACTTCTGAAAGTTTATCCATCGCTTCAGCTTCTTCATCAGAACCGGCTTTAACACCGCAAACGGTATATCCATCCAGTTGCTTAAACTGAATATCGAGATAGGGCACCAGCGATGCAATAGGTGAAGATCTAACGGCACCAAGGATATCCAAATCGTCTATCCACTCTTGCCCACTAGGAAGAAGCTCCAACGGGAGCATATCAATCAACCCAGCTAAAGACTCGATACCATTCTTTATATCGCCACTCACAGGTGTGAAGGCTCGCGCAACATGCAGCGTCGTCAATCCAGCAAGCTCTTCATCAGTAACATACTCGACAATCTCGATTGCCTTACTTACCCCAGTGGCAACATGGCGATCCGATGGCGACTCAAAACGTTTGACTAATAGCTCAGCCAGCATCTGATGATCAGCGGCAGAGTTAGTCCTTGCAGCAGCATTTGCGGCTGCGCCCAACGTCGCCGCACACGATGGCTCGCGGAGCGATTCGAAAAGCTGCAGCTGATTCCCGACAATAACATACAGCTCATCTTTAAAACTATTCAACCTCTGTTCGACGGCAAGCCTTGACTCCATAAGGCAAGACTCAATAGCCTTATCGCATGCAGCGCTTACGATGTCATAAACCCGCTCTTCAGACATCCCGATGTTCTGCACAAGCGTCTGCGTTTGAATCTGGTTTGCATTATCGCCAGCCTTTTGGATTTGCTTAGTTGTCGTTGCGTTCATTTACGACACCAACCTGAATCTGCTTTGAGCCTTTACCGGCTTTCTGAGACTGCTTGACGGACCTCTGACCAGCCTTGTAGCTGACGGGAACACTAACTAGGGCAGTCACGAGAGCGCCGGCAATAGCCGCTACAACTGATGAGCCCAGGCCATCAAACATGGACGACAGATCCATAAGCAACCTCCAAAGCATCTAGGAAACAGCCAAATGCTGACTATTAAAGTCTATCGCTGAAATATGTAACGATGTACCTCTAAAGTAAGCGGATTTACGAAGACAAGCAGAACAATGCCCCGGTTTACATGGGTTAATTTAGACCACCGACAACTTGTCAACGGCCTCTCCTATGATCGTGCGCAACGCGGTCAAGATCGACATGATCAAAGCCAACATGCGGCAGCGCAGCGGGAACGGACGTTAGCAAAAAGGGTCGGGTCCCATGACGGCCACGGTGCCTAGGCGCAATGCCGCGGTGCCGCTTCGCAATACTCAACGGTGGCTAATTAAACAAATACCGCATCCCACCAAAACGCTAGTGCCAAGGCGTTCTAGCCAAAGAACAGCCTGGGCACACTCCATGAGACCATAGTAAGGGCCGCAACCGGACCTCGCGTCAGAAGCAGACACGCTCCATCCCGCCGGCAATCACCCCTCCCCGTCCATGGCCGTCCAGCTCACGGGTTCGATGCCCGGAAGAGACGTTAGACAAGAGGGGCAGGCAACCTGATAGTTCCCGTAATTTGTCCTGCGCTGCATAGAAGCGGAGACGTATACCGCTTTGCGGGCGCGAGTGACACCGACGTACAGCAGGCCCATTTCCTCAATAAGCCCGTCTGGCATTTTCTTCGCATCCACGGTCCGGCATCCACGCGCAGAACGCGAGCACATACCAGCACTTTCGCACCGCGAACAAATCCTTCCAGGC
>OLOB01002051.1_pt1 | contig 12377 bp, 8 predicted proteins | sample 1671911 | NCBI WGS metagenome assembly OLOB01 (sample SAMEA3136625, study PRJEB25190) | human gut metagenome | biome: human gut; feature: human-associated habitat; material: faeces | place: Austria | collected 2013
CACTATGACTAAGAAGGAGTTTATTTCACAATTGCGCAATGAGGTTAGTAATTTTGCTTCGTTTGTATCCACAAGCGACGGACAATGCGTAGTGAAAGGGTTTATTGATGTATATAAGAACATCTATACGATTTCAGCCGATACAAAGGTTATATCCAAAATCATAGAGTTATACATATTCCCGCTCCTCTTCAAATTTGCGCAAGACAACAGTCTGCAACTTAAACTCACCAAAGAACAAAACTTCTATCCCGACATCACTTTCATAGACAATGACGGCCACAAGTTTGCAGTAGACCTCAAAAGCAGCTATCGCACATCGTCAACCAGAATTCGCGGCATGACGTTGGGAGCATTCACAGGTTATTTCCGTAACCGCGAAAGAACAAAAAACATAACTTATCCTTATTCTTAATATCAGGCTCATGTGGTTTTGGGGATGGTATACAGCGAGAACCGTCAAGCCTCCGATGAACGTAAATCATACTGTATCGACGAACTTGACGATATTGTTTCAGTAGCAAAAGATATAATTTTCTTCGTTCAGGAGAAATGGAAAATCGCCACTGACAGACCCGGTAGCGGAAACACGAAAAACATCGGATCCGTATCTTTGATAGAGGACTTGATAGACGGCGCCGGACCTTTTTCAAAACTGGGAGAAGAGATGTTCAATGATTATTGGATGAATTATCTTACGCCGGACATGGCCAAGAAAGCAGAACTTGCACAGCCATACTACAGTAATTTGGAAAGCTATAAGAAATTCAGGAATCTACTATGAGACAACTCTCCCTGTTTCAAGATGTTGAAATACAACGCAAGAACAAGTTTCCCTCGACCCGCTATCAGGGGAGCAAAGCTAAGTTCACCGATTGGATCTGGCAAGAAATCGCCGACATCCCTTTCCGCTCGGCCCTTGATGCCTTCGGTGGCACGGGTAGCGTGGCTTATAAGCTGAAAAATCACGGTAAATGTGTCACTTACAATGATATTCTCCCCTTCAACGCCGTTATCGGCAAGGCGTTGATAGAAAACAGTTCCACGCTTTTGAGTGAGCGTGACGTTGATTTTATTATTGCTGAACACCCCGGCATAGTTTATCCCACTTTTATCTCCGACAATTTCAAAGACATCTATTATACAGATGCAGAAAACCGTTGGCTCGATGTTGTGAGATTCAACATTGTCTCTCTGCAGCATCCCTACAAACAGGCTCTTGCATGGTTCGCACTTTTCCAATCCTGCATCATAAAGCGGCCGTACAACCTCTTCCATCGTAAAAATCTGTATGTCAGATTATCGGACGTACAGCGCACTTTCGGCAACAAGAAAACATGGGATACTCCATTTGATGTCCATTTCCGCACGTTTGTAAAAGAGGCCAACAATGCCGTTTTCAACAACGGTACCCGCTGTCGTTCCCTAAATATGGACGCAATACTCATACCCGACGATTATGATCTGGTGTATATCGACACCCCATATATAAATAAAAAAGGGGTTGGGGTGGATTACGCGGATTTCTACCATTTCCTCAACGGACTGCTCGACTACGACAATTTGCCAGCTTTAATCGACTATTCCAGCAAACACCACCGCCTCAAACGCAGCTACAATATCTGGAACGATAAAGACCATATAATGGAAGGTTTCGACAGATTGATAAAGCAATTCAGCAACAGTGTTTTAGTATTTTCATACCGTTCAAACGGCATTCCGTCGATCGATTCACTGATGAAACTGTTAGAGCGACACGGACGACACAACCGATTGCACTACTCCGGCGAAATCAAATATGCCCTGAGCGAAACGAAGTCCCGCGAAACCCTCATCATTTCATTTCCGCAGTAACACTTGTTAAGTTATTTATTGGGGATCAACTTTCTCATAAAACTTTTATCTCACATCGCCTTTTGTCCCGCAGCGTCCAAAGGCGTATTGGGCTACTGCCCATACGGGATGCTTTCGGCCGTTACAGGCTTCGGCGGAGGTTCAGGGTGGAGTCAAGGAGGCGGGGGGCGAGGCGCGTCTGCGGCTTGGCGTAGCGGCGCACGGCTGCGGGCATGGCGTCGAGGTAGCGTTTGTATTCGCGGGTACGCGCTATCTCGGCGTCGAGCAGGTCGCTGGCGTAATTGCGGAACTCTTCTCGGTTCAGGCGTTTGCCGAGTTCAAGGTAAATTTTGGCGAGAGTCAGCGCTTCGCTGTACGGCTCACCGTGCTCGGTGCGCGTGGCGTACGGAACCGCCTCGGGCGGGAATATGCGCTCGCTGAGTTGCACTAATTCAAGTGCCTTCCGCGTCCCTTCAGGTGTGTTGAAACGCAGTTGCGCCTCGGCGGTGCGGAGCATCAGCAGGCGGTATTGGTACACGAAAATGCGACCGGGAGGATCTACGTAGCTGCCGGCGACGTCGGTGGGCAGACGTCGCAGTTTCAGCAGTGCTTGCGTGTCGAAGGCGGTGCTGTCCTGTGTGCCGCAGAGGCGGTAATTGAAGGACTCGCGGCGCACCAGCGAGTCGAGGGTAAAGAGGCCGTTCGAGCGCGCCGAAGTGTTCCACACTATCGGGCGGTCCGGGTTCGACGCCAGCATGTCGAGTGTCAGCAACTGGCCGATGCGCAGGTAGGAATGGCCGCCGGAGGCCTTGCGCAGGTCGATGGTTATGGAGTCCTTCATCCCGTAAGGGAGGAGGCGCACACGGTCCACCGGCAACGAAGGGCGTTTCACGCTGTCAGGCGTCGTCTCGAAGAGGCGCTTCAGCACCTCCCGCGCATCCCCGGTCCCAACTCCGAGATACACTATCTCGTAAGGCTCGAGCGACGCCTCGTTGAGTTTTTCCTTCGGTATAGAAAGGCGTATCGGCCGGGCGCCGTCGGTCGCGGTGGCGAGTTGTGGCGCCAGCCACGTGGTGCCCAGATATGCGAGGTTAACGGTGCGCACGTCGCGGCGAATGCCCTCCACCTCCTGCAGGTACCACAGCGGGAAAGTATAGTTGTCGCCGTTTACGAAGAGGATGGCGTCTTTCGGCAAGTTTTCGAGCATGGGGATGGAGAGTTCGCGCGTCAGGCGCCGGGCGGCGCGGTTATGGTCAGGGAAGTTTTCCACGGCCATCAACACGGGCACTGCGACGGCGAAAAGCACGCCGACGACGGCCAGTGCGCGGCGCCATTTCCCTCCCGTGCGCCAGCGGTGCAACGCCTGCCCGGCCAGCGCCGCAGCGCCGCAGCCTGTCCACAGCGCGAAGGCATAGAACGATCCCACGAAGGAGTAATCGCGCTCGCGCGGCTGCCCGGGTGTCTGGTTCAAGTACACCACGATGGCCACACCGGTGAGGATGAAGAGCAGCATCACCACAGCGAACTGCCGCTTGCCGCGCCGTCCGCGGTTGAGCTGGAACGCCATGCCGAAGCATCCCAGCAGCAGCGGCAGGAACCAATAGACATGGTGTCCGGCATTGCCGCCGCCGATGTCGCGCGGCATCGGTTCCGGGCTGGAATAGATGAGGCCGTCCACCGGACCGATACCTGTAATGAAGTTTCCGGCGTCAGGCTCGCCCTGCGCGTAAACGTCGTTCTGCCTCCCTACGAAGTTCCACATCAGGTAGCGCAGGTACATATACGACACCTGGTATCCGCCGAGCATCGCAAAGTTTTGGAGATAAGTGGGTTTCGGGAGTTTTTCGCGTGAACGTTTCCCGGTTTCCGGGTCGAGGCGTCCCACGGCGTCGCCGAGCGAGTCGACGGCATAGCTTACCTCCACGCTGTCCATGGTTTCGGGCGTCATGCCGGTCCAGCCGCCGTATGCGTCGATGTCGGCGCCGGAGTAAATGCGCGGCAGCCACATATCCAGTTCCGGCGGATAGCGCAGCCGTCCGCGGTCGGCCAGCGGAACGTATTTCACCACTCCACCCTGCGCCAGAGGCATATAGCGGCGCGGCGCCGGGTCGCGGTAAAATTCTGTGTACGAGACTTTAAGTTTGCCGGTGAGGGTATCACGCTTAACATCCTCGCGCATGAGCGGCTTTGAGTAAGGTGTGCGGCCGCGCAGCAGCGGATTTTCGCCGTACTGGTCACGCTCTATATAGGAACGGAGAGCAAAGATATTGTCGGGCGTTCCCTGGTTCATGGGGGGATTGGCGGCTCCGCGAATCATGATTATGCCGTAGCTGCAATACCCCAGAAAGAGGAACAGCACGCCGAAAAGGGTTATGTTCAGCCCCGCCATGTTGAGCCGGCGGCGCCGGATCATCCCCGCCACGCCAAGCAAGGCGCCCAATGCGAGGCCGACCCATATTTTGCCGCCGAACGAGAGTACGCCACTGAGGAAAAGCGCCACGGCGCCGACAATGATTACAGCGGTTCGGTGCCGCCCGCGACAGCCTAGCAGAGCGGACGTCAGCAGCAACGCCACGGTGAGCGCGACGTAGAAAATCAGTCCGCTGTGCAGCGGCAGCCCGAGGCGGTTTACGGCCAAAAGTTCGAACTCCGCGCCGAGGTTCAGCACGCCCGGCATCATGGCGAAGAGCACCGCCGCTATGACGACAAGCGAGGCCACCATGCACGCGGTGAGCACGCCGCGCCGCAGGTTGCGGTTTTCGTAAAAGACTATCACCAGAGCGAAGGCCGGGAGTACCAGCAAGTTGAGCTGATGCACGCCTATCGAAAGGCCCGTGACGTAGGCCGCAAGTACCAGATAACGAGAGGAATGTGGTTCATGCCGCTTCTCGCCCCACACGAAGGCGAGCCATAGCGAGAGCGCCGTCAGCAACGCCGAAAAGGCGTAGACCTCGGCCTCCACTGCGGAAAACCAGAAGGTGTCCGAAACGGCGAAAACCAGCGCCCCGATGATGGAGCCGAAAAGTATCGTGAATGCGCGCCGCAACGGCACACGGCGCCCGTGTTCCGGCTCGTTGGCGGCATAGTCGTCGCGCCACGCCGTGAGACGCCAGAGCATGATGAAAAGTGTCAGAAACAGCAGCGACACCGCCCCCGCCGAGCACACGCCGCTCATAAGGTTGACGGCGAGCGCGGCTTTCTCAGCCGGCACCAGCAGCGTGAAGAAATGCGCCGTCAGCATCCAGATAGGGTTGCCGGGGGGATGTCCCGGTTCGAGGCGCACGGCCGACGCCACGTATTCCGGGCAGTCCCAGAAGGAGACGGTAGGTTCGGCGGTAAAGGCGTAGAGCAGGAAGCTGAGCAGTCCCAGCGTCCAGGCCGTGATGGTGCGTATGCGGAGCAGCCGGCGCGTCTCCAGCGTCTTTTCCTCAAGCATCATTTATCCTCTTCTTTAAAACTTCCGGGCGGGAACAGCGAGGCCGCGCAGGGACCGAACGAGCGTCGGTGGAGCGGCGTGAGGCCGAGGCGCGCCAGCGCTTCGAGATGCTCCCGCGTCGGGTAGCCCATGTTCCGTTCCCAGCCGTAGCCGGGATATTGCTGCGCGGCAGCGAGCATGAACTCGTCGCGGTGTGTCTTGGCCAGCACCGAGGCTGCCGCTATGGCCATATACTTCCCGTCGCCCCCCACCACGGTGGTGTGCGGGATGCCGGGATGCGGCGAAAACTTGTTGCCGTCCACCAGGATATGCTCAGGCTTAACCGATAAGGCGTCTACGGCACGGTGCATCCCCTCGATGGAGGCACGCAGTATGTTGATGCGGTCTATCTCGTCGGCCGGTACCATCACCACAGCCCAAGCCAGCGCGTTTTCCTCGATGAAAGGACGCAGACGCTCGCGCTGCCGTGCGGTGAGCTTCTTGCTGTCGTTGAGCTGCGGGCAATCGAAGCCGGGAGGCAGAATCACGGCGGCACACGCCACCGGGCCGCACAGGCAGCCGCGGCCGGCCTCGTCGCATCCCGCCTCCACAAGTCCCGGATTCAGCGATGACGCAAGCATGGGTCCATTATTTGTTTCGGGAGATGATATACTCGAAAATGTCGCGGAATGAGCGGCGTGCCTCGGTGTCGGGGTATTGCTCCAGGATTACGTCGGCCTCCTGTTGCATGCGGCGCATCGCGGCGAAGGCGTAGTCTATGCCGCCGTGCGCTTTCGCGAACTCTATGAGGCGAGTTATGTCGGGAGCCTCGAGTTCCTGTTTCTCAAGGAGTTTCACCATTTCGTCGCGTTCCGGGGCCGGAGCCGTCGCCAGGGCGTGGAGCAGCGGCAGCGTCACTTTCCCTTCGCGCAGGTCGTTGCCCGTCGGCTTCCCTATCTCCGGGGAGTCGAAGTAGTCGAAGATGTCGTCCTTTATCTGGAAGCAGAGTCCCAGCAGGCGGGCATATTCTATGAGCGGGCGAGCCTCTCCGGGCGCGGCTCCCACGGCGTCGGCGCCGATGCGCACGCAGTTGAGGAACAACGACGCCGTCTTCTTCTCTATCATGGAAAAATAGCTGGCCTCGGTGAGGTCGTGGTCGCGCACGTTGCAGATCTGGTCGATTTCCCCCATGGAGAGTTCGCAGCCGAGCTGCGAGATGGCGTCCACTATGTCGATATGCCCGGTGCTGATGGCCACTTTCAAGGCGTTCGACACGAAGTAGTCGCCCACGAGCACGGCGATTCGGTTTCCCCACCGGCTGTTGATGGTGGGATAGCCCCGGCGCATGTCGGTTTCGTCCACCACATCGTCGTGTATCAGCGAGGCGTTGTGCAGCATCTCCAGCGCCGCGGCGCCGTCGATGACCTTGCGGTTCACCTCTCCGAACATTTGCGCGCTCAGCAGCACAAGGATTGGACGTATCTGTTTCCCCTTCACTCGCAGGTACGACGTCACCACCCCGTTCATCAGCTCGTTGGGGGTGCGCAGCGTCGCCGCTATTATATCGTTGATGCGCCCCAGCTCTTCCGAGAGGCGCTTATGGATGGTTTCTATTGATGTCATATCTCAAATCAAGCACAAAATTAATAATATTTTTCGCAATTTGAGCTATTGTGTGCCGCAAATTTGTTAACTTTACAGAAATTTTTGTGCCCATGGACTCCAAACGACTATTCCTTCTGGACGCTTACGCGTTGATTTTCAGGGCTTATTATGCCCTGATACGTATGCCGCGCATTTCGTCGAAAGGTTTCAACACTTCAGCCATCTTCGGTTTCGTGAACACCCTCGAGGAGATTCTCCGCAAGGAGGCTCCCACTCACATGGCCGTATGTTTCGACCCTCCCGGTCCCACATTCCGCCACGAGGCCGACGCCAAATACAAGGCCGAACGCGCACAGACGCCCGAGGACATCAAGCTCTCCATCCCCTACATCAAGCGCATCATCGAGGCCTACCGCATCCCCGTCGTGGAAATCCCCGGTTTCGAGGCCGACGACGTGATAGGTACCCTCGCCACGCGAGCCGCCACCAAGGGCTACACCACATACATGATGACCCCCGACAAGGACTTCGGCCAGCTGGTGGGGCCGTCGGTGCTGCAATACAAGCCCTCCTACCGCGGGCAGGACTTCGAGTTGCGCGGCGAGCGCGAAGTGTGCGAACGCTATGGAATCCAACGCACCGGGCAAGTAATTGACCTGCTGGCGCTTATGGGCGACAAAATTGACAATATCCCAGGTTGTCCCGGCGTCGGTGAAAAGACCGCCGTGAAACTGATAGCCGACTTCGACAATGTGGAGAACCTGCTGGAACACACCTCCGAGCTGAAAGGCGCTCTCAGAAAGAAGGTGGAGGAGAACGCCGGGCAGATACGTTTCTCCAAGTTCCTGGCCACGATACGCACCGACGTCCCAATAGACATCGACGCCGAAACCCTGCGCGTGGAGGAGCCTGACCGCGACGCCCTCTTCGAGGTGTTCCGCGAACTGGAGTTCAAGACGCTCGAAACGCGCGTGGCGCGACGCCTCGACGCCGCTTCAATCGAAAAGCAGGCCGGCCCGAAGTGTCCCGTGCAGCCTTCCCTCTTCGACGCCGTGGATGAAGCTCCCGCCGCGCCTCAGGTCACAGACGCCGAACGCGTGGAGGTAAAAACCGTCGCCACAACGGAGGACGCCGACACCCTGGCGCGCCACCTTGCCGACGCCGCACAGGGCGCTTTCGCCGCCGTTACGGAGGGGGATTCCGACATGGACTGCCGGCTCCTCGGCGTGGGGGTAGCGCTCCCCTCGGGCGAAAACTGGTATGTCCCCGCCGCGCAGAAGGAGGGAATGGCGCAGGTGCTCGACGCCTGGGCACGCCCCGACCTTGAAAAGATTACCGCCGACGCCAAGCGCGATTACGTGGTGGCACGGCGTCTCCGAGGCGATAATGAAGTGCCGCTCACGAACTATTACGACGTCTCGCTGGCGCACTACCTCCTGCAGCCCGAGACGCGCCACACGCTGCCGGCGCTTGCCGAGACACTGCTCCACCGCCGAGTGGAGCTGAACGCCGACGCCCTCGATGCCGCCGCCTGTGCCCGCGCACTGCTCGACATGACGCCCGGCCTGCGCGCCGACATCGAGAAGGAGGAACTCATGCCGTTGCTCCGCAACATAGAGTTGCCGCTGGCCGCCGTGCTGGCAGAGATGGAACTCGCCGGCGTACGCATCGACGTCGAAGCCCTCGACAAGGCCGCCGACGGCATGCGCCGACGCATCGCCGCCCTCGAAACGGAAATCTATACCCTCGCCGGAATGGAGTTCAACATCGGCTCCCCCTCGAAGGTCGGGGAGGTGCTCTTCGACGTACTGCACCTCGACGACAAGGCCAAGAAGACCAAAAGCGGCAAGTATTCCACCTCCGAGGAGGTGCTCGCCAAACTGGTGCCTAAGCATCCGGTGGTCGGCAAGATACTGATGCACCGCTCGCTGCGCAAGTTGCTCAACACCTACCTCACGACGCTGCCGACGGCCATCAACCCGGCTACCGGCCGCGTGCACACCACTTACAACCAGACGGTTACGGCCACCGGGCGCCTGTCCTCGTCGAACCCCAACCTGCAGAACATCCCAGTGCGCGACGAAGAGGGACGCGACATTCGCCGCGCCTTCATCCCCTCCGAGGGGAACCTCTTCCTCTCGGCCGACTATTCGCAGATAGAGCTGCGACTCGTGGCCGACTTCGCCGGTGAGGAGACGATGATAGAGGCCTTCCGCCACGACCGCGACATCCATGCCATTACCGCCGCGAAAATCTATCACGAAGACCTCGAAAAGGTGACTGCCGACCAGCGGCGCCACGCCAAGACAGCCAACTTCGGCATCCTCTACGGCATCTCGGCCTTCGGCCTCTCGCAGCGCCTCGGCATACCGCGCGCCGAAGCCAAGGAGCTGATTGACGGCTACTTCGAGACCTTCCCGAAGGTGCGTCTATACATGTCGCAGGCCGTGGAGCACGCCCGCGAGGAAGGGATAGTGCGCACACGCATGGGGCGCCGCCGCATGCTCCCTGACATCAACAGCCGCAACCCGACGGTGCGCGGTTACGCCGAGCGCAACGCCATCAACGCCCCTATCCAGGGCACCGCCGCCGACATCATCAAGAAAGCGATGGTCGACATCGCCGCCGAGCTACGCCGCCGAGGCCTCAAAACCAAGATGATAATGCAGGTGCACGACGAACTCAACTTCGACGTGCCACCCGGCGAGGTGGCCGAAGTGCAGGAACTCGTGGCGCGCATGATGCAGCAGGCCTTCGACGGCGCCGTCCCCCTCACCGCCTCCGTAGGCGTGGCCGACAACTGGCTCGACGCCCATTGACCCCTCACCCCTATGGCAAAGATAGTTTACGCCCTCGTTTACCTCGTCTCTCTGCTGCCGCTGCGCGTGCTCTACCTGCTGGCCGACGTGCTGGCAGGACTCATGCACACCGTAATACGCTACCGCCGCCGCGTCACCCGCGACAACCTCACGCACTGTTTCCCCGAAATGTCTCTGAAAGAGATACGGCGCACCGAACGCCGCTTCTATCGCTTCCTGGCCGACTACTTCGTGGAGACGCTGAAACTCGCCTCCATGTCGGAGAAGGAGATGCGCCGGCGGATGCGGTTCGAGGGTCTCGACGAGGTGAACGCCGACCTGCGCCGGGGGCGCTGCGTCTCGCTCTTCCTGGGGCATTACGGCAACTGGGAATGGGTATCCTCCATGCCGCTGCATTTGTGGAAAGGGGCGCATCCTTGCCAGATTTACCACCACCTGCACAACCGCACCGCCGCCTACATCTTCGAGAAACTGCGCACACGCTTCGGCGCCACCAACATACCGATGGAGGACACGCTGACGGTCATCGGCCGTGACTGGCGCGACGGCGTGCCCAACATCTGCGGATACATCGCTGACCAGTCGCCCAAATACCCGTCGCTTCACCATTTCGTGGACTTCTTCGGCCGCGAAACGGCGGTACTCACCGGCACGGAACGCATCTCGCGCCTGGTCCATGCCCCGGTCTATTACTGCGAAATGACGCGCCCGCGCCGCGGCCGCTACGTCTGCCGCTTCATCAGGATGACCGACGACGCCTCGGCGCTCCCCAAATTTACTCTGACCGACGATTACTGGCGGCGCCTCGAGGCGCAGATACGCCGCGAGCCCCACCTATGGCTGTGGAGCCACCGCCGCTGGAAGCACACCGCCGCCCGCTTCCGCGAGCTATACCCCGACGACTGGCCCCGCCGCCTCTCCCGCCTGTGAAAAAATCCATACCATAATGCCCGTAAACAAACACGCCCTCATCAGATACCGGACACTGGACAAATGCTTCAGCAATTTTGCCCGGCGCTATTACATTGAAGACCTTATCCAGGCATGCAATGACGCCCTCTATCTCCATACCGGCGACGAAAAATACGGAGACCCGCTGAAACCCGGCATCAGCCGCCGACAGATTCTCGTGGACATCGACTTTATGGAAAGCGACGCCGGTTGGGAAGCCATGATTGAGCGCATTCGGGACGGACGACGCGTTTATTACCGCTACGAAGACCGAAATTTCACCATCAATAATCAACCCATTACCGACGAAGAAATGGCCAAACTGCGCGAAACCATGCTGATGCTCGGCCGCTTCAAAGGATTGCCGCAATTTGAATGGATGGAATCGTTGCTCACTAATCTTGAAGATAAATTCCACTTGCAGGGAACCACAGAATCGGTTATAAGCATAGACAGCAACGCCTACACCGCCGGCAATGAGCACCTTTCTCCACTCTTCAACGCCATTATAAGCAAAACGCCGCTGGAGATAGATTACCAAACCTTCGGCGGCGACCACTACCGCTGGCAGATACACCCTTACCACATAAAGCAATACAACAACCGCTGGTTCCTCATAGGCCTGAACAACGACGAATACGGGAATATCACTACCCTTGCGCTCGACCGTATAGTCGGTTTCCGCCAAGCCGCAATACCTTTTATAGAAAATACTGCAATCGATGATTTCGACGATTACTTCTACGACATCGTGGGTGTCAGCTTTCCGCCGGAAGGGAAAGTGGAAGATGTATTGCTTTGCTTTTCTCCGCATCGTTTCCCGTATATCGTCTCCAAACCTATACACGGTTCGCAGAAAACCGTCTCGGCGCAGGAAGGATTGATTTCGCTGCACGTGATACCCAACCGCGAGCTGAAATCCATAATTCTCTCGTTCGGCGACGACGTGGAAGTGGTAGCACCCGAGACGCTGAGAGCGGCAATAGCAGGAAAAATAAGGGAAAGTTATAAAAAATACGGACCGATGCAGTAAGACTTCACAAATAATTCGTATCTTTGCAACGTCAAAACGACAAAGCGAGCCACAAAAGCCGCGAAACAACCAAAAATAAAGAAATATCCGACTGATGCAGAATCTCTGCACAGTTCCAATATACCTTTGCAGCATGAAATCAATCAGCTTCAAAAACTTCCGCAACAGCGGTGACATAACTACAAGAATAGAACTCAAAGCTATCTCTATCTTAACCGGCTGCAATAGTGCCGGTAAGAGTTCTGCTGCAAAAGCCCTGTTACTCCTTAGTTCCTACATTAATAAAGTCAAGGATAATGAATACAACCTCATTGATACTCCGCTTGATTTGTCCAAAACAGTCAAATTAGGAACATTTGACAATGTCCTCAATATCCATTCTCGCAAAAAGGGAATTGACACGTTTACTCTCGGTTACTCAATCAACTCATTTTTTCACAATGGAGAAATAGGATATGATTTTACTTTCGGGAGAAAGGAAGGAGATTACCTCGGAAATGGTTGGTTGAAATCAATGACAATTTCCGTTGATAAATTCCCATTGGTGACCTTTAGCATTATTGATGGGAATTACAAAATACACATAGATGATGTAAAAGGATTTCGGACTTATTGCCGCAACTATATGATTGGGCAAATGGCAGCAGCCTCTCGAAATGCAAAAAATGCCATACTTGCTGCCGAAGAATATCGAGAAACCAGTTTTGATTTCGAGAGGCTG
>OLOB01002052.1_pt1 | contig 12340 bp, 8 predicted proteins | sample 1671911 | NCBI WGS metagenome assembly OLOB01 (sample SAMEA3136625, study PRJEB25190) | human gut metagenome | biome: human gut; feature: human-associated habitat; material: faeces | place: Austria | collected 2013
TCGGCTTCGTGGCGGTCGACTGAGAAAGAAAAAACAGAAAGCGGATGGAAGAGTATGTACGAGCGGGGAATTAAGGGTTGGCTGAAGCATTTTGACTTTATTTTGCTGGATATGCTCAGCCTTGCGCTTGCGCTTTTTGCCGCATTCAGCCTGCGGTTCAGCCAAGCTTGGGGCAGCTATCAGACGGAGCTGTACCGAGAACTGCTGGTTATGCTGATGTTGCTGGATTTCACGGTCTGTGTGATGTTCAACACGATGCACGACGTGCTCAGGCGCGGAATGTATCAGGAAGTGCTTGAGAGTGTGAAGCATGCGGCGATTGTCTTTGCCGTTATGACCGTACTGCTGGTCGCGCTCAAGATCAGCAATTCATATTCGCGAATCATTCTCTACGGCACATCGGCGCTGCACATGGTCTTGGGCTTCGCGCTTCGGCAGATCTACAAGAAGCTGCTGCAAAAGCGGATAAAGCACGAGAAAAGGCGCGCCGTGTTGATTGTCGCTCCGGAAGCGCGCACGGCGGAGGTAGCCCAAATGCTGCTGACAACCGCAAACGATGCGTTTGACTTGGCGGGGCTCGTGCTCTCGGATCGCGACGCGCAGGGGGAGACGCTGAACGGAATCCCGGTGGTGGCGAATCTGAGCGACGCGGCGGAGTACATCTGCCGCGAGTGGGTGGACGAGGTGTTCATCGAGGCGGACGCGATCAAGGCGGCGAAAAAGCTCGTTGCGCAGTGCCAGGAGATGGGCGTCGTCGTGCACGAGCAGCTGATGCTGGAGAGCGGCGTGAGCCAGAAGCAGCTCGTCGAGCACATCGGCGATTACACGGTGCTGACCAGCACGGTGAATTACGCCACGCCGTTTCAGGCGCTGGTCAAGCGGCTGATGGATATCGTCGGCGGCCTGATCGGCTGCGTGCTGGCCGGAATCATCATCCTGATCGTCGGCCCGCAGATCAAAAAGGCTTCGCCGGGGCCGATCATCTATTCGCAGGAGCGCATCGGGCAGAACGGGCGGCGATTCAAATTCTATAAAATCCGCAGCATGTATCTGGACGCGGACGAGCGCAAAAAGGATTTGATGAAGGAAAACCGCGTTTCGGACGGCCTGATGTTCAAGCTGGATTTCGACCCGCGCATCATCGGCAACGAAATTCTGCCGGACGGCACGAAAAAAACGGGCATCGGCGCGTTCATCCGCAACACGAGCCTCGACGAATTTCCGCAGTTTTTCAACGTGCTCAAGGGCGATATGAGCCTTGTCGGCACGAGGCCGCCGACGGTGGACGAATGGGATAAATACGAGCTGCATCACCGCGCACGCATGGCGATGAAACCGGGCATTACGGGCATGTGGCAGGTCAGCGGCCGAAGCGACATCACGGATTTCGAGCAGATTGTCAAGCTCGATACGCAGTATATCTGTAATTGGAACATTGGGCTGGATCTTAAAATTCTGTGTCAGACGGTCAGCGCCGTGCTCAAGCATAAGGGCGCTATGTAAACGGGCAGAAGCCACCGGTCGATCCGGTGGATTCAGACTGTAGACAAAAAGCTATTCTCCCCCCGAAGGGGGGAGAATAGCCCTTTCTGCAAATGAAAGAATAGCTGGATTTCTTGATTTTGCTATCCAAGCCAAGTTTGCTTATGTCAACAAACTGAGAGTCATTCTCCCGGAGCGGGAGAATGGCTCTTTGTCTATAGCGGAAAATGCTAAAAACGGGGCATACCCCGCTTTTCCTGATCTTTTCCCTTTTTTTACACGTCTGCGCTTTTTGATTTTACACGTCGGTTTTACAATAACCTCGTTCTCGGATGAGGACGAAAAAAATCCCGACATTCACTCAAAGAACGTGAAGAAAGAGGAGAAAATCAACATGAACAAGATTGCCAAAATCGCGGCGCTGGCCGCGCTTGCCCTGACCTGTGTGGCCTCGACCGCCTGCGCGGATTTCAGCGCGGACAAATCCATCACCGTCATCTCCCGTGAGGAGGGCTCCGGCACGCGCGGCGCGTTTGTCGAGCTGACGGGCGTGGAGCAGAAGATCGACGGCAAGAAGGTCGATATGACCACCGACGACGCGCAGATCACCAACAACACCGCCGCCATGCTGATGACCGTCGCGGGCGACACGCAGGCGATCGGCTACGTCTCCCTCGGCTCGCTGAACGAGACGGTGAAGGCCGTGAAGATCGAGGGCGTTGAGGCGACGGCGCAGAACGTGGCCGACGGCAGCTACAAGATCGCGCGCCCGTTCAACATCGCCTACAAGGCGGACGGCCAGAGCGACCTTTCCAAGGACTTCATCGCCTACGTGATGAGCGCCGAGGGTCAGGCGATCATCAATGAGAACGGCTATGTCGGCAGCAGCGACGCGGCGGCCTATGCGGCCAACGGCGCGAGCGGCAAGCTGGTCGTCGGCGGTTCTTCCTCCGTGTCCCCGGTGATGGTGAAGCTGATCGAGGCCTATAAGGCGGTCAACGCGAACGCGGACATCGAGCTGCTGACGAGCGATTCCACCACCGGCATGACCTCCGCCATCGAGGGCACCTACGATATCGGCATGGCCTCCCGCGAGCTGAAGGAGGACGAAGCGGCGGCGCTGGCGCATCAGGCCATCGCGATGGACGGCATCGCCGTGATCGTCAATCCGGAAAACCCGACGGAGGATATGACCGTCGAGCAGATCGCTTCCATCTTCCTCGGCGATGCGACGAAGTGGAATGAGATGGTGAAGTAAAAAAACATCCTTCCACTGCCGAGGCGGTTCCCTGAGGGGGATGGCGCGGCAGTGGAATTTTTTTGCGGGTGATGATATGGAGCGAAGCTACAAAAAACGGGCGCTGCTGGAGCGCGTGATGGAATATGTCTTTCTGGCGGCGGCGTGCGTATCCGTGCTGTGTGTGGCGCTGATCTGCGCGTTTCTGCTGGCCAACGGCCTGCCCGCGATGGGGGAAATCGGCGTGCTGAAATTCCTTTCCGGCACGCGGTGGAAGCCCGGCGCGGATATCTACGGCATTTTCCCGATGATTGTGGGTAGCGTATACGTGACGGCGGGCGCGCTGCTGCTGGGCGTGCCGGTGGCGCTGCTGACGGCGGTTTATCTGGCGTTCTTCTGTCCGAAGGGGCTGTATCGCATGCTCAAGCCCGCGGTGGAGCTGCTGGCGGGGATTCCGTCGGTGGTCTACGGTTTTTTCGGCATTGTGGTGCTCGTGCCCGCGGTGCGCGCGCTCGGCGAAAGATGGGACGGCAGCGGCAACGCGATGCTCACCGCGTCGATCCTGCTGGCGATTATGATTCTGCCGACGATCATCGGCGTGGTCGAGCCCGCGCTGCGCGCCGTGCCGACGAGCTATTACGAGGGCGCGCTGGCGCTGGGCGCGACGCACGAGCGCAGCGTGTATACCGCTGTCGTGCCCGCCGCGAAGAGCGGCATTCTGGCGGGGATTGTGCTGGGCGTGGGGCGCGCGATGGGCGAGACGATGGCCGTCATCATGGTGGCGGGCAACCAGCCGCGCATGCCCAAGGGCATTTTGCAGGGCGTGCGCACGCTGACGGGCAACATCGTCATCGAGATGGGCTACGCGACCGGGCTGCACCGCGAGGCGCTGATCGCCACGGGCGTGGTGCTGTTCGTGTTCATCCTGCTGATTAACCTGTGCTTCTCCGCGCTCAAGAGGGGGAAAAAGGCATGAGGCGATATAAAAACCACTTCGGGTCGCTGGTGCTGGCGCTGCTGACGCATCTGGCGGCGGCGGTGACGGTGCTGGTGCTGGGCTTTCTGGTGAGCTATGTGCTCGTTCGCGGCGTGCCGAACCTGCGGCCGGAGATGTTCGCGCTGACGTATACGTCGGAAAACCAGTCGATGCTGCCCGCCATCATCAACACCTGCACGATGACGCTGTTCTCGCTGCTGGTCGCGGTGCCGTTCGGCGTCGGCTCGGCCATCTATCTGGTGGAATACGCCAAAAAGGGGAGCAAAATCGTTTCGCTGGTGCGGGTGACGACGGAGACGCTTTCGGGCATCCCTTCGATTGTCTACGGCCTGTTCGGCATGCTGTTTTTCTCGGGCAAACTGCATTTTGGGTACTCGATGCTCTCCGGCGCGCTGACGCTGTCGATTATGATTCTGCCGCTGATTATGCGCACGACGGAGGAGGCGCTGCTCTCCGTGCCGGATATGTACCGCGAGGGGAGCTTTGGGCTGGGCGCGGGGCGGCTGCGCACGGTGGCGCACATCGTGCTGCCCACGGCCATCCCCGGTATTCTCTCAGGCGTGATTCTGGCCATCGGGCGCATCGTGGGCGAAACGGCCGCGCTGATGTATACCTCCGGCACGGTGGAGCGAATCGCCGGACTGACGAAATCGGGCAGCACGCTGGCGCTGCACATGTACATACAGGCCTCCGAGGGGCTTTACACCGAGCAGGCGTATGCCACGAGCGTCGTTTTGCTGGCGCTGGTGCTGCTCATCAACCTCGGTTCCTCGCGGATTGCGAAAATGATGATGAAAGGCAGGGAATAAAGCCCTATGGCCGATGCATTTACCGTCAAAGACATGGAGCTGTATTACGGCAGCTTCCATGCGCTCAAAAACGTCAACCTGAATATCGCGTCGGGGGAGATCACCGCGTTTATCGGCCCCTCCGGCTGCGGCAAATCCACGTTCCTGCGCTGCCTGAACCGGCTGGAGATCCCCACCTCCGGCTCCATCAAGTTTGAAGGGGTGGAGGTGGACGATGCCCACATCGACGCCGTGCGCCAGAAGATGGGCATGGTGTTCCAGCACTTCAACCTTTTCCCCCACCTGACCGTGAAGAAGAACCTGGAATTGGCCCCCAGCCTGCTCAAGCTGAAGGACAAGGAAGCCATTTCCCAGCGCGCCGACGAGCTGCTGGCCCGTGTGGGTCTGGCCGACAAGGCCAACGTCTACCCCAAGAGCCTGTCCGGCGGCCAGCAGCAGCGCATTGCCATTGCCCGCGCTCTGGCTATGGACCCGGACGTGATCCTGTTCGACGAGCCCACCAGCGCCCTGGACCCTGAGATGGTAGGTGAGGTTCTGGAGCTGATGAAGGAGCTGGCCCACACCGGCATCACCATGCTGGTGGTCACCCACGAAATGGGCTTTGCCCGCGAGGTGTCCAACCGCGTGATCTTCATCGACGGCGGCCAGATCCAGGAGGACGAGCCCCCGCAGGAGCTGTTCTCCAACCCCAAGCATCCGCGCCTGAAGGCATTTTTGTCCAAGATGCTCTGATCTGCAAAACAAAAAAAGGAACCGCCGCAGCGGTTCCTTTTTTTGTTTTATAAGGGCATCTCACAGGGTCTGGTCCGGGCCCTGGGCCTGCTGCTGGCTGGTGTACAGCATCATCAGGTGGTTGGCGCTTTCCTCCAGCTGGCTCTTGGCCTGCCGCAGGGCCGCTTCCTCGGTCTCGTTCATCTTCTCGGGCTTGTCCTTGCGCAGGCAGCGGCGCAGGTTGGCCACATCGGTCTTGATGCGGTTCTTTTCGTCGCGGTCCAGCTCCTTTTTGCACTTGGACAAGGCCTCGTCCACCTTGTAGGCCAGCACCTCGGCCTGGTTGTGCAGCTCCAGCCGCTCCTTGCGGCGGCTGTCCTCGGCCTCGTAGGCCGCGGCATCCGCCATAGCGCGCTGGATCTCGTTTTCGGACAGGTTCGTGCTGCCGGTGATGGTGATGTTCTGCTCCCGGCCGGTGCCCAGATCCTTGGCCGACACCTTGACCACGCCGTTGACGTCGATGTCAAAGGTGACCTCGATCTGCGGCTTGGAGGAGAAACCGCCCCGGATGCCGTTGAGCTTGAACTTGCCCAGGCTCTTGTTGTCGCGGGCAAAGTGGCGCTCGCCCTGCAGCACGTTGATCTCCACGCTGGTCTGCATGGGGCGTGCCGTGGTAAAGATCTGGCTCTTGCGGGTGGGGATCATGCTGTTGCGGGTGATCAGCGGGGTGGCCACGCCGCCCAGCGTCTCAATGGACAGGGTCAGCGGGGTGACATCCATCAGCACCAGACCCTGTGCGGCGGCACCGGTAGCACCAGCCAGCTTGCCGCCGCCCTGCAGCAGACCGCCCTGCACGGCGGCACCCATGGCCACGCACTCGTCCGGGTTCAGGCTGTGGCTGGGCTCGCAGCCCAGCAGCTCCCGCACCTGGCGCTCCACGGCGGGCATGCGGGTGCTGCCGCCCACCAGCAGCACCTTGCCCAGCTGGCTGGCAGAGATCCCGGCATCCCGCAGAGCGTTCTGCACCGGGGTCACGGTACGGGCCAGCAGGTCACCGGTCATCATCTCGAACTGCGGGCGGGACAGCGACAGATCCAGATGGTGGGGGCCGTCCTTGCCCACCGCGATGAAGGGCAGGTTCAGCTGCGCGGAGGGTGCACTGGACAGCTCCTTCTTGGCCTTTTCCGCTTCCTCCTTCAGGCGGCCCATCGCAGCCGGATCGCGGGAGAGGTCGATGCGGTCGGACTTCTTGAACTCGGCCACAGCGTACTCCACGATGCGCTCGTCAAAGTCATCGCCGCCCAGATGGGTGTCGCCGCCGGTGGCCAGCACTGTAAAAGTACCGTCCTCGATCTCGATGATGGACACGTCAAAGGTGCCGCCGCCCAGATCATACACCAGGATCTTCTGGGGTGCTTCGTTGTCCAGGCCGTAGGCTACAGCGGCAGCCGTCGGCTCGTTGATGATGCGCAGCACGTTCAGGCCCGCGATGCGTCCGGCGTCCTGGGTGGCCTTGCGCTGGCTGTCGTCGAAGTAGGCGGGCACCGTGATAACGGCCTCGGTCACCGGCTCGCCCAGATAGCTCTCGGCGTCGCGGCGGATCTTGGCCAGGATCATGGCGCTGATCTCCTGCGGGGTCAGGTCCTTGCCGTCGATGTGCACCCGGTAATCGCTGCCCATGTGGCGCTTGATGCTGGTCACGGTGCGGCCGGAGTTGGTGGCGATCTGCCGCTTGGCCGCGCCGCCCACCAGACGCTCGCCGTCTTTGGTAAAGGCCACCACGCTGGGGGTGGTGCGCTCGCCCTCTGCGTTGGTGATGACCACAGGCTTGCCGCCTTCCACCACCGCCACACAGGAATTTGTTGTGCCAAGGTCAATGCCGATCACTTTGCTCATATCGTTTTCCTCTCTTTGCGGCGCATCCCGTCCGCCAAAGCATTTTATTCACCTGATCATCTTACCCGATGCCTGTGACCATTTTTTAGTCCAATTGTAAAGAATCTATGTTGTAGGCCGTATTCCGGGGCTTCGGATCGGCCAGTTCCCGCAGCAGCTGTTCCGCTTCTGCCTGCAATTCGGCCGCATCCGGTTCCTTCTCCCGGGCCAGGATGGCAAAGCCCTGAGCGGCCTCTGCCGCCAGTGCCATGGCTTTTTTGGCCGAGACGTAGCGGGTCTCGGCCTGGGCAAGGCGCAGACAGATGCGCGGGGTATACTCGATGTCCGGCATGTCCTGCGCCGTCTGCCGGGCTTTGCGGTAGTACAGCAGGGCCTTGCCCGCTTCGCCCCGGGCAGCGCAGTCCTCGCCCAGCGACAGCATGGCCAGCACCTCGCCGTGGTCGGCGGCGGTGCGCCACATCCTGCGGGCCTCGGTCTTGTTCTGCATCTCGCCCCGGCCCCGGTACAGGCAGTCGGCCAGCAGCGAGAGACCCATGGCATTGCCCTGCTGGGCGGCTTCGTCGTAGTGGTCGGCCGCCATGCGCCAGTCCCCGGCGCGGGCCGCTTCCCGCCCGGCTTCTACTTCTTCGTCTCCCGGCTCCTCCGGGTTGTGGCCCGCGTGGAGCAGGCCGTTGAGCAGGGCCTCATCCAGTGTGGCCGAGTGGCCCCACGGGTCGATGACCACGCCGTCGATGTCCGGCGCATCCAGCACCAGTTCCATGGCGTCCTGCAGGGTGTAGTCCGCCATGGGGCGGGCCGCCGTGCTGCGGTCCACGCAGGCAGCTGCGCTGGAGGTGAACAGCGGCAGCCAGGTACGGTCCTTGTTTTTCAGGGTCCAGAGCGCAAGCCCTCTGGCCTTTTGCTGCGGGACAGGGTTCTCGGCCCAGGGGGCCGGGGTGGGCGGCGTGCCCGGGGCCGTCTGCAGCGGCACCAGAACATGGGTCTCCAGCTCCAGCGCGTAGTTCAGGGCCCCCATCAGGGCCCAGAAGCTCTCCTCGTTCTGCCCGTGATACAGCCGCTCGATCGCCTGCTCGATCGCCGGGCAGCCGGTGCCGCCGGGGCTGTAGCGCACCGGCGTGCGCGGGTGCCGGCTGCTGCCCACCGGGCGGAAGCGCACCCCGCCGTCTGTTCTTCTTGCCATTGTATGTTCCCTGCTTTCCTTCAGTGTCATCTCCTAGTATAGCAGGATTTTCCATCTTTCTCAACGGAAAACCTGCGCTTTGGCTCTGCATCTATACCGGCAAACGTATGGTTTTTTTCAGCTGTGTGCGCTATAATAGGTAAAATTCCAGAATGCTGGGATCAGAAAAGGAGGAAATAGCCTTGAACAACATGCTTGGCTATCTGAGGGACTACAAGCGCGAGAGCGTGCTTGCCCCCCTGTTCAAGATGCTGGAAGCCACATTTGACCTGTTCGTGCCGCTGGTCATGGCCGATATCGTCAACGTGGGCATTGCCGCCCACGACCTGCACTACATCCTGGTGCGGTGCGGCATCCTGCTTGTGCTGGCCGTCATCGGCCTGACCTGCAGCCTCACGGCGCAGTATTTTTCCGCCAAGGCGGCGGTGGGCTACTCCACTTCCCTGCGGCACGCCCTGTTTGCCCACATCCAGAGCCTGAGCTTTTCGGAGATGGACACCCTGGGCACCAGCACCCTCATCACCCGCATGACCAGCGACATCAACCAGGTGCAGAGCGGCCTGAACCTGTTTTTGCGCCTGTTCCTGCGCAGCCCCTTTGTGGTGATCGGTGCCATGGTCATGGCCTTCACGGTCAACGCGCGGGCCGCCCTGATCTTTGTGGTGGCCATCCCGCTGCTGAGCGTGGTGGTGTTCGGCGTGATGGTGATCACCCGCCCGCTGTACAAGACCGCACAGGTGCGGCTGGACCGTGTGCTGGGCCTGACCCGCGAGAACCTGACCGGTGTGCGCGTGGTGCGTGCCTTTGACAAGGAGCAGGACGAGATCGACCGCTTCGAGAACGCCAACGACCTGCTGACCAGAATGCAGCTCCATGTGGGCCATCTTTCGGCCCTGATGAGCCCGCTGACCTATGTGATCATCAACATTGCCATCGTGGCACTGCTGTATGTGGGCAGCATTGAGATCAACGTGGGCGGCATGGCCTCCGGCGACGTGATCGCGCTGGTGAACTATATGAACCAGATCCTGATCGAGCTGGTCAAGCTGGCCAACCTGATCGTGCAGGTAAGCAAAGCGCTGGCCTGCGCCGGCCGTGTGCAGGCTGTGCTGGACACCAAGCCCGGCATGGACTTCCCCGCCGAGCTGCGCAGCGAGGTGCCCGCCGACAAGGCCGGTGACGCCGTGCGCTTTGACCATGTGAGCCTGACCTATGCCGGGGCCGGCGCACCCAGCCTGTCCGACATCAGCTTTACCGCCAAGCGCGGCCAGACCATCGGCGTCATCGGCGGCACCGGCAGCGGCAAGTCCAGCCTGGTCAACCTGATCCCTCGCTTTTACGACGCCACCGAGGGCACCGTGGAGATCCTGGGCCGCCCGGCTGCGGACTACCCCCGCGAGGCCCTGCGCGGCAAGGTGAATGTGGTCATGCAGAAGGCCCAGCTGTTCGGCGGCACCATCCGCTCCAACCTGCTGTGGGGCAACAAGAATGCCACCGACGCCGAGCTGTGGGCGGCCCTGGAGACCGCACAGGCGGCAGAATTCGTCAAGGCAAAGCCCCTTGGCCTGGACGAGCCCGTGGAACAGGGCGGCCGGAACCTTTCCGGCGGCCAGAAGCAGCGCCTGACCATTGCCCGTGCACTGGTGGGCAAGCCGGACATTCTGATCCTGGACGACAGCGCCAGCGCCCTGGACTACGCCACCGACGCGGCCCTGCGCAAGGCACTGGCCGCTCTGCCCGGCAGCCTGACCGTGTTCATCGTGAGCCAGCGCGCTGCCAGCCTGCAGCACGCCGACCAGATCCTTGTGCTGGATGACGGCAGGCTGGTGGGCCTTGGCACCCATGACCAGCTGCGCCAGAGCTGCCCGGTGTATGAAGAGATCTATGAGAGCCAGTTCAAGAAAGGGGATGTGCAGAAATGAGCGCGAAAGCCAAAGCAAAACTGACCCCGGAACAGCGCAAGGCCACACTGACCCGTGTGCTGCACAAGATCCGCCCCTATTCCCTGTTCGTGGTCTGCAGCCTGATCGTGGCCGCCGTGAGTGTGGCCGCACAGCTGTATATCCCCATCCTGTGCGGTGACGCCATCGACCTGATGCTGGGAAAAGGCAATGTGGACTTTGCCGGTGTAGGCCGCATCATCGTGGAGGTGCTGGTGGTGGCCGTGGTGGCCGCCTTTGCCCAGTGGCTGCTGAGCGTGTGCAACAACCGCATCACCTTTTCGGTGAGCCGGGACCTGCGCAACGAGGCCCTGCGCAAGATCCAGACCCTGCCGCTGTCCTACCTCGACAGCCACCCCTCCGGCGACATCGTGAGCCGCATGGTGGCCGATGTGGACACCTTTGCCGACGGCCTGCTGATGGGCTTCACCCAGCTGTTCAGCGGCGTGCTGACCATTCTGGGCACCCTGCTGTTCATGCTGAGCGAGAATGTGGTCATCACGCTGGTGGTGGTGTGCATCACCCCGCTGAGTCTGCTGGTGGCCAGCTTCCTTGCCAAGCGCAGTTACAAGTATTTTCAGGGTCAGAGCAGCGTGCGCGGCGAGCAGACTGCGCTGGTCAACGAGATGATCGAGGGCCAGAAGGTGGTGCAGGCCTTCGGCCACGAGGCCGAGAGCCTGGACGCCTTTGACGAAGTGAACGGCCGGCTGCAGGACGTGAGCCTGAAAGCTATCTTCTTCTCCAGCATGACCAACCCTGCCACCCGCTTTGTGAATAACATCGTGTACGCCGGTGTGGGCCTGGTGGGTGCCCTGTACGCCGTGCGCGGCGGCATCACCATCGGTCAGCTGAGCGTGTTCCTGAACTACGCCAACCAGTACACCAAGCCCTTCAACGAAATCTCCGGCGTGGTGACGGAGCTGCAAAACGCGCTGGCCTGCGCGGGGCGCGTCTTTGAATTGATCGACGAGCCCGCGCAGACGCCCGACCCGGCGGACGCGGAGCAGATCGACTGTCCCGACGGCGCGGTGTCCATCGACCACGTGTATTTCTCCTACGCCCCGGATCGTAAGCTGATCGAGGATTTCACGCTACACGTTCAGCCCGGCCAGCGCGTCGCCATCGTCGGCCCGACCGGCTGCGGCAAGACGACGATGATTAACCTGCTGATGCGCTTTTACGACGTGGATTCCGGTGAAATCCGCGTGGACGGCCACGAGACGCGCCTCCTGACGCGCCGCAGCCTGCGCGAAAACATCGGCATGGTTTTGCAGGATACGTGGCTTTTTAAAGGGACTATTCGTGAGAACATTCGCTACGGCAATCTTGAGGCAACCGATGAGCAGGTTGAAGCTGCAGCAAAAGCAGCATTTGCGGATCATTTTATTCGTACGCTTCCGGGAGGCTACGAAATGGAGATTAATGAAGATGCAAGCAATATTAGCCAAGGTCAGCGTCAACTGCTCACTATTGCACGGGCTATTCTGGCGGATCGGCGTATGCTTATATTGGATGAAGCGACGAGTTCGGTTGACACAAGAACGGAAGAGTTAATTCAGCGAGCAATGGATCGCTTAATGCATGGACGTACTTCGTTTGTTATTGCGCATCGATTGTCTACCATCCGAAATGCTGATCTTATTTTGGTGGTGCAGAACGGCAACATCGTGGAGCAAGGGAACCATACTGAGCTTCTTGCTCGTGGTGGTGCTTATGCAAATCTATATAATTCGCAGTTTGCGCGATAGGGGGATATTATGTTGAAAGTGTCAAAGCGTACGTTACTTCTTGTTGCTGGTATTGTGTGGTGTCTTGCTGGTGGGAATATCGCTTGGCTCGGTATTCAGGAGTTTGTACAGGTAGATTCAAATATGTGTTGGCTCCTTGCTTTTGGAGCAGTGGTAGTTTTTGTTGTGTTCCATATAATGATTTTTTCAAAGATGGTTATTAAGCACGCTAATCGCATTAAATCATATGAAACGGAGCGCGTTTCAATTTGGAAATTCTTTGATGCTTCTGGCTATATTATGATGGCCATAATGATGACGGGTGGTATTTCTTTACGTGCGTTCGGACTTGTTCCGTCAT
>OLOB01002058.1_pt1 | contig 12306 bp, 12 predicted proteins | sample 1671911 | NCBI WGS metagenome assembly OLOB01 (sample SAMEA3136625, study PRJEB25190) | human gut metagenome | biome: human gut; feature: human-associated habitat; material: faeces | place: Austria | collected 2013
CAGAAGTTCGATCTGCTCCTCTTTACCCGCTTTTTTAAAATTGTCCCGGGCAATCGGGATCCTCTTTTCGTAATTTTCGATAGTTATGATCTGACAGAGTTCTGGATTATATTCACACATCAACAGTGCAGAAAACCCAACTGCAGTTCCCACCTCCAGAATCCGTTTCGGTCTGGCAGCTACCATCAGAAACTTTAAAAAGCTCTGCATTTCCCTTCTTACAATAGGAACCGCATCTTCCCTAGCTTCTTTTTCCAGCTGTTCCAGAAATTCTGTATGACCTTCGTCAAGAGAATTGATAAAAGTCACCATACGTTCGTCTACGATCATGAGACACTCTCCTCTCCTGACTCTGGATCTTCCGCATCGGAACTACTGCTTTCTTCTTCCTCAGACGGCTGTCCCTCTGTGTTTTTCCCTGACAGGATGGCAAGCATCTCATCAACTGTCTCATGCGTATTCAAAAGATAAGTACCAGGCTTGATCTTACCACGATAATCGGAGAGTTTTTCCTGTGCCCAGAAGATAACCGGTCGTTCAATCAATCCTTTTTCCTGCAGAGTTTCCCCCACATCATAGACAGAATCGTCTTCATGAACAATCACAGTTACATCCTGCCCATCTGCCTGTGTATGAGCCTCCGGTTCCTGATAGAAGATCAGATACCCGAAACTGTATGCCGTTTTTCCAACAAAAATCAGGACACAGATCAGCAAAACATAGAGCAGAATCCGAATCGCCCCCTTGGCTCCACTTACGGCAACCTGATACGTTGCATCTTTTTTCTTTTTCTTACTACCCATCTATACTCCTTGCTTATCCTTCCCACATATAACGCGGGGATGTCCGGCAGTGTGATCATACATTCGGGATATTCAGATCAATCCCGTTTCGAAACTGTTCCTGTACCTGCTGAAGCATCCGACAGACATCCAGCTCCGCCTCCAGATATGCATTTACCTCCGGAACTTTCCGAAGCTTTTCATATCTGTTTTCTACTTCATCTGTAATATCGTACAAATCTCCCTGTGTATCGTTATTGTTCATATGAAAGACAGCTACACGGAATTCATCAATCTGTTTTTTCAGCTCCGGATTGGATTTCAGCATCTCCTCACATGCAAGGTACCTCTGATATGCGGAATCCTCTCTGATTACTTCCAGCAGTTTTTCCACGCACTCCTGTATCTTGTTCATGTATCTTACGCCTCCATTATAATTGGCAGAATCATCGGTTTTCTCTTGGTTCTCTTCCACAAAAAGTCACCAAGCGAATCTTTGATCACGCCTTTCATTTTTCCCCAGTCAGAAATTCTTCGATCCAGGCAGGAATCAATAGCATCTTCTACAACACTCTTTGCCTGTCCCATCAGATCTTCAGACTCTCTCACATATACAAACCCACGGGATACAATATCCGGACCTGCCAGAAGCTGGTTACTGTATTTTTCCAGTGTCAGTACCACGATCATAATACCGTCTTCTGCCAGATGCTGACGGTCACGAAGTACGATATTTCCCACATCGCCGACACCAAGTCCATCTACCAGGATTGCTCCGGTATGCACTTTACCGGTAATTTCCGCGGATTCATCATTTAATTCCATCACATCACCGGAGTGCATGATGAAAATATTTTCTTTCGGAATACCCAGGCTCTCTGCAATACCTGCCTGTGCTTTCAGATGACGGAATTCTCCATGAACCGGAATCGAATATTTCGGTTTTACCAGAGAGTAAATCAATTTGATCTCTTCCTGGCAGGCATGTCCTGATACATGTACATCCTGGAAAATAACATCTGCACCTTTGGCTGACAGTTCATTGATGACACGGGATACTGCTTTTTCATTACCCGGAATCGGGTTGGAACTGAAAATAATGGTATCACCTGGTTTAATGGAAACTTTTTTATGAATATTTGCTGCCATACGGGACAAAGCTGCCATAGATTCTCCCTGGCTTCCGGTTGTGATCAGAACCATCTGCTCATCCGGATAATTTTTCATTTCATCGATATCAATCAGTGTGTTGTCCGGCACATTCAGATAGCCAAGTTCAGACGCTGTTCCAATGACATTGACCATACTTCGACCTTCCACAACTACTTTTCTTCCGTATTTGTAAGCAGAGTTGATGATCTGCTGTACACGGTCTACGTTAGATGCGAACGTCGCAATGATGATTCTTGTATTTTTATGCTCTGCAAACAGATTATCAAACGTTTTTCCCACGGTACGTTCTGACATGGTAAATCCTTTTCTCTCTGCATTGGTACTGTCACACATCAGTGCAAGAACACCTTTTTTTCCAATCTCTGCAAAACGCTGCAGATCAATGGCATCGCCGAATACCGGTGTATAATCTACTTTAAAGTCACCGGTATGCACAACGATTCCGGCAGGAGAATAAATAGCAAGTGCAGAAGCATCCTGAATACTGTGATTTGTTTTTATAAATTCAATCCGGAAACATCCCAGATTGATCGATTGTCCGTGTTTGATGGTTTTTCTTTTTGTGGTACGAAGTAAGTTGTGTTCTTTTAATTTATTTTCTATCAGACCGATCGTCAGCTTGGTTGCGTAGATCGGTGCATTAATTTCTCTCAAAACATAAGGAAGAGCTCCTATATGATCCTCGTGTCCGTGAGTGATCACAAAACCCTTCACTTTTTCATAATTATCTTTCAAATAGGTAATATCAGGGATGACCAGGTCGATTCCCAGCATATCGTCCTCCGGGAACGCCAGACCACAGTCCACCACAATAATACTGTCTTCGTATTCAAAGGCAGTAATGTTCATTCCAATCTGTTCCAGTCCGCCCAGAGGAATGATTTTCAATTTTCCACCGTTACTTTTTTTCAAATAGCACCTCCGTCACTGCTTACATCTCAATATCCACATCATCCATCATCTGACTGAACACTTTTGACATGGCTTCCAGTTCCACGTCATCTTCCACCATCACATAATCCGCTTCCGGATCCGTCTCCTCAGAAGAGTCTTTCAGGATGTAGGCGTTAGCTTCATCATCCATGGAGTCTGTTACCAGCAGATAATCTGTACCGTTCACTCTGGTCTGCTCTTCTACATAGAATTCCACTGTTTCGCCTTCATCTGTCACAAATTTGATTTTATCCATAATGATTCTACCGTCCTGTTTCTTCATTCTTATTCGCAAGATAGTCCAGATACCCCTGCAGAATAAATACCGCAGCGATTTCATCCACATGTTCCTTCCGGTTTTCCCGGCGTACTCCCGTCTCCATCAATACACGGTTGGCAGATACAGTTGTCAGCCGTTCATCCCACATCACAACAGGCAGACCTGTTCGTCTCTCCAGCGTTTCTTTCAGCTCCAGAGATTTCTCAGCCCTGTCTCCCAGTGTATTATTCATATTCTTCGGTAAACCAAGTACGATTTCTTCTACCTGATACTGTGCAATCAATTCTTCAATTCTTGCCAGCGTCTGGCGCATCTTGTTTTCTGATTTTCTGCGGATGATTTCCACACCCTGGGCAGTAAAACCAAGGGGGTCGCTTACTGCGACTCCCACTGTCTTTGAGCCGTAATCAAGTCCTAGAATTCTCATCAGCGATTCTCCCAGGATCTGTTTTTAATATACTCTTTCAGAAGTTCTTCTACCAGTTCATCACGTTCCACTTTCATGATCATACTTCTGGCACCCTTGTAACTGGTGATATACGTAGGATCTCCGGACATAATATAACCTACAATCTGGTTAACCGGGTTATAACCCTTCTCTTCCATCGCTGTGTATACCACATCCAGGACTTCTTTCACCTGTACTTCCGGCTCTGTTTTCACTTTAAAATACTGTGTATTGCTTAAATTTGCCATTTTTTCACGTCCTCGACTATACTTGATATCTATTCTATTCTAATACAGAAGATGCAAAAATTCAATCAAGTTTACAGTTTTTTTAAACTTTCCATTGCTATTTATCAGTTTTGTAACATTCTGCCAATTACTGTTATTCTGCCGGATCACCGATTTGTTCCACATAACTTTGCTATTCTGCAAGAATGAGATCCTGACCGATGATGTTTTGCAGTTGTACCATAACACGTTTATTTTCCAGATTTTCTTCTGATATTACCGCAACTTTCAGGTATTCCATCGTATGCCCCGTCCAGTAAGTCTGACCCTGAATCTTCTGTTGTTCTTCAAACAAAACTTCTTTTTTCTTTCCCAAAAACTGCTCCATATATTCTCTCTGGCGTTCTTGTCCGAGAGCGATCAAAACTCTGCTTCTTTCTTTTTTTATCTGTTCCGGAAGCTGATCCGGCATGACTGCTGCTTTCGTTCCTTCTCTCTTCGAATACGGGAAAATATGTGTCTCATAAAAATGAATACTGTCCACAAAACTGCGGCTTTCCTCAAATTCTTCTTCTGTTTCTCCCGGAAATCCTGTGATCACATCGGTAGTCAGTGCCGGTGCCGGATAATATTTTCTCAGGATTTCACATTTTTCCCGATACTCCTGCGCTGTGTACCGTCGATTCATTCGCTTCAGTGTAGCAGTACATCCGCTTTGCAGTGACAGATGAAAATGCGGACACACTTTCGGCAGACTGCTGATCGCTTTTGCGAATTCTTTCGTAATAATCCCCGGTTCGAGAGATCCAAGGCGAATCCTCTCGATACCGTCTACCTCATGTACTGCCTGAATCAGCGTCAGCAGATTCTCCTGTTCTTCCGGGCGTTCTTTTCCATAAGAACTCAGATGGATCCCTGTCAGTACCACTTCCTGACAACCGGATGCCGCAAGCCGTTTCACTTCCCCTACAACATCCTCTGTTTTTTTACTGCGGATCCTTCCCCTTGCATACGGAATCATACAATACGTACAGAACTGATTGCAGCCGTCCTGGACTTTCAGGTATGCTCTTGTATGTTCTTCGGTACGGTCGATCTCCAGTTTTTCATATTCTTTTGTATGATTGATATCCACACATTCCGTGGTTTTCTGCTGGCCTGATCGATAGTTTTCCAGTATGGAAATGAGTTCCTGTTTTTTATTATTCCCGATTATGATATCTATAGACGCATCTGCTTCTGCTTTTTTTGTATCCGCCTGGACATAACATCCGGCTGCCACCACAATGGCATCCGGATTCATCTTTTTGGCCTTATGAAGCATCTGTCTCGATTTACGGTCAGCAATGTTGGTCACAGTACAGGTATTGATCACATAGATGTCTGCCCCCGGTTCAAAGGGTACGATTTCATATCCTGCTGCCTCTAACATCTGCTGCATTGCTTCTGTCTCGTATGCGTTCACTTTGCATCCCAGATTATGCAGTGCAACTTTTCCTTTCATTGTCTACCTTCTTTCTTTTCTGCCAAATTATTCTTTCGTTTTCTTTGAATCTTTGTATGCTTTCACCTTGACTTTTACCATCCAAAACGGTAAGATAAATTTAGCTGAAATGTGTTGCCAGGAACTGTTATTGACAGATTTACCTCCGGCACGGCCAAAAAATAATCTGAATTTTCGGGAGGAAGTTATCATGAAAACTGTTAGTATTTCACTTAATTCCATTGACAAAGTAAAAGCATTTGTAAACGATATTTCCAAATATGATTTCGATTTTGATCTGGTTTCCGGAAGATATGTCATCGATGCAAAATCCATCATGGGTATCTTCAGTTTAGACTTATCCAAACCGATCAATCTGAATATCCACGCTGAAGGCAGCATGCTTGATACTATTCTGACAATCGTACAGCCATATGTAATTGAATGATCTGTATCATCTCCTTAAGGAGATCATGAAAGTAAGACAGTTTTAAAACAGCTTCTGTGCATACGCATGAGAAGCTGTTTTTATTTCTGCCTATTTCGTTTCTGTTTACTGAATCTCAATTACTTCTGTACTTGCCAGTGCCTCTTCCATCAGCTGATCGATCTTTTCGTTTAATTTTTCTTCAGATCTGTGAATCACTTTCAGATTTGGTTTTGTAACCGGATGTTTTGCCACAAAAATAGTACAGCAGTCTTCAAATGGCTGGATGGAAGTCTCAAATGTATTGATCTTTCTGGAAATCTGTACGATTTCTTCTTTATCAAATCCGATAACCGGACGATATACCGGAAGTTCACATACTTCATCTGTTGCTGCAAGACTCTGTAAAGTCTGGCTGGCCACCTGTCCAATACTCTCCCCCGTAATCAGGCCAAGGCATTTATCCTTGCGTGCAAAATGCTCTGCAATACGCATCATATAGCGGCGCATGATGATCGTCAGTTCTTCGTGCGGGCACTGATCATAGATATACAGCTGAATATCTGTAAAATTAACTACATGAAGACGGATCGGACCACTGTAACGTGCCACAAGTTTTGCAAGATCTACGACTTTCTGTTTTGCACGTTCGCTTGTATACGGCGGAGCATGGAAATAAACAGCCTCTATCTTGACTCCACGTTTGGCGATCATATAACCAGCAACCGGACTATCAATTCCGCCGGAAAGAAGAAGCATTGCCTTACCATTTGTTCCAATCGGCATACCACCTGGTCCCGGAAGTGTCTCTGAATATACATAAATCTTATCTCGAATCTCTACTGAAAGTGTCATTTCCGGATTATGCACATCTACGGATGCATCTGGGAAAGCATCCAAAATCTTTTCTCCGATTGCCGCACTTACTTCCATCGATGTGATCGGATAAGATTTCTTGGCTCTTCGTGTGTAAACCTTGAAAGAACCATTGTATCCAGGATATCTTGCTTCCATATAGGAAACGACATCTTTTGCCATCTGATCAAATCCCTGGTCTTCATAGATCACAACCGGACTGATTCCCACAATTCCAAATACACGCTGCAGTGCCTCTACTGCTTCATCAAAATCATATTTTTCCGGGCAGAAAACATATACACGCCCCTGCTCCTTAGTTACTGTAAATTCGCCTTCTACCGGCTCCAGAGCCAGTTTCATCTGTTTGACAAGTGCATCTTCAAACAGATATCTGTTTTTTCCTTTAATGGCGATTTCTGCATATTTTATCAAAAATGCATGAAATATCATATCTGGTATTTCCTCCTGTTTATTTTCTTGAATAACGTCTGAGCATCGGAACCAGAGTCTTCATGGTATCCAGGAAATAATCCGCTTCCTCAATCGTATTTTCTTCACAGAAGCTCAGTCGTACTGTACTTTCAATCTGGTCTTTTGACATTCCCATAGCACTTAATGTAGCGCTTGGTTTTCTCTTATGGCTGGAGCATGCACTTCCTGCCGAAATGTATATACCCTTGTCCTCGAGAGAATGCAGCAATACCTCACTCCGTACTCCCATAACACTGATACTCAAGATCTGCGGTGCACCTTCACGAAGTGGCATTCCGTTGATACGGATATCTTCGATTTCAGAAAGGCCTTTCGCAATATGCTCCTTTAACTGATACATGTGTTCCACATTCTCATCCAGATTTCGGTAAATCTGTCCTGCTGCCACACCAAGCCCGGCGATTCCCGGTACATTGTCTGTTCCGGAACGCATGCCACTCTGCTGTCCGCCACCAAGAATCTGTGGAATGATCTTCACTTTTTCGTTGATATACAGGAAACCGACACCCTTCGGACCGTGAATCTTGTGTCCGCTGACTGCAAGAAGATCGATCCCCATACGTTTCGGATAAATATGGTATTTACCAAATCCCTGAATTGCATCGACATGATACAGTGCCTTTGGACTCTTCTCATGTACCATCTTCGCAATCTCTTCGACTGGCATCACAGCTCCGACTTCATTATTTACAAGCATGGTAGATACCATGATCGTATCTGGTCTTAAAACAGCTTCCAGCGCACTCATTTTTACCCTGCCCTGCGCATCTACCGGAAGATATGTGATTTCAAATCCCTGTTCCTGCAGATATAATGCCGGCTGGCTGACTGCAGCATGCTCTACGGATGTGATAATGATGTGGTTTCCGTTACGCTTATTTGCAAGTGCACCACCAATCAGCGCAAGGTTGTCTGATTCTGTACCACCTGATGTAAACAGAATTTCTTTTTCCTGCACTTTCAGAATTCCTGCAATGGTCTTTGTCGCTTCTTTTACATACTTCTCTGCTTCTACACCCTTGAGATGCATGGCAGACGGATTTCCAAAATCCTCTGTCATCGTTTTTACCACGATATCCTTTACAGAATCATAGCATCTGGTCGTTGCAGAATTGTCAAAATATACTTCCATATACTGCCTCTTTTATCTTAATCGTTTCCTGTTTTACTAATTTTCAAGCTGAAACATCAGAACTGACAAAATTGCAAGCCCTGCTGTTTCTGTGCGAAGAATACGTTTACCCAGTGTGATTGGTTTTGCCCCTTCGCTGATTGCAGCTTCTACTTCTTTTTCCTCAAAACCGCCTTCTGGGCCGATAAAAATCCCAATAGACTGTCCCTGTTCAATTGCTGCAAGGATTTCTTTTGTTTCCTGCATGCCTTTGGCAAGCTCATACGGAATCAGACGAATATCCATAGATTCCGCATACTTTAGTGCTTCTTTAAAAGAAAGTACCTGGTGCACATTTGGAATCAGCATACGCTTGGACTGTTTTGCCGCACTCTCTGCAATCTGCTGCCAACGCTCTACTTTCTTCGCAGCCTTTTTGCCATCCAGCTTCACAACACAGCGTTTCGTCTCTACTGGAATGATTTCATACGCACCAAGCTCAACTGCCTTCTGTATGATCAGTTCCATCTTATCTGCTTTTGGCAGTCCCTGAAAGAGGTAGATTCTGCTCGGCAGTTCATAATCTGGTTCCTGTGCATAAATAATGTGAAGAAGCACTTCATCTGCACTGAATGCCTCTATCGCACAGCGGTATTCTTTTTGTCCACCATCACTGATCCAGACTTCCTCTCCCTGTTTCATACGAAGAACATTGGAAATATGGTTGACATCCGTTCCAATAATATGAATCTGATGTGCCGCTTCATCGATCTGATGTGGCTCTACAAAAAATCTCTGCATGAGATCAGTCCTTTCTTGCAGTTACGCATACCCACTCACCCTGTCTGGTAACTTCTACCAAGGTAAGTCCGGCTTTCTGTACTGCTTCTTTGACTACTTCCTCTTTGACATCAAGTATACCTGATGTAATGTAATATGCACCCTTCTTCATCTGGTGAACGATCACTGGTGTCAGAGGCACCAGTACATCTGCCAGAATATTAGCTGCAACAATATCGTATTTCTCATAGCCAACCTGATCCTGTACCTCTTTGTCATCAATGATATTTCCGATCATCATATCAAAAGTATCATCCACGATCTGGTTTGCTTCTTTGTTATCCTGAACTGCCGGAACCGCGCATGGATCAAGGTCTGTTCCTACAACGTGACCTGCACCAAGCTTCAACGCTGTGATTCCGAGGATACCACTTCCTGTTCCTACATCAAGAAGTTCGATACCTGGTTTAACATATTTTTTTAACTGACGGATCACAAGCTGTGTAGTTTCATGCATTCCTGTTCCAAATGCAGTACCCGGATCAATATGAAGAATCATCTTGTCCTTATCTTCTTCTTTGATTTCTTCCCATGACGGAACGATCAGGATATCATCCACATAGAACTGATGGAAAAATTCTTTCCAGTTGTTGATCCAGTCCTTATCCTCTGTCTGAGACTCTTCAATCGTACCCTCACCAATATCCATAAATGTACGCAATTCTTCCAGGGCATTTCTGACGTCACGTAAAATCACATCCTTATCCGCATCTTCCTCCAGATAAAAATTCAAATATGCAACTCCATCATCTTCTGGACCTTCCGGCATGATATCTACAAACATCTGTGCCTTATCTTCCTCTGTCAAAGGCTGGTGATCCTGAATCTCTGCACCTTCGACACCTATTTCTGCCAATGTACAGATAATCATGTCTTCGGCATCTGTTTTGGTTTTAATCGTAAAACGATTCCATTTCATATATTATAATCTCCTGTCTTAACTTATACAACAATTGCAATTGCCTTATCGTGCAAGCACGAACAGCTTCTGTATTTTTAACCCTGCTATCTAATATACATGATAACCCAAAAAAAGAAAAGAGGGGTTTTCCCTCTTTTCCCGAAAAGTTTCTTCTATTTTATAGAATTAATCCTCAAAAGTCTCTTTGATTTTGTCCATGAAACTCTTTTTCTTCTTTTCTGATTTCTCAGACCCGTCTTTTGGCTCAGTGGCCGGTCTATTTCCACATGCCTCATCAAACTTACGAAGAGCTTCTTTTGCCTCTTCATTCAGCTTGGTCGGTACCTGTACCACCAAAGTCACATAGTGATCACCGCGAATATTCTTATTTCTCAGGGACGGTACACCTTTACCCTTCAGACGGATACGTGTGTCTGTCTGTGTTCCCGGCTTCACTTCGTATGCCACATCGCCATCAACTGTATTGATATGGATTTCTCCACCCAGCGCTGCCTGCGCATAAGTAAGCGGGGCTGTGGAGAAGATATTCATATCCTGTCTCTGGAAGATTGGATGACGGGCTACATTCACTTCTACGAGCAAATCACCTCTCGGACCACCATTGGTTCCAGGTTCTCCTTTATCACGGATACGGATACTCTGTCCATTGTCAATACCGGCCGGAATAGAAACCTGAATCTTCTTTCTGGAAGAAGTATATCCTGTTCCACGGCAGGAAGTACATTTTTCTTTGATAATCTTACCGGTTCCATTACATTCCGGACAAGTCTGTACATTTCGAACCATGCCAAACATAGACTGCTGTGTATAGACGATCTGACCTTCTCCGTTACATTTCGGACAGGTAGTCGGCTGTGTTCCCGGTTTTGCACCGGTTCCGTTACACTTGGTACAGGTATCCTTCAGTGTCAGTTCCAGTTCTTTCTCACAGCCGAAAACTGCTTCCTGGAAGGTAATGTGAACCACTGCACGCAGATTTGCTCCGCGCATCGGACCATTGTTCGCTCTGCGGCTTCTTCCGCCACCGAACAAATCTCCAAAGATATCTCCAAAGATATCTCCCATATCTGCGCCATTAAAATCAAATCCACCGAAACCGCCACCCTGTCCGGCTCCGCCATTTTCAAATGCTGCATGACCGTACTGGTCATATGTTCTTCTCTTTTCCGGATCACTCAGTACAGTGTACGCCTCTGTCGCCTCTTTGAATTTTGCTTCTGCTTCTTTATCCCCTGGGTTCATATCCGGATGATATTTTTTCGCCAGTTTCCGGTATTCTTTTTTCAAGGTCGCATCAACGCCCAAAACCTCATAATAATCTCTTTTCTCTGCCATTTTCTTTCACCTTATCGAAACGCCTCGTACCCCTGGGGGATACAACTGCGGAATTATCTACTCATATGATGTCAGGATCAAAAGTTCAGAAATCTTCCTGCAAGCAGGCTTATGTCAGATTTCCGATCCTGAAGCCCTGGCATCATCACATTATGGGGACGGTGACCCTTCCGGTATCCCCGTCCCCTGCATTTACTTACACAACTTGTATAACCATCTGGTAAGTATGATTTATTCTTTATTCGTATTAAACTTCTTTGTAGTCAGCGTCTACTACGTCGTCGCCGTATCCTGCTTCACTGGATCCCTGAGAAGCACCGCCTGCTGCTCCACTCATGTCCGGACCTGCACCCTGAGCGCCTGCTGCTCCCTGTGCCTGTTCATATACTTTTGCAAACAGTTTCTGTGCGCTTTCCATCAGTTTTTCTTTTGCAGCTTTAATCTCTGCAACCTGCTCATCTGTCATGTTATCTACAGGAGCTTTTGCGATCAGATCTTTCAGAGCTGCCAGATCAGCTTCTACTGCTGTCTTATCGTTGGCATCCAGTTTGTCGCCTACCTCTTCAATAGCTTTCTCTGTCTGGAATACCATAGCGTCTGCATCGTTTCTTGTATCGATGGCTTCTTTTCTCTTCTTATCCTGTGCTTCGTACTCAGCAGCTTCTTTTACTGCTTTGTCGATATCGGAATCAGACATATTGGAACCGGCTGTAATGGTAATATGCTGTTCTTTTCCTGTTCCCAGGTCTTTTGCAGATACATTTACGATACCGTTGGCATCAATATCAAAAGTTACTTCAATCTGCGGAACACCTCTTCTTGCTGGCGGGATACCATCCAGACGGAACTGTCCAAGAGATTTGTTATCTTTCGCAAACTGTCTCTCACCCTGTACGACGTTGATGTCTACGGCTGTCTGGTTATCTGCTGCTGTGGAGAAGATCTGGCTCTTCTTGGTTGGGATTGTTGTATTTCTCTCAATCAGTCTTGTTGCG
>OLOB01002075.1_pt1 | contig 12218 bp, 10 predicted proteins | sample 1671911 | NCBI WGS metagenome assembly OLOB01 (sample SAMEA3136625, study PRJEB25190) | human gut metagenome | biome: human gut; feature: human-associated habitat; material: faeces | place: Austria | collected 2013
ATGGCCATCTTTACTATCAAATAATAACATTTGTCCAACTTCAATTTCTGGTAAATCCCTTACTTTAAATTCTTCCTTTTGTTCTCTTTCTTCCATAATTCTAATTTTCCTTTCAATGTTACTTAAAATGCCATATATACTATTATTAAATATACTCCCAGTTTTAATTGTTATTAAAATTAACTAACTTCTTTTACTTCATAAACTATTTTATTTCTATATTAAATTATATCATCTTTTTATAAATTTACTTTATAAAAATAAATAGGCTATATCAAATCACCATCTATTTGATATAGCCTTTCTTTAATTTTAAATTACGCTTCCATTACTTCAACATTATTTGCAATTTGCTTCCAGTTATAATATCCATATAAAGAATTCAATAAATTAGTAACCTTCATAACTATTATAATAAGTGCACTTTTATCTCCAGATATATATACCATAATCCACATTACTATTGATAAAGCATTTACTCCAACCCACATTAACCATTGTTCAGAAAATCTCATTAAATAAAGAATACTGGCAACAACAGAAACTACAGTTGTTAAAGAATCCATAAATGCTAAGTTTCCACCTAATAAATTTAACGCCTTTGCATATAAAAATACAGCTATTAATGTACCAACAAAAGTTACTATTATTACTTTCATTGGCATAACCTTAAATCTTATTTTTCCATCATCATCTTTATTTTTATTCCATAAATATATTGCTATAGCACTAACAGGAATACTAAATAACATATTGTACATTACTTCTCCATAAAGCTTTACACCCATACATTGATATGAATATAATAAACAATTAATAATTGCAAAATATAATCCTGCTATTTTCCCCTTTGCCCCTAAAACTAAGTTAAGACACCCTGTTAAAGTAAGTGCTAATAAAAATACTGAATCCCCATTTATATACCAAATAACAGTCATAATTGTACATACTGTTATTAACCATAACTTTTCAAGCATAGTCCAATCTGAAAAATAACTTTTAATCTTCTCCATAATTCTAATCTCCTTTTATATATTAGATTTATTAAAACATTCCTTACTTATTTTAGAACCTTGTACTTGTACCACTTCACTTGCAATCTTATTTGCTAATTTACAACCTTTTATAAAGTCATTATTTTCATTTAAATAATTACTCCAAGAATAATTAAAATTCATCTTATCTGCCCATAAAGAATATGCTGAAATAATTGCCCCAATATGACTATCCCCTGCACCTATTGTATCTACAACTTTTACTTTTTCTCCCTCTATATGAGTAATGTTTTTTCCATTATAAAATATTACTCCTCTTTCCCCAAGAGTTATAAATACAACATTTTTAGTTAATTCATATAATCTTAAAATACTATGATTTATATTATCCTTTTTAGTAAACTCTAAAGCTTCCTTTTCATTAAGGTGTAATATTGGATTAATTGAAAATATTTTTTCTAAAGTATTTTTACTTATATTGTTAATAACTGGTCCTGGTGCAAAAAATATATTTTTATCACTTTGATTTAACAACCAATCAACTACTATGTCACTCTTATCTCCACACAGTTGATAACCAGCTAAATATATATTTTCATATTGATTCATATTTAAATTATGAAACCATTCTTTTTTATGATTTGCTTCAATTCCATTAACAGTAATAAAACTTCTTTCACCATTTTCTTCTACCAAACATAAGCAATAGCCATTATCTATTTCCAAGTCATTAATTAATATTTCATATCCATCTTCATTCAATTTTCTTCTTATTATATCTGCATAAATTCCACAACCTACTGGCACAAATAAATCATGTTTTACATTAAAGCTTCTTAATATATTTGCAACATTATATGCACATCCACCTACAGTTAATTTTCTCTCAGTACATAAAATGTCCTCACCGCTTTTAGGCAACCTTGGAATTTTCATAATAATATCTACTATCGCAGCTCCAAGTACTAAAGTTTTCACTAAAGACAGCTCCTTCCATTCATTAAAATAGAAATATAACTGTTAAAATCAACATCATTTGCTTTATTTAAAGATTCAACATATTCTTCCTTTATATAATCAATTCCCTTAAAAGCCCCACAAATTGCCGTTGCCATTGCTCCAATTGTATCAGTATCACCAGCTAAGTTTGCACAAAGTAAAGCACACTTATTAGGATCTTGTGCATAATAAGCTATAGAAATTGCAGATGGAACAGATTCACTTATATTTACTCCAGCTCCAACTATGTCATATAACTTTTCTAAAAATAAATCTTCATTATTCTTATATTCATTTGCTAAATAAATACCTATTTTTATTCTTTCTGTTAATGATGGACTATAGGTTTCAGCTCCTAACCTTCTAGCAATTGGTTCCATTTCAAAAATATCTTTTATAACAATATCAAAATCATTATTTTCAATGGCAGAACTAACAGCAACTGCTATCATTGCTGCTCCTGCAATTGTAATATCACTAGTATGAGTTACCTCTGAAACTTCATAGACAAAGTTAGCTAACTTTTCTTTATCATGTGCATTAAAAAGACATCCTATAGGTGCAATTCTCATGGCTGACCCATTTGATAAAGCCTTATCTGTAACAGCTTTTGAATTTATTCCATCTCTAAAGTTAGCTAATGCAACTTTTGATGTTGGTCCTAATATGTTATTTTCAAATGCCTTTTCTTTTTGTGCCCATTTTAAAAGTTTAGTTGCAATATCCTTTGAATTTGGTTTAAACTTTGTATCTTTTAATGAATCTATTATTACAAGTGCTTGTCCAGTATCATCAGTAAATTGGCCTTTTTTATAGTTACAAGCTACTGAATTTTCCTTTGGCCCATCTAATAAGCCTTCAATTTTACCAAAGTATTTTCTTACTTTTTCTCTTCCCCATAGTTCTGACGGCATTCCCATTGCATCTCCTAATGCCATACCATATATTGCCCCTGCAATTTTATCTCTCATGTTGCCACTCCTATATATGTAAATTTATTATATTTTCAATTGTATATACATTTGTATTATGGTGTCAATATGTAAGTTGAATTTAAGTAAAAAAACAGTGACAAACTTATTCTTTAATATAAGTTTGTCACTGTAAATTTTTAACTTCCCTGAGACTTTGAGAATTGTAAAAGCATCTTCTTACTATTGAAAATTTTTAAATAGTATTTCTACTTTTTCTTTTTATATATAAATGCTCCACCTATAGTAATAAGTAACCCTAATATTATCGTTGGCATTTTACCAGTCTTAGGTAACTTATTAATTAAGTTACTATTTTCAACTTTTTCTTCTTGTCCAGGAAGTTCAGGATTAATCTCTGGTTTCTCCGGCTTAACTTCTGGTTTTACCTCTGGTTTTTCTGGTTTAACTTCTGGTTCTTCCGGTTTTACCTCTGGTTTCTCCGGCTTAACTTCTGGTTTTTCTGGTTTTACCTCTGGTTTCTCCGGTTTAACTTCTGGTTTTTCTGGTTTTACCTCTGGTTTCTCCGGCTTAACTTCTGGTTTTTCTGGTTTTATCTCTGGTTTCTCCGGCTTAACTTCTGGCTCTTCTGGTTTTACCTCTGGTTTCTCCGGCTTAACTTCTGGCTCTTCCTTCTTAGGTTTAACTGTAACTTTTCTTATTGCAGTAGTGGTATTTCCATCTGAATCTGTTACTGAATATGTAATTTCATATATACCTGCAACATTAACATTTACATCCCCTGTAACTATAAGCTTATTTGTTAAATCTTTATCTTCAGTATCTGTTACCGTTACTCCTGCATACTTATCAAATTGACTTTCAAATTCTATTGATATATCTTCTGCTCCTAATATTACTGGCTTATCATTACTTTTTATAAAATCATTTTCTACACTATCATTAGAGTTTGTACTATTAGTATATCCATTAGCTTTAGCTACAACTTTAAATGAATATTTTCCAGTTTTATTGAAGAATTCAGATAAATCATAAAAATTATTTATAGTTTCTCTTGTTCCAATTACTATATTATCTCTTAATACAGTAAGTTCATAAGATGTTGCATTTTTAACTGGATTCCATTTTGCAACCTTCCCATCCCAACTTAATCCATCAACTTCATCAAGTGTTGGTTTTATAGCTTCTTTTACATTTACAATTGCTACTCCACTCTTTGTTGGATCTACATTAGAAGTTGCCTTTACTATTAATCTATTACTTGTTTCATTTTCAGCTATACTAATTTCTCCATTAGCATTTATAATAGTATCAATGCTATTATTTCCTTCAATTGTCCAAGTAACACTATGAGATAAATCTTCTACTTCATTTAATGGTACTACTTCTTCACCAAAGGCATTAAGTGCTTGTAGCTTAAAGTATTCATTTTCAAACTCTATGCATTTTTCATCAAGGAACTTAATGAATTCTTCACTTGATTTATACCTGATTTCTTTTACTACTTCTTCATTTCCTTTTAATACTTCTTCTAAATAAGCTGTAAAATCAAGGACATCTTCAGTTAAACCTATTTCTTTCATGGCAAAACCAGCAAAAGTCTCTTCAGCCACATCACTTTCACCTAAAGTAGGAAGTATTTCACTGATGTAATCAACAAATATATCATTTGGTCCTAAGACTAATACCTTATTACCTAATTGTTGTCTGTAGTTATATAAAAGATAAGCTACTCTATGAAGGGCTATGGTAGTTTTTCCTGAACCAGCAACTCCATTTACCACTACAACCTTCATTCTCTCTTCTCTAATGATATCATCTTGTTCTTGTTGAATTGTCATTACTATATCTTTTAGTTTTTCTCCTGAGTTAGAAGAAAGAATCATTTGAAGAATTTCATCTTTAACATCAACTTCTGAATCAAAATATCCTTGTAGAGAACCTTTTTTGATAACAAACTGTCTTCTAGCTAATATGTCAGCTGGTAGTTCTCCATCTGGTGTCTTATATGTGGCTGGCCCTAATGACCCCTTATAAAATAATGAAGCTATTGGAGCTCTCCAATCTATTATTACATTTTCAAAAGTAGCGTCTTTAGTAAGTCCATATCTTCCTACATATATTTCTTCTTGACATTCATCTTCATCACTGAAAATTACCTTCCCAAAGTATGGAGTTTCCTTAAGCTTAGTAAGCTCCATTAGCTTTTTATCAATTTGTTTATAAGATTCTTCCTTAACATATCTCTCATGATCAAAATACTCCATTAAAGCATCTTCATCATCTTTATGTTCCTCTATGAAGTTTTTTCTATAATCTAATATGTAATTAGCTATCTCTTTTCTTTTTTCTATGTAGTTTAAAATTTCCTCATTTAACGTCTGTAAAGTATAATCTAATCTTTCTTCTTCCTTTAGAAATTGATATTTATCCAAAGTAATACCTCCTTACAATAGTAACTTAAGGAGTTAAGATATATTTATCCTAACTCCTTAAATATAAATGCTATTCAATTATCATATCAATTGTACTAGCTACTTCATTTTCTTTATCTTCATGATTTTCATAGTTTTCTTCCTTAGCCTCATGATCATCATTATTTTCTTCTTTTTCTAAATCTAATTTATTTTCTTCTTTTTCCTTTTCTTTAATCTTCTTAAGTTCAGGATACTTGTTGTAAATAAATCTTTCAAAGTCTGTACCAAAAATAGTTTCTTTTTCTAAAAGGTATTCTGATATTTCATCTAGAAGATCTCTATTTTCAGTTAATAATTCAATGGCCTTATTATGACATTGTCTAATTATCTTTAAGATTTCTTCATCAACTAAAGTTGAAGTTTCTTCACTACAGTTTCTTACTGCTCTACCATCTAAATATCTATTTTGAATAGATTCTAAAGCCATCATATCAAATCTTTCAGTCATACCATATACAGTTACCATACTTCTTGCTGATTGAGTAGCTCTTTCAATATCATTTGAAGCTCCTGTAGAAACCATGTTGAAAACAACTTCTTCTGCAGCTCTTCCACCAAGCATTACAGTAATTTGATTTAACATTTCTTCTTTAGAAACAAGATATTTTTCTTCTTCTGGTAGCTGCATTGTATATCCTAAAGCTCCCATGGTTCTTGGTACTATTGTAATCTTATGAACTGGATCAGTACCTTCTAACAATCCTGCTACAAGAGCATGACCAACTTCATGGAATGCAACAATTTTTCTTTCTTGCTTAGAAAGAATTCTATCTTTCTTTTCCTTACCAGCTATAATTACTTCTACAGCTTCTTCTAAGTCCTCTTGAATTACTTCATCTCTACCATGTTTAACAGCTCTTATAGCTGCTTCATTTATCATATTAGCAAGATCTGCCCCTACTGCACCTGGTGTACCTTTAGCAATTGAATCTAAATCAACATCATCTGCTAATTTAACGTCCTTACTATGAACTTTTAAAATAGCTTTTCTACCAATAAGGTCAGGTCTATCAACAATAACTCTTCTATCGAATCTACCTGGTCTAAGTAATGCTTTATCTAATATTTCTGGTCTATTTGTTGCTCCTAGAATTACTATTCCTTTTGTTGCATCAAATCCATCCATTTCAGTTAATAACTGATTTAAAGTTTGTTCTCTTTCATCGTTAGATTGCATTTGGTTATCTCTACTCTTACCTATTGAATCTATTTCATCGATAAAGATAATACATGGTGCATGTTTTTCTGCTTCTTTAAATAAGTCTCTAACTTTAGCAGCACCCATCCCAACAAACATTTCAACAAAGTTTGAACCTGACATTGAGAAGAATGGTACTTTTGCTTCTCCAGCAACAGCTTTAGCTATAAGAGTTTTACCTGTACCTGGAGGCCCAACTAATAATGCACCCTTAGGTAATTTAGCACCTATGCTTGCATATTTTGCTGGATTATTTAAGAAATCTATTATTTCTGTTAAACTTTCTTTTGCTTCATCTTGTCCTGCAACATCATCAAAAGTAACTTTTACATCTGTTTCAACATACATTTTTGCATTGCTTTTTCCCATGTTCATTGGACCAGCACCAAATTTTCCACCCATTTTTCTAAATAGGAACTTAAATAAGAAGAACATTAGTAATATTGGTACTATGTAATAAACCAATAACTCCATAATCATTGATTGTTGCTCTGTTATATTTCCATAATATTCAACACCATTATTTTGTAATGTTTCTACTAAATTAGGATCTAAAACTTCACCTGTATAAAGCATTTTTCCGCTTTCTGAACTTCCTTCTTTAGGTGTTATTACAAGTGAGTCACCTTCAGTTCTAACTTCTGAAATTTCACCATTTTTTACAAGTTGCATAAACTTGTTATATGATATTTCTTGTGTTGTTAGCATATTTTTTGCATAGTTGAAAGAGTATATAAACATAAATGCCACAATTACGTATATAATTAAATATTTTTTATTATTGTTATTATTCTTTTTTTGTGGTCCATTAAGATTATTTTTGTTTTCTTCCATTCAAATCATCTCCTATCTGTCCATCTCTTTATTCAATTAATCCAAAATCACTAAATGGATAAACTTTTATTACTGCTTTTCCTTCTATATCATCTGCATCAACAAAAGGTGTTACAGGCCAATATCTTGAATCTTTAGACCATTTTCTATTATCTCCTAAGAAAAAGTATTTTCCTTCTGGCACGGTATATGTACCATTAAAAGTATCTTCAGCTCCAATATAGTCTTCTTCTAGAACTTCTCCATTAACGGATACTACCCCATTTACTATTTGCACCACATCTCCTGGTAAGCCTATAAGCCTTTTTATCATCTTGATTTCTTCGCCTTCTTGGTCATAACTAAATACAACAATATCGCCTCTATCAAGTTTTTCTGGATTATATACCCTTGTAACAAATAGCCTATCATTAACATTTAATGTTGGAACCATTGATTCTGAAGGTATTTTTACCTTATAAATAACAAATTTATTTATTAAAAAAGCCAATATAACTGCAATTACAATTGGTACAACCCATTCGTAAAAGAATCCCGTCTTTTGGTTTTTAATTTCTTTATTACTTTCCTTCATTCTTCCCACATGCCTTTCATCAAATTATCAATTTCAGTCTTTCTATTGTCAGTCTCTTCTTTATTTACAATATATCTGTTTTTATGAACCTTAACTAATATATCTCCTTCTCTTACTTCATCTTCAACATTTGTCTTATCTATTATTATTATTTCTGCATTACGATTTTGTAATACTAACGATCTGCCTTCTATCCTATCGACTATAAAATGACTTTCCTTCATAACTTAATATTTTTAGCAAAATTTTGCTAGAACTTCCTCCCTCTCACTTTACTTGAAACACAAGTATATCATATTTCTTTTATTTAATCTAATTTTACCATTATATTATACTACAGCAATATGTCAATTTTATTACAATATATAAAACATTCATTAAAAATTTATATATTAAAAGGCAAGAAGAATTTATGATAATTCATCTCACCTTAATTTTTACCACTATTCTATATTTCTAATCCTAGTAAATCTTTATAGTCTTGTCTTTTAGATACTATTTTCTCCTGTCCATTACCAACAAATACCACCGCTGGTCTTACATTTTTATTATAATTACTAAACATTGAGAAACCATATGCACCTGTAGTAAATACAGCTAAAATATCTCCTCTTTCAGGTTTTTGGATATATATATCCTTCATTAATATATCTCCAGATTCACAGCACTTACCTGCTATAGTTACTTTTTCATCTGCTGGCTCATGTAGCTTGTTAACTATTGACATATCATATTTTGCTTCATATAAAGCTGGTCTTATATTATCAGTCATTCCACCATCAACAGCAACATATTTTCTTACATTTTCAATATTCTTTATAGCTCCAATGGTATATAAAGTAGTACCTGCATTTCCTACAATTGATCTACCTGGTTCAATAGTAAGTACTGGCTTAGCTAATCCTAATCTTTCACAAGTTTCATCAACCTTATTTAATATAGCACTACAATACTCTTCTATGCTTCTTGGCTTATCAGCTTCTGTATAATACACTCCAAAGCCACCACCTAAATCTAGCTCTTTAATTTCATGACCTGTTTCTCTTTTGATTTCAGCAATATGATTTAACATAATTTCAGCTGCGTCTTCATATGGCTTTATTTCAAATATTTGTGATCCTATATGACAGTGAAGACCTATTAATCTTAAATTAGCTAAAGATAACGCATGTTTTACCGCTTCCATTATAGTATTACCTACTGGTGCAAATCCAAATTTTGAATCTATTTGTCCCGTTTGAATATACTCATGAGTATGGGCTTCAATTCCTGGAGTAAGTCTTAAATATATATCTTGTATCACTCCATGCTTTGCTGCTATTTCATTAATCATTTCCATTTCTTCTAGATTATCTACAACAAATCTACCAACTCTTTTTTCTACCCCTAACTGAATTTCGTCTAAGGTTTTATTATTTCCATGAAAATATATCTTTTCCATTGGAAAACCTGCTTTATACGCTGTATATAGCTCACCACCAGAAACTACATCCAAGTTAAGACCTTCCTCATGAATAAGCCTACACATTTCTAAAGTTAAAAATGCTTTTCCTGCAAAAGCAACTCTATTATCTTCATTACATTTAAAACTCTTATAATAATTTCTACATGTATCTCTTAATAATTGTTCATCCATAACATATAAAGGTGATTTATATTTTTTCACTAACTCTACGGTACTAACTCCACCTATAAATAGTTCATTTTCTCTTATTTCCATTGTTCCAAATAACTTCATATCCCCAACTCCTAATATACTCTAATAAATTATAAAAAAAACCATCATAGAAATTCTATGATGGTAGTTCACTTTTTAAGATTATACATGATATACGAAATTTTCTTTTAAAATTTATTTCATAATTTCATTTAAACCCTGTAGCGCTCCACTACTGTGACAGTTATGTATATATTTTATACATACCCAGAAATAAGGTTTTGCTTTCCTTATTCCTTCGGCCATCATACCTTTCAGAAAAGATCTATGTCCTGCAAAAACTCCCTTTTCTTACTGATTATAAACAACACCTCTACCAGGTAATATTTTATTCAATTTAGCTTTCTTTTATTCTTCAATTATTTTTTCATATATATTAGTATATTATAACTTTTTAGTAAATGATAACACTATAACAATATTTTGTAAACAAAATATTGCTAATTATGAATGATGAATTATGAATTATGAATTAATGATGAAATTCTTACAGAATTTCTGAAAATTATATTTTTATAAACTCTGTGAGTTTATTCCTAAATTCATCATTCATCATTCATCATTCATCACTCATCATTATCTAAGTTCGTCATTTAAATAAAAAAGCAGCTTGCTGCTACTTTTTCATTTATCTCTATATCTGTCCATAAGAGCACTCATTATTTCCCCATTGTATGGAGGTGTATAAGTTATAGCATTTGCCCCTGCTTCTATTGTTTCTCTTATTGTTTCTTCTGTTGGACCACCAGTTGCCAATACAGGGAAATCTGGGTATAGGGATTTAATCTTTCTTACAATAGCTGCAGTGTTCTTTCCACCAGAAACATTTAGTATTGTTGCTCCTGATTCAATTCTAGCTTTTATGTCCTCATCTTCAGATACCACTGTAACTATTATAGGTATATCTATAGTTTCTCTAAGGTTTTTAACTATTTCATTACTTGTTGGGGCATTAACTACAACTCCCATTGCCCCTTTAAATTCTGCATCTAATCCAAGATTAACCACTCTCTTACCTTGAGTAATTCCACCTCCGACTCCACAGAATATAGGCACATCTGCAGCCATTACTAACGCTTCTGTTATTAAAGGCTGTGGAGTAAACGGATATACTGCTATTATTGCATCAGCATTAGTATTTCTTATTAAGGCTACATCTGTGGTGAATAAAAATGACTTTAATCTCTTACCAAATATCTTTATTCCAGAACAATCTCTAATACATGATGGCACTTCAATAACATTACTTCTCAATATACCTTTTATTTCCGGTACATTCTTCTTTCTCTTAATTTCCATAAGCATACTCCTATTACAATTTATATATATATTCTTATAAAAAATCTTAGCTATAAAAATATTATTACATTATTATTAAATAAAAATTATATCATAAAGAAAATATATTTCTATAGTATTATTTCAACTTCTTTATTAATTTCAATACTTTCTTCTGTAACTAGGCAATTATAGGCAAATATATCCACTCCAGCGACTTTGGCAGCTCTCAAAGCTTCTCCAAATTTATAATCAGTTTCATCATTTGGCGAAAACTTGTAAACTTTCTCAAGTTGAATCAAAAATAAAACTCCTGCTCCATATCCCCTTCTTTTAGCTTCGATTAATTCCATTAAATGACGTGCTCCTCTTTCTGTTGGTGCATCAGGAAATCTAGCATATCCTTTATCTTCCAAGGTTACACCTTTTATTTCTAAGTAATATTCATCACTTTCATCATTTGATAGCTTAAAATCAAATCTACTTTTTTCAAACATTTTCTCTCTTAAAATATTCTTATACCCCTTTAACTTTTCTATTTTTCCTTTTTGCAGAGCTTCTTCCACAACCTTATTAGGAATATGTGAATCAATACTAACTAAACTATGGCCTTTTTCAACAGCTATTAAATCATAGGGGGTCTTCCTTGCTGGATTATTTTCTTCTCTTAAATATACTGTACATCCAGGTATTAAAAGTTCCTTACATCTTCCTGTATTTGGCACATGAACTTTTATTTCTTTTCCTTCTAGTTTAACATTTGAATAAAATCTGTTGGGTCTATTAATAAATTCTGCTTTTACTATTCTTTTGTCATATATCATTTTCTTATCCTCTTTTCTTACACTTTATATTTTATAATTTATATCTTCACTTTTTTATACCATTCAAAAGTTATCCACAGGCTATATTTTTTCAGCCCATTTTCACTTAAATAATTCACACTTTTTAGAGTTATCCACAGAAGTTATCCACAGGTATGTTGATTTTGTTGATAACTTTGTTACTAACTATATTATGGTAATATTTTACTTAGTTGTTTATTTACTTTTTTATCCAAAACACATTATATTGTTGAATCTATTTTCCATCACCAAATATATTGTGTCAACTTTTTTTCTTTACACTTATATCTGTTTTTAACTTATCCACATTTTGTGGATAAGTTAAACTATTATTTTCACCATTTTTCATATATTATATACAACTATACA
>OLOB01002078.1_pt1 | contig 12200 bp, 15 predicted proteins | sample 1671911 | NCBI WGS metagenome assembly OLOB01 (sample SAMEA3136625, study PRJEB25190) | human gut metagenome | biome: human gut; feature: human-associated habitat; material: faeces | place: Austria | collected 2013
TTTCCCGACAATAAGGCGTTTCGGAAGCTGCGTTTTGCCCGCTGTCTGAAAAAAACGGCAGTCTTTTTTGGCTTCAATGTCTAATACGGAACTTTTGGAAATTTGCCAAAAATGGGCGCAAAAAAAGCAGCAAATCTTTTTCGGATTTACTGCTTCATGTGCCGCTGCGGGACGGCGGGATATTCAGTTTTTATAGTGGTTCAGTGTGGCAAACTGGAAGTTGTTATTTCAATGCTTTTTTTAAGTCCAGAACAAATTGTTCTTGTTGCTTTTTCAGATAGATTTTTACAAAAGGTTTCATAATCCACTTTTTAGGTGTCACATTCTCTGTAAAATCAATTTGTGTTTCATTTCCCTTAGCTGTAAAAACACCAATCCAATGTCCTGACATATTGCTATTTTCCATGTCAAATTCCCAGCGTTTATATGGCTCAATAGTAGTGATAGAAAATGTAGTTGCATATCCGTCTTTAGTGTACTCAATAAATTGCTTCTCATTTATGATTTCTGTTTTACTTAAATCGCTTCGCCACTCACTATATTTTTCAACTGCAAAAACAATATCCCAAACTTTATGAATATCCTTGTTAATAATAGCATTTATATTTGAAACCGCCATTTTTATTCCCCCTTCAAAATTCAATTTGCTAAAATGATTTTATCATATCATCAATCCAAACTCAACGGTCAAGCCGGAACTTGAACAGGCTTTCAATCAGCTTTGTTTTGATGTAGTCCTCCATATCAGAGTTATAATAGCCGTTCATTTTGGAAAAGTAGCGGATATATCCGGCGTAGCGGTCAAGGACAGCTTGTATCGCTATGGGGTCGCCCTCATGTGCCTTTATAATCGTGTCATAGGGGAGAAGTCGGTTACTCATAGGACAGCACCTCCATTTCCTCTTTCAGCCGCTTCAAGGTAAGCTGAATATGCCGCCCGATTGTGCTGCGTGTCCAGCCGCATTGTTCTCCGATTTCTTTCTGCGTCAAGTGCTTAAAGTAATACAAAAAGATTTCCTCCTGCGTCTGTTCCGACAGCCCGGCAAGAGCCGCCGCAAGGGAGCAGCTATCTAAAAATATCGTCTGCCCCCGGACAGAGAACGGATAAGTTTCGCCATAGTCCGGCACTTGAAAATACTCGTCTGTGGTGCTTAGTGGGACAAACTTTTCTTCCGTCAAATATTCAAGAGAGATTTCCCGTTTCCACCTCGCTGCCAGCATACGGGCAGCGTCAAAGGACGCATGGCGAATAACAATCCGGCAGTAGGTATCATGGGTATAGCGGATATGTTCTTGATAGGCTTCGTATTCAGTCATGGAAAATCCCCCTTTCTTCGATTATGGGAAAGGGCGGCAGCACTTTTTTGCTGTCGCCCCTTGATTACCTACCAGCAAGGACAGACGGGGCTGTCAACGGTGGGCGCAGCCCATTCACTTGCCGTTGACTGGCTCGGCTGGCTTTGCTACTCGCTGATAATCGGTTTTCCGTCTTTGTCAATCAAGGGACAAATACCCCCGCCAGTTCCAAACTTTGCCACAAGGTAATTGACCCCGGTTTCTCTGTCCACTACCACATAAAAGCCTTTCACACTTCCTGCAGTTTCAGTAATTTCAAATCTTCTGCTTCCCATATAGATACCTCCCAATAGAAATCAAAGCTCTTGCTTTACAAAAATGCGATAACTGATTTGATACATCACATAGCACCATGCCAACGCCAGAAGCGGTGAGCAGCAGAGAAGAATAAATACAATCTGGTCTGTCAATGCAACTCCCAGCATAGTAAGAAGCTGATATATTCCAAAGCAAATCCCTGCCGGAATGAGGAATGATACTAATAGCAGAACACGGCCTTTTTCTGCGCCAAACTTGAACACAAGAGGAATTGACATACTTCCAAAAATAAGGGAGATTACCCATGCAACGAGTGTCAAAAACAGAAGCTCTCCAATCCCTACTATGTCGAGTACGATTTTATGTGTGATTAGGCCACCGATAAAACCAATAATCAGCCCAAAGAGGCTGCCAATGGCGCAGAAGATAGCCAGCACCATAAATTTTCCAGCAACCAATTCTTTCTTGGAAACTGGCATTATCATAGCATACCGTGTCCATTTAGAACTGTCATCAAAAGAAAAGGTTGTTACAATCATCATGCTGCACAAAATCGCACATACAAAAATATAGCCTTCTACGCCGGAAAACGGAATAAGCGCAACGGCAAAAACCACAAGGATGAATAGCATAGATTTCGCATTGTGGCCGATATTAAATAAATCTTTCAAAACAAGACTTTTCATTTTGCTTGCTCTCCTTTCACATACAGCAGCAGAATATCGTCGATTGTTGCGTCGTCCACTACGGCATTTTTATATTTCCTCCGGGCTTTTTCCTTGTCAGCTACCAGCACATTCCATTGATAATCATCTTTGCGGTAAGCCAGAATTTCCGCTTTATCGAGCTGGTCGAACAGTGCTGCGCCACAGCGGATAATACCATAGTTATAACGAAGTTCATCTTTCGTTTTACAAAAAAGAACCTTGCCCTGATGGATAAATGTAATGTAATCTGCGACTTTTTCTAAATCTGTTGTGATATGCGAGGACATCAAAATGGAATGATTTTCGTCCTGAACAAATTCAAGAAATACATCAAGAATATCATCACGCATTACAGGGTCGAGGCCACTTGTCGCTTCGTCCAAAATCAGTAGCTTGGGGTTATGGGAAAGGGCGACGGCAATACACAACTTCATCTTCATTCCCTTGGACAGAGATTTAATTTCCTTATCCGCTGGAAGTTGAAACCGCTTTAGATAGTCTTGAAACAGATGGCCGTCCCACTGTTTGTAGGCAGCACCAGCAATTTTCCCGACTTTGGCCGGAGTGAGCGTTTCATAGAAGTTAATTCCGTCAAACACTACGCCAACATCCTCTTTGATTTGTTTTGTGGACGATAATTCCTGCCCCCAAAAAGTAACTGTTCCATCATCTTTATGAATTAAATCAAGAATAGCATTGATAGTTGTGCTTTTTCCGGCTCCATTTTCGCCAATAAGCCCCATGATTGTTCCTTTCGGAACCGAAAACGAAACATGGTCTAACTTGAAATCGGCGTATTGCTTTGTCAAGTTCTCAACCTGCAAAATAGCGTTCATAGTTAATCCTCCTCTTGATAAAATATCGTCAGTAATTCAATCAGTTTTTCCAACGATATTCCACTTATCCGCCCAATATCGGCGGCCTCTTGCAAATGTTCTTCGGCCAATCTCTGCTGTTCTTCCTGATAAAAGTCTTTGTTCTGTGCCGACACAAAACTTCCTCGGCCTACCGTTGTTTCAATAAAACCGTCCCTTTGCAAATCTTCATACGCTTTTTGAACGGTAATAACACTCACATGAATGGACTTTGCCAGCGCCCGCATAGAGGGAATAGGATCGCCGGTTTTTAACTCGCCACTCATAATCATGGCTTTTATCTGTGAAGTTATCTGCTCATAAATTGGCTTGCTCGTATTACTGCTTATGATAATTTCCACAACGCCCCTCCTTTGTTCTTTAATGTACTTATCGTACAAGTACATTATATTCAAGGCAAACGCTTTTGTCAATAGGGTATTAGAAAATTTATCTTTGCTTATTAAGCAAAAGAAGCCACACAATTTGTATGGCTTCCATGAAATTCTACTTTGAAATTTTTACGGAATAACGGGCTGTTGTCTATCAACTTCTTGTGTGTTACTTTATGGCACATGAGTATTGGAACCTGGGTTGTCCGATCCATAGCCCTCCAGCAGATTGACAACGCCCCACACGCCAAGTCCAGCGCCGAGGGCTACAACAAGAGTCTGCAAAGTATCAATAGCGGAAGTGAAAAACTGCATAGAGCCTCCTTTTCTCCGGGGTATTCCCGGCCATGAAAAAAGCCGCCATTTCTGGCGGCAGGTTACATACTTCGGGACACTTTGTCCCAAAGCCCTATTTATGCAAAGGCGTCCGGATCGTCGATGTCATCATAATTGAGGATGTCCTCGTCCTCGCTTGTGAGCCCATCGTCCGGCACAGCCACGGCATACACCTCACACAGCTCGTCCGGCCCGGGCCGCCTTTTGCGGTTAATGAGCCTGTCGAGATCAAAGGCGTTTTTCTTTTTGTCGGCTTCAGCCGTATATCGGTAGTTCGGGTGCTTTTTCAAATCGTATTTCGGGGAATAGAACGGGGGCAGGCCCCGAAGCTGTAAAATGCACTTATCCCCGGGCATGGTCGCCAGTTCGCTGGGTGTCATCAGCTCCCGGCCCAGCCGCTGGTTATTTTGACTGTAGCTTTCCGACTGGCCACGGGAGCGGCTGTCCGTCTGCATGGAGATTGTAGCCTTACCCAGCCAGTTCTCGGATATTTCCTTGATGGTGCTGGCCTCCCGGCCTCCGAGAAATATCACGCTGTCCATATTTCCCAAAATGGTTTCGGCGTGTTTATCGTAAATCGCCTTACACTGAGCCAACTGCTGATAGAACAGCGTCAAGCTGATCTCACGGGAACGGATGACAGCCACGATCTTTTCAAGCTGGGGAACCTGCCCTGTGTTGGCGGCCTCGTCCCACAGCACCCGTACATGATGGGGCAGGCGGCCTCCGTGAACATTGTCGGCCCTCTCGCACAGCAGATTGAACATCTGCGAAAAGGCCAGAGCCACAAGGAAATTATAGGTTTGCGTAGTGTCCGAGATGATAAAGAACACCGCCGTTTTTCGATCCCCGATGCGGTCAAGCTCCAGCTCGTCATAGGCCATGACCTCCCTAAGCTGGGGGATGTCAAAGGGAGCCAGCCTTGCACCGCAGGAAATAAGGATCGACTTTGCTGTTTTGCCGCTGGCCAGTTTGTACTTTTTATACTGCTTGACCGCAAAGCAATCCGGCTTTCGTTTTTCCAGGCCCGCAAACATATAGTCCACGGCGTTCATAAAATCCTCGTCATCCTCCTTGACCTCCATCCCGGAAATCATGTCAACCAATGTGTTCATGTTCCGATCCTCGGCGGGGCCCTCAAAAATGATATAGGCGATGAGGGCGCAGTAAAGCAGGGTTTCCGATTTTGTCCAGAATGGATCGCCTTCCTTGCCTTCGCCTTTTGTGTTGGAAATGAGAGCGTCCACAAATTTAAGGATGTCGGCCTCGTTACGGATGTACGCCAGCGGGTTATAGTGCATGGATTTTGTGAAATCAATGGAATTGAACACCTTGATCCGATACCCACGCTTTTGCAGGAAGTGGCCCACCTGCCCGAGAACGCCTCCTTTGGGATCGACACACACATAGCTGCATCCGCCGTTTTTGTCTGCGCTGGCCTGCAAAATCTGCGGGGTAAGCCAGAACCTGGTTTTGCCGGAGCCGGACGAACCGATCACACAGGCATTGAGGTTGCGGGCGTTGGCTGGATTTTTCGGACGGGTATTCATGGTAAGGAACTCCGTCCCGGTCAGAATAATGTTGTTTTCAAACTTTGGATCTACGAAAGGGGCTATATCTTTCGGACAGCCCCAACGGGCTGATCCATACTCCTCATCCCGCCGAAATTTTTTAGCGTTTTTGCTTTTCACATAGACCATTACCCGGAACGCCACAGCCCCCACAATGCCAACGAGCCAGTCAAAGGGAGCAAGCCCCGGGGCAAAGTCGGCAAAGGCCGGGCCAATGGTCTGGCCCAGCCCCATGAGCTTATGAGCAAAATCCGCACCCGCCGCCAGACGGTAGGCCGTCCCCAGCTTGAGAAAGGCCCACAGAATAAACAGATACGGAATGTTAGGAATAAGGTATTTTTTGATGCTATCGTTCTTCACGAACCACCTCCTTTGTCCGTTCCTGTGTTTTGGGCGGTTCCTTTACAAGCTGTTCCGCCGCTTTTTTGAGTTGTTCCCGGATGGGGATGCGGCTGGATTTTGACTGTTCCAACAGCCTGCGGGAGTACCGCTCAAAACAGGCGGTAATTGCATCCGCCTGTCCTGCCTTGAAAAACAGCAGGTATTTGTCCGGCCCGGTTTTGTAAAAAGCATAGTCCACATTGAAACGGCGGGCCATGCGGTCAAAGAGCTTCGGGGCCTCCACCTCGATGCTGTTCACATTTTCGCCGTGGGCCATGAGCTTTTTCACGCTCTGCCTGCCGTGGGGCCTTTGGGCTTTCTTATGCCGTTTGGCGATCTGGCGGCCCGCCGCCCGGAGCACATAGGCCAGCCCCCGGGCTGTCAGCTTGCTGGCCCGGACAGAAATCGCTATGGAGCTCCGGGAAATTTCTTCATCAATCAGTTACACCGCCTCCTTTCGCCTTGGGACAAATTGTCTCGAAGTCCAGTTACCGTTCCTCATGGTGTTTTTCAGCCAGCCGCCGGAACCCCTCCTTTGAGGAACCGTCAATAATTTCTTGATAAGCGGCCATCTGCTCCCGGATCGAAAGCTGAGGGTAAGCAAAAACCCTGTGTTCAGCGGGGATGTCCTGGGGGCCGTGGTAGACCTCCCGGAAATCGTCACTCACCTTCGTCACATAGCCGCCCGGTGCAAAGTGTCCGTTTTCGTTGATGGAAATGTCCCGCCCGTATGCTTCAAAGTCAAAGTAGGGTTTTATATTGTCCGGCACTTCGAGACTTTCCATATCCTCCACATAAAGGCGGCCCAGCATTTCCTCATTGTCCACACCGGGATGCAGGTCATAGCAGTCCAGATTTTGCGTAAGGTTGATCAAGTCCTGCACCGAGCCACAATGCTGGCCGCTGTCCATAACCGCCTCCAGCGTTTCCCGTTCTGATGGGGAGAGCTCCTTCAGCAGATGGGCCAGGTGGTTGAGCTCGTCAATGTTTTCATACTCGCCCAGATAGTCATAAAGGCCGAGAATGTCGCTGTCAAAGGAGATAATAAAGTATTCCTGGCAGCGCACCCCGTCCACGCCGATCCGCTTTAAGAGGGACTGCACCTCCTCCGTGTTGGTGGGGAAATGCAGCGTTTCCCCCACCAGATGCCCCGCACTGTAAAGGGCAGGATTTGAAATGAAAGCCTCAAAAACAGACTCCATCAGCGTTTGCCCTGTCCCTTGACGGTCAGGATGCCCTCAAGGGTGGTGGCGGTAATTCCCAGCCGCTGGGCCACGGCAATATCATTTTTCATGGCCTCGGTCATGGTGTGGCCGCAGACCACCAGCACATGGGAGCGGCGGAGCAGGTCACGGCCCATGTCGATGCCGCTTTTATGCTCCTCGGGTACTGCGTCATTGAGAAACAGGGGCAGATAAAGGGGCGGGCAGATTGGGGAAAAGCCTGCCTCATAAACCGCCCGGCAGTAGCGGGCGGCCTGTTCTGCGTTTTCACTGTCGCCGCCAAGCCATGCGGCAGTAATGTATGCAAGGGGACGCTTCATAGTCAATACCTCCGATATTTTAATAAGAAAGTTCAGCCCAATCCCCCCGCCCTTTCCCAATCATGGGAAAGGGGGCGGCTCTGGAGGATATCCCCCCGCCGCTTGCCGGGGAAATAGCACAGCCGGGGCAGACCGTCAAGGGCGAGCCGCCGAAAACGGCGGTGCGCTGCACCCTTGACGGCCCACTCCCGGCTGTACTAAAAAACAGGCGGCGACGGGGGATATATACCACCAGAGCTTCTGCGCGAGGGCGGGACCCTCGGGACAAAGTGTCTCGAAGTTGTTACTTGTCAAGTTCCTGCTTTTTCGGGGCTTTTGCCAGCTCCGGCGGCTGTTTTTCTTTCCAGTCATCCAGCAGGGACATAATCTGTTCTTTCATTTTGGCGGGAGTTACCTCCTTGCCAAAATACTTTTCCAGTTCCGCAGTAGAAATAATCACGCCTCGATCCTCCTTTTTCTGTTCTGATAAGATGCCGTCAATGACATCGCCGTTGAGCTTGCCTTCCTTATCCAGCTCCCGGAGCCGTTTAGCTTGGGCCAGCGAGGGCGAAGCCTGCTCCCCGTCAATGGAAACAGCAATAAGCCTCTGATTTTTCGGTTTGATGTAGGACAGTTCCACGGCAGGCATAAAGCCCATCTTTTTATCGTCTACCTTATCCAGAAGCTCCGGCACAAGAGAGTTGAGCCGCAAGTAGCGCATGACCTTTTTATAGTTCATCTCATGCGCCTCGCCCACAATCTCAACCGAGCGTTTTCCAACATCGCCTTCCGCAACGCCTTTCAGCCGCCCGCCCTGATGCTTAATGTCCTCAACCTCAAGTTCCAGCAGCGCGGCCAATTCACTGGGGAGCATCCCGTCACGCTGCTTGTTGCTGTCCTTCATGGCCTGCACCGCTTCGTGGTCGGTCATTTCACGGACAATAAAGGGCATTTCCTCCAGCCCCGCCAGTTCACTGCCGTGGGTACGGCGATGGCCCGCTACAATTTCATAGCCGTTTCCGTCTTTCTCCGGGCGGGCAAGACCGGGAACCATTACACCGTTTACGCGGATAGAAGCAACGATTTCCTGCATCTTCGCATCGTCCCGTACCTTAAAGGGGTGCGGACGGAATGTGTGAAACGGATGAACCTCGGAAAGTTTCAGATAAACCAGCTTGCCTTCCTCAACCGGGCGGGGCGGTGTGGTCGGCTCGGGAGCCGTCTGTTCCGCAGTAGCAGTTTCCTTCGGTGCCGTATCCTGTGCTGGCTTAATGGGCTCCTTGGCATCCGGGGCCTTTCCGTCACTTCGGGACACTTTGTCTCGTTTGGACGGCTTGGGCTTGTCAGGGGCCGTCTTATCCGCCTTGGGTGGGCGGCCCTTGCGGGTCCCAGCCGATTTCTCCAATTTTTGATTTTCAGTCGCGGCCTTTTCTGCTTTCGGCGGACGGCCACGGCGCGGCTTTTTCGGTTCCTCCGTGTTGGCGGGCTGCGGTGTTTCTCCGGGGGCTGCCGCCTCCTGCGCTTCGGGGGTTTCCGCCTTTTCGACTTCGGCGCGGGCGTTCTGTCTCTTTTCTGCCATAAGCTCATTGATTTTGTCAAAGGACACAACCACATCGCCGGGCTCAGGTATGGCAGGCCCGGTCTGTTCCTGCTGGGGCTCAGACGCTGCGGCCTGTTCGGGTGTGGTGATAGGCTCGGCGGCCTCCGGGGAAATATTCTCCGCAGGGCCAGTATTCAATTTTTCATCGGCCATTTACGATCCTCCTTTTCGTTAAAGTTGCACAAATTTGAACGCTAAAATTTTGTAGTTATTTTTGTGCCTCCTTTCCGTCTATCCACGCAAAAAAGCCGCCCGTTTTTCATGCCGGACGGCTTTTTGCGTAATGTGATAGATCAAATATTATTTTTTCTGGTTTGTAGGCTCCGAAAAGCCTTGTATTTACAGTGTTCCTAATAGGAAGTAATCATATGTATGTGGTCTACACACGCCTCTGCCTCCAGTATTTCCACATTCTTTTGCTTGCACAATGTCCGCAGTATTTCTCCTATGTCTTTTTTCAGCTGTCCATAGATTTCTTTCCTGCGGTACTTCGGTGCAAATACGATGTGATACTGACAACGGTATCTTGAATGTGATGTGCTTTTTATCTCGTTTCTTTCGTCTTTCTTTATCTGCATAAAACCTCCTATTGCTCTGGTAATGCGGTCGCCAAACCTTTACCAGTATACCGCAATAGGAGGTTTTACTCATGCTAAAGCTATTTTTCTTCCCCCGGTAGAACCGGGGGTTTATTTCCACGCCTGAAGGCACCAAAAGAAAGCCGGCACAGGAATTTCCTGCGCCGGCTTCTGCATCAGCCGCCCTTGTGCCACAATGTGTACTTACGAAAACATAGCCTCCGGGTGCTCATTTTTTGTGTGCTCAGAACTTCTTCCTGGCGGTGCAGGTCAGGCCGGTCAGGGACAGGAGCGACAGGGCGGCGTAGAGGGCTACGCCGGGGTCGGCGGTCTTGGGGGCCTCGATGGGCTGCTCCGCGGGCGGGGCGTAGTAGTAGCCGCCGGTTTGGGGTTTTTCCTCCCACTTGGCCAGCAGATGCAGGGGACGCGTCACCGGCGTACTGAAGTCCCATGCGGCAGAGCCATCCGTTCCCGCTTCGTACCAATATTGGAAAACAAGATTTGGTTTGGTCGGGTCAGCGGGCTTTTCTGCCGGGTCGCCCAGCTTCGTCTCTCTCACCGTAATGTCATTGTCACTGCCCTGGTCCAAGTCAAATTTCACCGGGTACATAGCCGTAGTATTGCCATTCTCAAATGTGATCTTCCCGTTGAAACTGGTGTAGTCATCTTTTGTAGTTTCACGCGTAATACCGTTGTTTTCATCCACCACCCAAACATTTCCTTCTACCGTGCCGCCGTGGGCTTTCATCGTTCCCACATTTATATCGATCGCACTGCTCTCCGGTCGCCCATAGGCTGTGCAATCCCGGATGATACCGCCGGTCATTTCAAACCCTGCACCGCTGACCAGGCAAACACCACCGCCGGTATTGGAAGCTTTGCAATCGCTGATCTCACCGCCGTTCATAGTGAATGTACTCGATCTGGTGTGTACCACAACGCCGCCACCCCAATCAGCGGTGCAGTTGGTGATCTTGGCCGTACCGGACATGGTAAAGCTCCCCTTAAATACAAACACACCGCCGCCCCGGCCGGCACCCCGGTAGGGGTCGGTCGCACAGCCGGTGATGGTGCCGCCGGTCATCACAAGGTGTCCTTCTCCTTCTTCTGATGAATTGCCTCCTATGTATACGCCGCCGCCATCGCCGGCATTACCGCCGGTGATGGTGCCGGACTTCGCCGCGCTGCTGTCCTGTATGGTCAGAGTCGCGTTATTATACACGTAAAACACACTGGTGTTACCGGTCATCCTCAATACACAGCCGTTCAGGTCGATGGTCAGGTTTTTTGTAATTTTCAGCGCGGCAGCAATATCTGTATTGTACTTTAATGTAATCGTATCGCCAGCGTTTGCCTGGTCTATCATCCTCTGCAAGGTCGGCTCCGCCGCGTCGGCGGTGGACACCAGGGGATTTGTTACATCCCCCGATGTAACAAAAGCTGCCCATATGGGCAGCGCGCATACCAATACCAGGGTCATCAGGATGGGGAGCAGTCGTCTCTTCATGGCGGTTCCTCCTTCTATGGCTCACATATTTCTCTCCCGGGCCTGTGTGCCGCAAAATTTCTTGTTGGGAAAGTTTTTTGGCGCGCAGGCTCTGTTGTACGACCATCTTACCAGAAAGTGTCGCGAAAGGCAACGTGAATATCCAGATATTGGCATAACAAATCGGTGTGGGAGGTATAAGTGGAAGTTATGGGCCTTGGCTGGGGACGAAAAAAGACCGGCGGGGCCGGTCTTTTGTGTTCAGGCGTGGTATTGGGGTTCGTTGCCCTGGTAGATATCCTGCATCTCCCGGTCGATCTCGCTGATGGCATCGGAGCACAGGCGCAGGCGGGCGGCATCCTGCTGGGTGAATTTGCGGTCGGATTTATACCGCAGCTCGTGCTCCAGACTGGCCCACATATCCATGGCGATGGTGCGGAGCTGGATCTCCACCGGCAGGACCATGGTGCCCTCGCTGATGACGATGGGCACGTTGACGATCAGGTGCAGGCTGCGGTAGCCGGTGTCCTTGGGCTCCTTGATATAGTCCACCTCGCGGAGGACGGTATAGGACTCGCTGCGGGTGAGCAGGGAGCGCAGGTAGTAGATATCATCCAGATAGTTGCAGATGACGCGGATACCGGCCACGTCCTGGATGTGGGCGTAGATGTTGTCGATGCTGACCTCCAGGCCCCGGCGGCGCAGCTTGTCGATGATGCTGTCCAGCGTCTTGATACGGTATTCGATGTGGTGGATGGGCGAGTGGTCATACAGACGGGCGAACTCCTCGTCCAGGATCTCCATTTGCGTTACGGCTACCTTCAGCGCACTGCGGTACAGGTGCGTCACCCGCACCATGCCCGCCGCCAGCTCCTGCTCCTTCGGGGAAAGGCCCGCGGCGGTGGGAATGTCCCGCAGGCGGATGGTGCCGCTTTTTTCGATCATCATGGGCAGACGCCCTCCTTTCGGCCGCAGCCCACGTCCGGGACCGCAGTTTCATCCTACTATACGAATATGACCTGCCTGTGAACAAATCGATATTTCTTTAACAAGTATACCGACAGTTTGCGCGAAATGCAAGAGGGACGCCGTACAAAAAGCGCAAATAAATATCCCCCGGCCTAGCCGGGGGTATTTCTTATGCGGGCGAAGCCCTATG
>OLOB01002080.1_pt1 | contig 12194 bp, 8 predicted proteins | sample 1671911 | NCBI WGS metagenome assembly OLOB01 (sample SAMEA3136625, study PRJEB25190) | human gut metagenome | biome: human gut; feature: human-associated habitat; material: faeces | place: Austria | collected 2013
CGCCAGGAGCGCGTTGTGGACGCTGACTGCCTCGATGTCGCCGCCCCAGGCCTGGCCGGCCGTAATGGTCCCGGCCAGCCACCCGGCCCGGCTCAGAGTGGCAACAACACGTGAGTAGGCCAGGGGCAGGGCCCCGCCGTCGGTCATGATGTAGGCGACGCGCGGCTGCTCCTGGCCGTCAGGGGAGCGCAGCCCGGCGAGCACCGCCGGCAGGCTCGAGTGCAGGTCGGCCACCACCACCGGCATCCCCTCCAGGTCCAGGCTGCCGATCGGCTGGGACAGCAGACCGTGGTGGGCTGTGCCCTGCTCGTCAACGCCGGTGACCATGACCTGGTCCGGCATGTAGCGGGCCTTGACCAGATGCCCCTCGCGCGGCGGGTCAGGCGGAAGGACGTCCAGGCGAGAACTGACCATGGCGTGCCCGCCCGTGCCCAGGGCGCGGTCGAGGGCTGAGACCTCCAGCCTCACCCGCTCGGCGGCGCTGGGCAGCCCGGTGAGGGCCTCGTAGGCGACTGCACGGACCCACTGGCCTGGCAGCAGGCCGTCCGCACCATTCGGGGCTCCGACGATCTCCACGTCCAGCTCGGCGCAGGATCGCCCCACGGGTCCCCATGTCGTCCTGGTCCCGGTCACTACGCCGTCGCGCCACATCATGGCGGCAGACTATCCGGGCGCGCGCGCCACCAGCCGCAGGCCACCGGATTCTCCTAGGCTGGGGCACCGTGAGCCAGCCGACCCGTAGCACCGAGGAGCGCCTGGTGAGCCTTCTGCTCACCTTGCGCAACACCACCACCGGTCTCAGTGCCGAGGAGCTCGTGGCCAGTGTGCCGGGATACGGCTTGGCGGACCCCTCCACGAATCCGCTCTCGGCGCGCCGCAAGTTCGAGCGGGACAAGGACACGCTGCGCGAGCTCGGTATCGACGTGACCACCACCGGACGCCCAGAGGAGCCCCGGTACCGGATCATCGAGGAGGACTACACCCTGCCCGCGCTGCACCTGAGCGCCGAGCAGGCCGCCTGCCTGAGCCTGGCCGCATCCGCCTGGCGCGACGGCGATCTTCCCGCCACGGCCCGGCGGGCCCTGACCAAGCTGCGCGCCGTCAGTGAGGGACCAACCGGGGGCAGCTCCGCCGGCCTGCCGGTCCTCACCGCGGACCTGTCCGGTGAGGAGATCCCCGAGGAGCTCATCACCGCGGTCGACGAGCGCCGCCTGGTCACCTTCGACTACGTCTCAGCCCGCTCGGGCAGCACCCGGGCCCGCACTGTCGAGCCGCACCACCTGCGCCTGGCCGAGGGCGCCTGGTACCTCGACGCCGTCGAGCCGGCAGGCGCCCACAGCCCAGACGCCAGCAGACAACCGGAGGAAGCGGAAGGAACCGCCGTCGGGCTGCTGACCTTCCGACTGGCTCGCATCACTGGCTCAGTCACCGTTCACGGAAACCCCGGAGCCTTCACCCGGCTTCCCGCCAAGGCGCTCAGCCGCCGGCGCGCACTGCTCGCCGCCCTGCCGGGGCGGGCTCTAGGACTGCGCCTGGCCGGGGCCCACCTCGATCCGGTTCAGGGCCCTGCAGCCGACCTACCTGCGCACCTCGAAGGCCGTGATCTCATCGCCGTCGAGTACGAGGATCCCTTCTCCTTCGCCGGAACCGTGGCCGCGCTTGGCGACGCGGTCGTCGTCCTCGCCCCCGAGTCCTTGCGCCAGGCGGTCCTGTCCCACCTGCAAGGCGCCGCCGGGCTTGCGGCGCCGGGAGGGGAGTGACGATGGCGCGCGTATCCGCCTCCGACCAGCTCACGCGGCTGCTGGCCCTGCCCGCCTGGGTCGCGGAGCACCCCGGCGTGACCGTCGCCGAGGCCGCCAAGCACTTTGGCGTCACCCCGTCCGTCATTGAGCGCGACGTCAACACGCTGTGGGTCTCCGGCTTGCCCGGCGGCATGCACGGGGACCTCGTGGACTTCGACGCCGCGGACTTCGAGGCCGGGCGCCTGCGCCTGTCCGAACCGCTGGGGCTGGACCGCCCGGTTCGCCTCACCCGGCAGGAGGCGATCTCTCTGCTCATGGCGCTCAAGGTGCTCGCCGACCTCCTGGCCGACGACGATGCCTCCGCACCCGTCATCGCCTCCACCCAGCAGGCGGTGACCGCCCTGCTCAGCTCTGTCGCCGCCACCGAGATCTCCGACGCGCGCGTCGATCCGGGAACCGTCCCCTCCACCGGCCCAGGGCCCGCACACGCCGGACGTTCCAGCCATGCGTCCTGGATCCTGGCCGTTGTGCGCTCCGCCCTGCAGGACAGACGGCGCCTCCACCTGGTCTATGTCTCCGCCACCGACACCCCTTCGGAGCGTGACGTCGATCCCATCAGGCTGGAAAGTGATGGATCACATATGACACTGGTGGGCTGGTGCCTCAGTGCCCAGGCCGAGCGCAGCTTCCGCCTGGACCGGATCACCTCGGCTGAGGCGCTCGACACCCCGTCCGTGCGGCACCGCTCCTCACGCAGAAGGAACCAGCCCGAGGCCGATCACTCCGCGAGCGACAGACCTCGTGCCACGCTGGTTCTCCAACCCACGGGCCGCTGGCTCGCCGAGCAGATCCCGTGCCTGTCCCAGGAGGAGACCGGGGACGGCAACCTTCAGGTGGTCATCGAGGGACGCGACCGCGCCTGGCTCATCGGCCTGGTCCTCTCAGCGGGTCGCCATCTCGTGGCGGTGGAGCCCCCGGACCTCGCCCAGGAGGCCGCGGCAGCAGCCAAACAGGCTCTGACCTCATACAACTGCTGAGCCCTGACCCGTCCGCCTTGGGGAGAACCATCAGGGCCCTCGTTCTGAGGCGCCCTCCTAGGGGGCTACACTCAGCCCGTATCGATAGCCCCTACCACAAGGAGCAGCGCCGTGAACCTCTTTAAGCCGTCGCACATCATCTTCCTGCTCATCGTCGTCATCCTGCTGTTCGGCTACAAGAAGCTGCCTGACATCGCCCGCAGCGTGGGCCAGTCCATGAAGGTCTTCAAGAAGGAGGTCAAGGAGCTGCGCGACGACGACTCCAAGGACTCCCAGGCTCAGATTCAGCAGCCGCAGGAAGGCACCTACTACACCGAGCCCACCCAGTCCGGCCAGACCGCTCAGAGCGCCGAGGGTTCATCCCAGAAGTGATGTCATCCGGCCAGAGCCGGTGACCTGCAGATGAAGGAGGCCGCGGTGCCCAAGCTCCCTCAGATCAAGCGATCGAGGCGCAAGGAGAACCCCGAGGCGCGCATGTCCATCGGGGACCACCTGCGCGAGCTGCGCCAGCGTCTCTTCGTCTCCGCCGCGGGCGTCATGGTGATGACGGTCGTCGGTTACCTGGTCTACGAGCGGGCCTTCGCCCTCATCACCCGCCCCATCGAGCAGGCCAATGCCAAGGGCGCGCACCTCACCCTGAACTTCGACACGATCCTGGCCTCCTTCGATATGAAGCTCGAGGTGTCGATCTGGCTGGGAGTTCTGCTGTCCTCACCGTTGTGGATGTACGAGTTCTGGGCCTTCGTGGGACCGGGGATGACCCGCAAGGAGAAGGCATACACCTGGGCCTACGGCACGGCCGGCCTGTTCCTCTTCCTCGCCGGCGCCGGCCTGGGGATCTGGGTGATGCCGCACGCGGTCTCCATCCTCACCAGCTTCATCCCTGACGGCCCCACTGCCGGAGTGATCGGGGCGAATCTCTACCTGTCCTTCGTCATGAGGCTGGTCCTCGTCTTCGGGATCGCCTTCCTCCTGCCCGAGCTCCTCGTCGCCCTCAACATGCTCGGGCTCATGCAGGGAAAGACCATGCTCAAGGGCTGGCGCTGGGCCATCATGGGCATCGTCACCTTTATGGCCATTGCCAACCCGCTGCCGGATCCATGGTCGATGGTCTTCATGTCCGTTCCCATTGCCGGCCTGTACTTCCTGGCCTGCTTCATCTCCATCAGGCATGACAAACGGGTGGAGAAGAAGCGTGCTGAGCTCGATGCCGAGCTCGAGGCCGCCCTGGCCGAGTAGCCGGGTGCTTCACCCCGTCCCTGCCTGACTTGTCCCACCTTTTCCTTCGATGCGTATCGCTCTGCTGTCCAACCCCTCCTCGGGTCGGGGACGTCATGCGGCCGCTGACGACGTCGCCCGCCGGATCCTCACCGATGCCGGCCACGAGGTCCTTCACGTGCGTGGCAGCTCCTACGAGCAGGCGCGTGACGCAGGACGGGCCCTCCTGGGGGATGGACCGCATCGGAATGTTGAGGCACTGGTCGTTGTCGGCGGAGACGGCATGGTCCACCTGGGAGTGGATGTCGTCGCGACGACGGGCGTGCCTCTGGGCATCGTGGCCACCGGTACCGGTAATGACATCGCCCGGCACTTCGGTCTGCCCAGCCGGGACGCGAAGGCCTCCGCCCGCCTCATCAACCAGGCGCTGTCCGGAAAGGGCGCCATCACGGCGGTGGACGCGATCTACGCCTCCCGCCCCGACGGCACTCTGCTCGCCCCGCAGCGTCGCTGGTCCCTGGCCGTGGTCAGCGCCGGAGTGGACGCAGCCGTCAACGCCCGCGCCAACACCCTCTCCTGGCCCGCCGGCGAGGGACGCTACGTACGCGCCTTCACCGCCGAGCTCGCGACGCTGGCGCCCTACGGCTACCGAGTCACCACCGACGAGGGCGCCTGGGAGGGGCCAGCGCTCCTGCTGGCGGCGGCCAACACCCGTTACGTCGGCGGCGGCATGGACCTGGCTCCCCAGGCCGACCCCACTGACGGCCTGCTGGAGGTGCTGCGCCTGGATCCTGTGGGCCGCACCCACCTGCTCGTCCTCTTCCACCGGCTCTTCCGCGGCACGCACCTGACCGACCCGGCCGTCCACCTCGAGCGCAGCCGTACCGTCACCATTGAGGCGCTCACTGAGCGAACCGGCCATGACCGGGGCCTGCGCCCACCTCCTCACCCCTTCGCCGACGGCGAGCCGCTGGCCGAGCTGCCCCTGCGCCTCGAGGCCGTCCCCGACGCCGTCCGGCTGCTCCTACCGGCTCAAAGCTGATCGGGCCCGTAGGGTGTTGCCATGAGCTCACCAGCCGAGCGCTATGCCGCATCTCGACGTCGACAGGCCGCCTCCAGCAGTGAGCTCGCCCGCTTCGCCCAGGGCTACGACTTCCCCCTCGACCCCTTCCAGGAGGAGGCCTGCCGCGCCGTCGAGCGGGGAGAGGGTGTCCTGGTCGCCGCCCCGACGGGCGCCGGCAAGACAGTGGTGGGGGAGTTCGCCGTGCACCTGGGCCTGGCCCGGGGACTCAAGACCTTCTACACCACCCCCATCAAGGCCCTGAGCAACCAGAAGTACCTGGACCTTGTGGCCCGCCACGGTCAGGAACGGGTGGGGCTGCTGACCGGTGACACCTCCGTCAACCCTCACGCGGACGTGGTGGTCATGACCACCGAGGTGCTGCGCAACATGCTCTACTCGGGCTCGCGTGACCTGGACCGGTTGGGCTTCGTGGTCATGGACGAGGTCCACTACCTGGCCGACCGCTTCCGCGGGCCGGTGTGGGAGGAGGTCATCATCCACCTGCCCGCCGAGGTCCAGGTGATCTCCCTGTCCGCCACGGTCTCCAACGCCGAGGAGTTCGGCGACTGGCTCGGCCAGGTGCGCGGCAGGACCGCCGTCGTCGTCTCCGAGGAGCGCCCCGTCCCGCTGACTCAGCACATGATGGTCGGACGCCGGCTGCTGCCGTTGTACTCCCACCCCGCAGAGGTACCTGAGCAGTCCGACCAGCTCGACCAGTCCGAGCAGACCGAGCAGACCGAGTTGGAGCGGCAAGCGGAGCAGACGGGGCAGCCCCCGCTCAACCCCGAGCTGCTCAAGGCCGTCAAGCAGGCCCGGCGTGCCGCCGCCTCCGGTGGCGCCTCCAAGAACAGCTACCGTGGCCGCGGCGGCGGTTCGGCCAGAGGGCCGCAGCCCTGGGGGACGGGCGCCTCGCCGTGGCGAGGGGGGGGGAGCCCGCACGGCCAGGTTGAAGCCGCCCTCCCGACTGCAGGTCGTCACGGCCCTGGAGGGGGCGCGCCTGCTGCCCGCGATCGTCTTCGTCTTCTCCCGGGCGGGCTGCGAGCAGGCCGTCCACCAGGTGGTCAACGCCGGGGTGGACCTGACCACCGATGCCGAGGCCGCCCGGATCCGCCAGGTCATCGAGCGGCGCACGGCTGACATCCCTGTCAGCGACCTGGGAGTCCTCGGCTTCCACTTCTGGGCCCACGCCCTGGAGCGCGGCGTCGCGGCCCACCACGCGGGGCTGCTGCCAGTGTTCAAGGAGACGGTGGAGGAGCTCTTCAGCGCGGGCCTGGTCAAGGTCGTCTACGCCACCGAAACCCTGGCGCTGGGGATCAACATGCCCGCCCGCACCGTGGTCCTGGAGTCGCTGCGCAAGTGGAACGGCTCGGCTCACGTCACCCTCAGCCCGGGGGAGTACACCCAGCTGACGGGGAGGGCCGGACGCCGTGGCATCGATGTGGAGGGCCACGCCGTCGTGCTGGCGGCCGACGACGTCGAGCCGGCCACGGTCTCCTCGCTGGCCTCCCGGCGTACCTACCCGCTGGTCTCCGCCTTCCGCCCGACCTACAACATGGCCGTCAACCTGCTCGAGCGCATGCCGCGCACGCGGGTGCGTGAGGTGCTCGAGCAGTCATTCGCCCAGTTCCAGGCCGACCGCGGCGTCGTGGAACTGGCCGCTCAGGCTCGCCGCAAGCGCCGCAGCCTGGAGAGCCTGGAGAAGGACATGACGTGCCGTCTGGGCGACTTCCGCGAGTACGCCTCCCTGCGCCAGGCCATTGCCGACGCCGAGGCGGACCTGTCGCGCGACAAGTCCGCGGCGCGCCGCAGCGAGACGGGACGGACCATGAGCTCACTGGGACGCGGTGACGTCATCGTCTTCCGCAAGGGGCGACGCCGCCGCCACGGCATCGTCCTTCAAGTCGGTGCCGACCGGACCGGGACCCCCACCATCACGGTGCTGGGAGAGGATGCGAGAGTCGTCGCCCTGACTCCGGACACGGCACCGGACGGGGTCATGCGCGTCGGCGCCCTGCGGGTGGCCGACTCGGTGGACCCGCACAGGCCCCGGGACCGGGACCGACTCGTTCAGCGGCTGGTCGACGCTCTACGCGCCGGGGACCTGGAAGGGAGCGGCAAGCGCACACGCACCCGCTCCAGCCGCGCACAGGCCCGCCGAGACAGCGCGATCGAGAACCTCGAGCGACTGCGCCACGAGATGCGCTCCCACCCCTGCCACGGGTGCCCCGACCGGGAGGAGCACGCCCGGGTGGGCCGCAAGTGGTCCAGGGCCAAGGCCGAGGCCGAGCGCCTTCAACGGCGCATCGAGACCCGCACCGGCACCATCGCCCGCCTCTTCGACGCCGTCTGCGAGGTGCTGCTCGAGCTGGGTTACCTGCGCCCGGTGGACCGGGGGCACCCGGAGCGTGAACTGCGGGTCACCGGTGCAGGCAAGGTGCTGGCCCGGATCTACGCCGAGCGGGACCTGCTCATCGCCGAGTGCCTGCGCACGGGGATCTTCGAGGACCTCAGTGCCGCGAAACTGGCCGGGGCACTGAGCGCGTGCGTCTACGAGCCACGTCTGAGTGCCCAGTCGATCGGGCTGCCCGTAGCGCCCGCATCCAGGCTCGGCCAGTGCCTGCGCGCGCAGCTGGGGGTCTCGCACCGGATCCACGACCTGGAGTCCCTGGCCCGCATCGAGGCCTCCTCGGGCGCGGAGCCCGCGCTGGCCGGGGCCGTCCAGGCCTGGTGCGACGGAGCACAGCTGGCGGACATCCTGGACGCCACGGAGCTGACGGCCGGGGACTTCGTGCGCTGGTGCAAGCAGCTGCTCGACGTCGTCGGGCAGATCGCGAGCCTCTCACCGCCACCGGATGCCACCCCCGAGCAGGCCAGGGCGGTCACCGACCTGTCGATGCGCGCCGCCGAGGCCTCCCTGGATCTCAATAGGGGAGTGGTGAGCTGGTCGGCGGTGTAGAACTTTCTACTCCATAAACTCAGGACCCAGAAACAAAGTTTAGAAACACCCCCTATCTCCATATTTTACTTCGCTTACAGTAAGCCAATAGTCGACTTTCATGCAGTTGCCATGACTATAGTAACTTGCAGCATGAGCAGACCACGCTCCCTCAATGGCGGCACCGACTATAGCAGCCTCAGCTCCAGGAATAAGCGCCGCAACAGCATAAATTGCCGCAAACTTTGAGGCATCACGAGACATTCTATCCGTCTCATCTCGAGACAAAACCCAGCCTGTACTAGTCCACGTATGAGCCATCGAAGCCTCATTGCCACCTCCGTCAGAACTCCCCCCTCCATCTTTAGTAAACTCATAACTATAGCGCTCTCCCGTGATCTTATCTGAGAATGACACTTTGGCATGAACTCCATCGTTGATGACAGACGGCTCACTAAAACGCCCCATAATCCGATCAGTCTCACTCTGATTTAGAGACACCGGAGCAGAACCATCGCGCACCCCAACACGATTTGGCTCCGCAGAAACAGAAGGAGAAGCGGCCACCGCAAGAGATGTCGATAACACCATCGCAGATGCGAGCCTGGAAAACTTCATGGCGAGTTCCTTTCAATCTAGGGCGGGCAGACATTAACGCACTGTCGAACTTCGCCCAAAAGCCGACCTCTCCAGGATGCTACAAATATTCGACCTACGCGACACCTTAAGAAAATACACTTTTCCTCAACGTGATCGAAGTTGTAGGTTTCCCGCAAAACAGGCTATACGGCGACAATATCGTTTCGGAGTTTGCTACCACATTCAATACTTTGTTGAAATCAAACAAATTCAGCCGAACATTACAGAAATTTTAAGGGTTCTTTAACTTGAGTTCTTGAATCTCACAGGAAGTTCCATGCTTTTCTCGTGGCTTTCATGTGTTTCAAGTTTAGATCTATCGACTATAAACAACGGTCATGCGGGTGTTGGGTGAACTCAGTTTCGTTGTTTTCAGAACCAGTGAAACCGACCGAAACCATCGGCGTTCAACCGAAGTTGACTTGCTCCGTACGACCTGGATCTGGTATAATGATCTACTTATATTATTTGCTTGATCTTGTTCCGGCTGGAACGGAACCCTGCACGACAGGACTCATGCCCCTATGTCAGGCTTCTTCGCCCTTCTCGACGACATCGCCACGCTCGCCAAGCTGACGCTGTCCACCGTTGACGACACGGCCTCCATGGCCGTCAAGACCTCGGCGAAGGTCTCTGCGGCCGCCGTCGACGACGTCGCCACCACCCCCCAGTACGTCACCGGCATCACCCCGGACCGGGAGCTGCCGATCATCAAGAGGATCACGCTGGGCTCGCTGCGCAACAAGCTCCTCATCATCCTGCCGATCGGCCTGCTGCTGACGGCCGTGGCGCCGTGGCTCCTGCCGGTGGCGCTCGTCATCGGCGGCGCCTACCTGTGCTTCGAGGGCGGAGAGAAGATCCTGGAGCGCTTCGGCGGCGCTGCTCACGCCAAGGAGGAGACCGGCCCGGTCGACGAGGCCCAGATCATCCGTCAGGCCATCACCACGGACTTCGTTCTGTCCACCGAGATCATGCTGCTGGCCCTGGCCGAGGTGGAGGGGGAGTCCTCCATGCGGCGCGTCATCGTGCTGGTTCTCATCGCTCTGCTCATCACCTTCGCCGTCTACGGCCTGGTGGCGGCTCTCATCAAGCTCGACGACGCCGGCGCGCACCTGGCCGGACAGGGCCGCACCGGCGCCATCCGCTCGCTGGGCCGCGCGATCGTGACCTCTGCGCCGGCGCTCTTCCGCGGCATCGGGATCATCGGGACCGTGGCCATGCTGTGGGTGGGCGGCCATATCCTGGCGGCCAACCTCGCCAAGGTCGGTTTCCACCCGCTGCACCACGCCATCGAGTGGGCCGAGGAGCTCAGCCACACCCCGGTCCTGTCCTGGATCACCGGAACAGCCATGTCCTGCCTCATCGGAGCCGTCATCGGCACCGTGCTGGCCCTGGCCTGGAAGCCCGTGCACCACGCTCTGGCCCGCCGTCACAAAGGTTAACTATCAACGTACCCGTATGCTTCACCGCGTGACAGTGCCCTCTCGGTTGCCCTCCCGGATGCTCTCTCAGTCCCCCGGATGGTTTCGTCGATCAGCCCCGGCGGGGGTGGCCCTGCTGGCGGGTCTGGCCACCTACGCCGCCTTCCCCCCGGTGAACCTGTGGTGGTCGGTCCTCATCGGGGTCGGGGCCTTCATGCTCCTCATCCGCGGACGCCGCTTTTGGGCGGGCACCGGTCTGGGACTGCTCTACGGCTTGGGACTGTTCACGCCCCTGCTGCACTTCACGATGGTGGGCATGGGCAACCCGATCGGCTGGATCGCGCTGACGCTCTTCGAGTCCCTCTACCTGGCCGCACTCGGCGGGGCCTGGTCCCTGGTGAGCCGCCTGCCACTGCTCCAGGGGACTGCCCGGCGAGGGCGGCTTACGCGGCGCGTGCCGGCCGGTGCGGCCGGCGTGCTCTTCTTCGCCGTGCTGTGGTCCGGGATGGAGGAGCTGCGCTCGGTGTGGCCGCTAGGCGGTTTCCCCTTCGGGCGCCTGGCATTCGCCATGGCGGATGCCCCCGTCCTGCCGGCGGCGGCCTATGTCGGCAGCGCCGGGGTGGGGCTGCTGGTGGCACTGGCGGCCGCATGCCTCGCCCATGCAGCTCGATCCATCTATGAGCGCCGCGCCATGCCGGTCCTCCTCTGCGCAGCAATCGCGGCGGCTGTGCTCGTTGCGCCGCGGACACTGCCCCTGCAGACGCGCGCTGAGAACGGTACCGTCCGGGTCGGAGCCGTCCAGGGCAATGTGGCCACCGACTTCGAGGACGCCTTCAACCGGGCCTTGGAGGTGACCGGCAACCATGCCAAGGCGACCAAGCAGCTGGCCGCCGACGTCGGCCCCGGCAGCCTCGACATGGTCATCTGGCCGGAGAACTCCGCAGACCTGGACCCTCGCGACTACCCGGCCTCGGCGACCATCGTCGATGAGGCCGCCCAGGCGGTCCAGGCACCGGTGCTCGTGGGCGCAGTTCCTGTCGTCGACGACATCCGCTACAACGACGTCCTCATCTGGAATCCCGGAGACGTCTCGGGCAAGACGGCTCATCCTTACTACCGCAAGCACCGGCCCGTGCCCTTCGCGGAGTACATCCCCTCCCGTTCCCTGGTACGTCGCCTGACCACCCAGGTCGACCGGGTCGGCATCGACATGCTGCCCGGAACCGGTCCCAGCACCTTGACGGTTCCGGCCGTCACCCAGGGCCGGGACGTCACCTTCGCCATGGGCATCTGCTTCGAGGTCGCCTACGACGACGCCCTGCGCACCGGCGTCGAACAGGGCGGGCAGGCGATCATCATCCCGACGAACAACGCCTCCTTCCTCGACTCCGGCGAGGCGGCCCAGCAGCTCGCCCAGGGCCGTGTCCAGGCGGTGGTCCACGGCCGCAGCGTCATCCAGGCCTCCACCGTCGGCTACACCGCGATCATCAACCCCCGCGGTGAGGTCGAGCAGGTCACCCGGCCCTACACCCAGGCGAGCCTCGTGGCCGATGTTCCGCTGCGCAGCTCGCAAACCGTCGCCGACCGGCTCGGTACCGCCCCCGGCATCATCCTCCTCGCCAGTGCAGGCCTACTGGTGGGAGCCGGTATCCTGAGCCGGCTGCGCTCAGGGCGGAAGGCAGCGGCCGCCGGGGATCGCCGGCGTCGTCGCTGATCTCAGATAATCTCAGGGCGCCGCCACTAGCCTCGGCGCCACACGACCCCAACCTTGGAGACAGAAGTGAAGGCACTCGTCGTCATCCCCACCTACAACGAGATCGAGTCCCTGCCCACGGCACTGGACCGGGTCCGCGAGCACGCTCCTGAGGCGGACATTCTCGTCGTCGACGACGGTTCTCCCGACGGCACCGGCGACTACGCCGACACCCGTGCCGACGAGGACTCCCACATCCATGTCCTGCACCGCTCGGAGAAGAACGGGCTGGGCCCGGCCTACCTCGCCGGGTTCTCCTGGGCACTGGCCGCCGGCTACGAGCTCATCGTGGAGATGGATGCCGACGGCTCCCACCGCGCTGAGGACCTGGCCCTGCTCATTCAGCGCGCCGAGATGGCCGACGAGCCGGACCTCGTCATCGGCTC
>OLOB01002093.1_pt1 | contig 12104 bp, 12 predicted proteins | sample 1671911 | NCBI WGS metagenome assembly OLOB01 (sample SAMEA3136625, study PRJEB25190) | human gut metagenome | biome: human gut; feature: human-associated habitat; material: faeces | place: Austria | collected 2013
TCTTTATATAAGAAATCAAAGGGAGTAGAGTATGAAAGCGATTATGCAACAATAAAAAGATGGGTAATTATAAGAGTTGAAGAGTTGGAAGCAAGAAAAAATAAAAAAATTACTAAAAATAAAAGCTTTAATAATTATGAACAAAGAGAATATCCTAAAGAATTTTTAGATAGTTTATATGAAAATAATAATTTTACTTCAGCAAATACTGAAGAAGATGAAATGGATTTAGATATGTAACACAACTAAAGAGTTGTGATTTTTTTATTTTAGGAGGTACAAAGTGGTTACTAAAAAGGTAAAAAAGATTATTAGAAAAAAATTATATGAATACCCAATATATGATAGATTAATAAATGAGTTAGAACTTGAGAAAGATACAGTAAGTGGTGGAGATATAAATTCTTCAATAAGAAGTAAAAATAAAATTAGTAGAGCAACTGAAGGACAAGTAATAAAAAATATTAGTATAGATAGCAAAATAAATGAATATAAAAAGTGGAAAGAGTTAATAGATAATGTGCTTCAGGATTTTAGAAAATGTGATAAAACAAAACTGAAAATAGTTGAATATAAGTTTTTTGGTAATATTCCTGAAGATATTATTGCAGATGAATTATATGTTTCTAAAAGCACAGTAAGGAGTTATTTGAAAGATATTTATTTTGAGATTGGAATACTTGCAACTTTAAATAATTTGATATCAAAAAATATATGTAATATTTAAAAAATATGGTATAATGCTAACGATAACTAGTAAGTTGTCGGGCAGGTAATTAAGTTGAAAGTAACTTGTTCTTTATGATATAATCTAAAAACAAGAAGTGAGTTATCACATCTTTCTATAAAATTAAAGGAGGAATATTATGTGTACAGCAGCAACCTATAAAACAAAAGATTTTTATTTTGGAAGAACTTTAGATTATGAGTTTTCTTATGGAGATGAAGTAACGATAACACCAAGAAATTTTCAATTAAATTTTAGAAAGGAAAAGAGCATAAATTCTCATTATGCTATGATTGGTATGGCACATGTCATAGAAAATTACCCATTATATTATGATGCTATTAATGAAAAAGGATTAGGAATGGCAGGATTAAATTTCGTAGGTAATGCAGATTATAAGGAATATGTAGAAGGTAAAGATAATATAGCACAATTTGAATTTATTACTTGGATTTTAAGTCAATGTGCTAATGTAAAAGAAGCACGAGTTTTGGTGGAAAAAATGAATTTACTGAATATTTCATTTAATGATAAATTACCAGTAGCACAATTGCATTGGATTATTGCAGATAGCAAAGAATCTATAACAGTAGAATCAGTAAAAGAAGGAATTAAAATATATGAAAATCCAGTAGGAGTCTTGACAAATAATCCACCTTTTGATATTCAAATGTTTGCATTAAATAATTATATGAATTTATCAACAAAATCACCAGAAAATAATTTTTCAAAAGAACTAAATTTAAACCAATATAGTCGTGGAATGGGAGCATTAGGTTTACCAGGAGACTTATCATCACAATCAAGATTTGTAAGAGTAGCATTTACCAAAATGAACTCTATTTCAGGAGAAGGTGAAGAAGAAAGTGTTAGTCAATTTTTTCATATACTTAATTCAGTTGACCAACAGAGAGGTTGTTGCGATTTAGGTGATGGAAAATATGAGATAACAATTTATACATCATGTTGCAATACAAATAAGGGAATTTATTATTATACAAGTTATGATAATCATCAAATAACTGCTGTAGATATGAATAGGGAAAATTTAGATGGAGATAAATTAATACGATATTCACTTATAAAAGAAGAACAAATAAGAATGCAAAATTAGTTTTAAAAATCATAATTTTACTAAATATTAACAAGCTATAATAATTAACTTGAAATTAAACAGTATGAAAGTTGTATTATTTTATATGTTATGCTATTACAGTCAAAAAACTGTAATAAAAAACAAGTTTTTTGAAAATTTAGGTTGCGGACATAGTCTGCTGTATGTTATAATTCATAATGTAAAGAAAAGAAAGGAAAGTGTAGTTATGTCAGGAAGAAAAATTATCTCTATTATAATGGGAATATTTATGATTATGACTGGAATTATATGCATTACATCACCTACTATGACTTATGGAACTATTGCTTGGGTATTAGGATTTTCTATGTTATTAGAATCAATAGCAAATATAGCAAATTGGGATGAGAGAAAAAGTTTAGGATTTGCTAATGGTTGGGATTTAGTAGGCTCAATAATATCTTTGATATTATCAATAATTTTAATTTTTAGTAATGTATTACAGGCAACAGTAGATTTGTTTATTTTAATAATTGCAGCTATATGGTTAATTGTAATAGGTATAGTAAGAATAGTTACATCTTTTAAAGTGAAAAAATTGCATGATGAATTAAATACTTTAATATTAGGAAAACATTGGTATATTGCTTTAATATTAGGAATTATAATGATACTAGCAGGAATTTTATGTTTAATGCATCCAGTAGTTTTAGCAATAACAATAGGAGTATATATAGGTATAGAAATTATTATTGCTGGAATTGAACTTATTACATATGCTGTTTAAATATGAATTATAAAGTAAAATACAAGTTCTATAAAATTTAAAAAACAAAAATCAAATAAGACAGGTAATTTTGAAATTATCTGTCTTTTATGTTATAATCATCTCGAGAAATTTGTATAAATGTTAAAACTCTTTGCGAATATTTCAAATGTCTTTGGTAGAATTGCAAACATTTATGGTCTTTTACAGCAAATAGATTTCAGTGGTATGAATGTTTAGAAATCTCTATTTTATTTGCTATATTGGGATTAGGTGTTGGACTTGCAATTCATGGAATAGTTAAGTTGATAAAAAATAAATAGTTATTCTTGATGGAAAAAAAGTATATGAAGGTATGCTTGAAAATGCACCAGAAGAAATTAAGAGTTTAAAATATTCAGAAGTAAAAATGGATGGTAAGATAACTTATATTGTATATAGCGAATTGAATTAAGAAAAATCCTTTAATTGTTAAAAAAGTTATAATATAGATTAGTTTTTTATAAGTTAATCTATATTTTTTTCTTTAAATTTATAGGATTGTGAAAATTTTGTAAAAATTAGCAATCAACTATTGACTTTGCTAAAAAAAGAGTATAAATTAATATTAGTTCAAAAACGAACAAAAAGGAGGGATTATGAATTTATTAGAAAATACACAAGTCTTTAAAAAACTAATAGACACTTCATTTTTAAAAATATCAAAAGAAACAAATTTGACAGTAAATGAAATAAGGGTTTTGCTATTTTTATACCAAAATGAAAAATTAGATATTGCTTCAGATATTGTAGAAAAACTTATGATTTCAAAATCTCATATATCTTTTTCAGTTGAATCTTTAAAAAACAAAGGATATATTGAAAAGGTATTAGATACTCAAAATAAGAAAAAACTTCATTTAAAACTTACTAATAAAGCCGAAAAAATAGTTAATCTTTTGGATAATGAGCAGAACAAATTAAAAGACACCTTATTGCAAAACATTGATGAACAAGAGAAAAAACAATTTAAAGACACATTTGAGAAGATTTTAAAAAATGCTAAAAATATGGCAAAATAAAAAAGAAAGAAGGAATGAAAATGAGTAATAAACAATTTAAAGCAGAATCAAAAAGACTATTAGACTTGATGATAAATTCAATTTATACAAATAAGGAAATATTTTTAAGAGAATTAATTTCAAATGCTAGTGACGCAATTGATAAATTGTATTATCGTTCATTAACAGATAAAAAATTGAAAGTAAATAGAAATAATCTAAAAATTAGAATTGATTTAGATAAAGAAAATAGAACATTAACAATAACAGATAATGGATGTGGAATGACAGAAGAAGAATTAGACAAAAATTTAGGTACAATTGCCAAAAGTGGTTCATTACAGTTTAAAGAAGAAAATGAGAAGAAAAAAGATATTGATATTATAGGACAATTTGGAGTAGGCTTTTATTCTGCTTTTATGGTAAGTAGTATGGTAAAAGTAGAAAGTAAAACACCTGATGAAGAAAAAGCATATTGCTGGAGTTCAAAAGGAGCAGATGGCTACCAAATAGAAGAATGTGAAAAAGAAGAAATAGGAACAAAAATAACACTTTACATTAAAGAAGATTCAGAAGAAGAGAAATATAGTCAATTCTTAGAAGATTATACAATACAAGAAATTATAAAAAGATATTCAGATTATATTCATTATCCAATTCAAATGGAAGTAGAACATAGCCATAAAAAAGAAGGAACGGAAAATGAATATGAACAAGTAAAAGAGATAGAAACGATTAATTCTATGACACCAATTTGGAAAAAAGATAAGAAAAAGATTAAAAATGAAGAATATGAAAGTTTTTATATAGAGAAATTCCATGACTATGAAAAACCTTTAAAAGTAATTCATACAGCAGTAGAAGGACAATATAAGTACAATAGCTTATTATATATACCATCTCATTTACCATACGATTATTATACAAAAGAATATGAAAAAGGATTACAACTATATGCAAATGGTGTACTAATTATGGAAAAATGCCAAGACTTACTACCTGACTATTTTGGATTTGTAAAAGGATTAGTAGATAGTGAAGATTTATCATTAAATATATCAAGAGAAATGTTACAACATGACAGACAATTAAGAGTAATTGCTAAAAATATTGAAAACAAAATAAAATCAGAACTAGAAAATTTATTAAAAAATGATAGAGAAAAATATGAGCGATTTTTTATGAATTTCGGATTGCAATTAAAATATGGTACTTATAATGATTATGGTATGAATAAAGAAAAATTGCAAGACTTATTGTTATTCTATTCATCAACAGAAAAGAAATTAGTAACATTAAACGAATATGTAGAAAGAATGAAAGAGGATCAAAAAGTAATCTATTATGCTAGTGGTGAAACAGTAGACAAAATAGATTTATTGCCACAAGTAGAATTATTGAAAGATAAAGGATATGAAGTATTATATCTAACAGATAATGTAGATGAATTTGTATTCCAAGTATTAATGAACTATAAAGAAAAAACATTCCAAAATGCTTGTAGTGATAATTTAGATTTAGACAGTGAAGAAGAAAAAGAAGAACTAAAAAGAGCAAATGAAGAAAATAAAGAAATGTTTGCTACTATGAAAGAAGCAATCAAAGATGAGGTACAAAATATTAGATTTACACACAGACTAAAAAAACATCCAGTTTGTTTAACTTCTGAAGGAGCAATATCAGTAGAGATGGAAAAAACATTAAATGCTATGCCAAATAATCAAGGAGTTAAAGCACAAACAGTTTTGGAAATTAATGAAAATCACGAGATTGCTAATAAACTAAAAAAACTTTATGAAGAAGATAAAGAAAAATTAGAAAAATATACAAAAATTTTGTATGCACAAGCAAGATTAATAGAAGGATTAACAATTGAAAATCCAACAGAAATCAGTAATCTTGTTTGTGAGATTTTAGCAAAATAATATTAGAGAAAGTAATATTATATACAATGAGAAATGTGAAAATTCTGTGAAATTAGCACTCTCCTATTGATATTGCTAAAAAATAGTGTTATATAAATATAAAAGATATCTTTTAAAAATAAATATGTGCTACCATAATGGAATCAACACATAAAATGAAAGGAAGTAGATTTATATGATGATGATACCAAGAAGTAATAGTTTTAATTTATTAGAGGAAATGTTTAAAGATCCATTTTTCTCAGATAATGAAAGTAAAGTTATGAGAACAGATATTAAAGAAAAAGATGACAAATATTTAATTGACATTGATTTGCCTGGATATGATAAAGAAAACATAAAAATTGATGTTGAAGATGGTTATTTAACAATTCATGCAAATGTTAATACAGAAAATGAAGAAAAAGAAGGAAAATTTGTAAGAAAAGAAAGATATATGGGTTCATGTTCAAGAAGTTTTTATGTAGGAACAGAAGTTGAAAGCGAAGATATTAAAGCGTCTTTCAAGAACGGAATTTTACAAATAGAAGTACCAAAAAAGGATGACAAAAAAGAACTTCACAATAAAAAGTATATAGAGATAGGCGATTAGTTAAATTTATTAATTAAAAGAAAGTAAGTAAGTTATATTACTTGCTTTTTTTATCAAAAAAAGTTGTTAGGTACCTGACAAAAAAATGAATGGTGTTATATTATACAATTAGTTAGGAGGCGAACAAAGTGAAAGAAGATAAAATTTTAAAGCACTTACCAATAGCATCAAGACAAGTGAAAAGAAAAATGGATGAAGTATTCCAAAAATTTAATTTAACAAGTACACAAGCTTTTACATTAAAATTTATTGAAGAAAATTCTAAAATTAAAAAAGTATATGCAAAAGACATAGAAAATGAATTTGATATGAGAAGAGCTACTGTTGCTGGAATTATACAATTAATGGAACAGAATGAATTGATAGAAAGAAGTTCAGAATCAACCGATGCTAGAATGAAAGAAATTACTTTAACAAGAAAGGCATTAGATAAGGAATATAGTATAGATTTAGAAATGAAGAAGTTAGAAAAACAAATAACTAAAAATATCTCAAAAGAAGAATTGACTAATTTTTTTGACACTTTAAATAAAATATCAATGAATTTGTTAGAATAAAATAAAAGAAAAAGAATCTAACATATAAAAAATATAAGTCAAGGATGAAATGAAATTGGAAAAAGAAGAAAATATTTTAGGAAAAGAAAAAATAGGAAAATTAATTAGGAAATTCTCTATTCCTTGTATCGTTTCTCTACTAGTAAACTCACTATATAATATAGTAGATCAAATTTTTATTGGCTGGGGAGTTGGATATTTAGGAAATGGAGCAACGAATGTAGTATTTCCAATAACAATAGTATGTTTAGCATTTGCACTAATGTTTGGAGATGGTTCATCTGCATACTTAAGCTTAAAATTAGGAGAAAAGAAAAACAAAGAAGCAGCAAAAGGTGTAGGAAATGGTATTACAATATCTGTTATTGTTGCTGTAATATTATGTATTAGTACATTAATATTTTTACCACAACTACTAAATTTATTTGGCTGTACTGACAACTTAAGAGAATATGCTTTAGCTTATGGAGGAATTATTGCAATAGGTTTACCATTTATGATGATTGGTAGTACTTTAAACTCCATTATTAGAGCAGATGGAAGTCCTAAATATGCAATGACATCTATGGTAACAGGTGCTATTTTAAATATAATTTTAGACCCCATTTTTATCTTTGTATTTCATATGGGAGTAGAAGGTGCAGCAATAGCTACTATTATCAGTCAAATATTTACTTTTATAATGAATATATTTTACTTAAAAAAATTTAAATCTATTCAATTAGATAAAGAAAATTTCAAATTGCAACTAGCCACAGTAAGAAAAGTATCTTCACTTGGCATTAGTAGCTTCATTACACAAATGAGCTTTGTAGTAGTTATAGCAGTAGAAAATAACTTACTTAGCAAATATGGTACACAAACAAAATATGGTGCTGAAATACCAATTACTGTCTTTGGAATTGTCATGAAGATAAGCCAAATTTTAAATAGCATTATAATTGGTCTTGCTTCGGGTTCACAACCAATTATTGGATATAATTACGGTGCAAAAAGATATGACAGAGTAAAGAAAACTTTAAAAATTGTATTAGGATGTAGTGTCATCATTAGTACAATAGCATTCATCTTATTTCAAACAATTCCAGATAAACTAATTGCAATCTTTGGTAGTGGTGATGAAAATTATATGGAATTTGCTTGTTTAGCATTTAGAACTTTTTTACTATTATGTATTTGTAATGGAATTCAAATTCCATCAGGAATATTCTTCCAAGCAATTGGAAAAAGTGTAAAAAGTACAATAATATCTTTATCAAGACAAATTATATTTTTAATACCAGCTATGATAATATTAGGTAAAATATATGGACTAAATGGTGTATTGTATGGTGGACCTGTTGCAGATGGATTAGCATTCATCATTGCAGTAATCATTCTTATCATAGAAATAAAAAGTTTAGGAACTAATAAAATAACAAATAATGCTTTGATAGATGATACAAGTACAGATAACAAATTAAATAAACACATTATAATCACAGTTTCAAGAGAATATGGATCTGGTGGTAGATATGTAGGAAGATTAATAGCAGATATATTGGGGATAAAATTGTATGATAAAGATTTTATAATGAAATTAGCAGAAAAAACAGGTTTGTCAGAAGAATATATAGAAAGTAATGAACAAAAAATGAATACATTAGATGTATTAAATAGTGGATATTATTCAGGTTTAAGTAATGCAGATGAATTATTTATTGAAGAATCAAAATTAATAAAAGAAGTAGCAAGTAAAGAATCTTGTGTAATTATTGGTAGATGTGCAGATTATGTTCTAAAAGATAGAGAAGATGTTATAAAAGTATTTATTTATAGCAATATGGAAAATAAAATCAAAAGAGCTACAGAAATATATGGAATGACAAAGGAAAAAGCTGAAAAAGAAATAAAAAGAATTGATAAATTAAGAGCAAATCATTATAAATTTTATACCAAAAAGGAATGGAAAGATAATGATAACTATGATATTGCCATTAATAGTGATACATTAGGTGTAGAAAAAACTGCCGAATTAATTTGTGAAATGATAAGAGAAAAAGAAAAGGTTATTAGTTAAAATTGCATATAATATAGTTTACAAATTGTAGTGCATGTATAAAGATTGTGGGAGGATGTATATATAGGAACTAAAGATTTAAAGCAAATTGATGTTATATTAATCATCTCGACAAATTACAATAAGTAGGGTAGATAACCAGTTGAAATTATCTACCTTTTATTATATAATCCTAACAAGAATTAGTAATTTGAAAGAGAGTTATATAAAAGATAAGAAATAGTATTAGAAAGAAGGGAAAGAATATGTGTACAGCAGCAACTTATAAAACGAAAGATTTTTATTTTGGAAGAACATTGGATTATGAATTTTCATATGGAGATGAAGTAACAATAACACCAAGAAACTTTGAATTTAAATTTAGAGAAGTAGATGACATTAAGAGTCATTATGCGATAATTGGAATGGCATTTGTTACTGAAGATTATCCATTATATTACGATGCAATAAACGAAAAAGGGTTAGCAATAGCAGGTTTAAATTTTGTTGGAAATGCTCATTATAAAGAAAAACAGGAAGGAAAAGATAATGTTGCTCAATTTGAACTGATACCATGGATTTTAAGCCAATGTTCAAATGTAAATGAAGCTAGAAATTTGATTGAAAAAATGAATGTGTTAAATACTCCATTTAGTGATAAATTACCATTAGCTAGCTTACATTGGATTATTTCCGATAGCACACAATCAATAACTGTAGAGTCTGTTATTGATGGAATAAAAATATATGATAATCCAGTAGGGGTATTAACTAATAATCCATCTTTTGATAAGCAAATGTTTGCCTTAAATAATTATATGTATTTATCACCTAAATCTCCAGAGAATAAATTTAGTAAAGAATTAGATCTAAGTTTATATAGTAGAGGAATGGGAGCAATAGGTCTACCAGGCGATTTATCATCGCAATCAAGATTCATAAGAGTAGCGTATACTAAATTAAATTCTTTTTCTAAAGAAGATGAAAAATCAAGTGTTAGTCAATTTTTTCACATTTTAGGTAGCGTTGATCAACAAAGAGGATGCTGTGATTTAGGTGATGATAAATTTGAAATAACAATTTATACATCTTGCTGTAATGTAAATAAGGGAATTTATTATTATACAACATATGATAATCATCAAATAACAGCAGTTGATATGCACAAAGAAAATTTAGATAGTAATGTACTTATTCGTTATCCTTTGATAAAGGAAGAACAGATAAGAACTCAAAATTAATGTTTATTTATAAAGAAGATAAAAGTATTACATATAAAAATGAATTAGTATGAGGAGAAAAAATATGTGGATGGCAGTAAAAAGAGGAATTGTTGTAGCAATAGGTTTATTAATACAAATTCTATTAACATTATTTATATATTTAAAATTTGGAGAATTTATAAGTATTATTCAAGTAGTTTATGGTTTACTTAGTATTATAATTGTTTTAATGATTATCAAGTATAGTAAAAGATTAAGTAGCGATTTAATATGGATATTACTGATTATGCTTTTTCCATTAATTGGAACACTTCTATATATCATACTTAGTAATAATATGAAAAGAAGTAAAGTTTTAAAGAATATTAATGAAAATATAGAAAATGGTCAAAAATACTTAATACAAGATGAATTTATAAAAAAAGAAATCGATACTAAAAATTTAGGACAATTAAAATATATAAGTGAATTTGCAGGATTTCCTGTAACGAAAAACAATGAGATAAACTATTATTCTCTTGGTGATGACGTTTATCCTGTTATGTTAGAAGAACTAAAAAAAGCCAAAAAATTTATTTTTATAGAATATTTCATTATTAATAATGGTACTATGTGGCAAGAAATTTTAGATATATTAAAAGAAAAAGCAAATTCAGGACTAGATGTAAGAGTATTATATGATGATATGGGTTCTTTTGCTATGCTACCTAGTAATTATCCAAAGTTACTGGGAAAATATGGAATAAAATGTATGCAATTTAATAAATTATCGCCATTTGCAGGTATTATTATGAATAATAGAGATCATAGAAAAATGATGATAATTGATGGACATACTGCTTTTTCTGGTGGAATTAATATTTCAGATGAATATATAAATATAAATAGTAAATTAGGAGTATGGAAAGATAATGGAATTAGGATAAAAGGTGAAGCTGTTTGGAATTTTACTGTTATGTTTCTAGAAATGTGGAATTCATTTAAAAAAGAAGATAATGATTATAATAAATACAAATATAAATTTACTGAAAAGTATAAGGAAAATGGTTTCGTTGTACCTTATGGGGAAAGTCCATTAGATGATGCTATAACCGGCGAAGATATTTATCTAAATATTATCAATCAAGCGAAAAAGTATGTTTATATTTATACACCTTATTTAATTATTGATACAGATATGATAAATAGTTTAATCTTAGCTGCAAGAAGAGGAGTAGATGTCAGAATTGTTGTTCCTGGAATACCCGATAAAAAAATTGTATATGATTTAACCTCTTCTTATTTTTATACATTAATTAAAGGTGGAGTAAAAATTTATACTTATACGAATGGTTTTGTACATAGCAAAGTATTTTTATCCGATGATGAAATAGCAACTGTAGGAACAATAAACTTAGATTATAGAAGTTTATATTTACATTTTGAATGTGGTATTTATATGAAGGATACAAATGTAATAAAAGATATCAAAAAAGATTTTGAGGATTCCTTTAAAGAATCACATAAAGTAGATGAAAAAGAAGCAAAAAATGGTTTATTTAAAGGACTATGGCAAGCTATTTTAAGATTATTTGCTCCAATGATGTAAACGATATAATAAAATTAGATAAATAGAAAATTATAATTTGTTGAGAAAGCCGTTAAAATGATTTGCTTTTTTCATGATATAATATATGGTGTAAACAAAGCAAAAAATAGTAATTTGTAGGGAGGATTATAAAATGAAAGTAGTAACATTATGTGGAAGTCTAAAATTTCAAAAAGAGATGATGACAGTTGCAGAAAAAATGGCATTAGAAGGCTATTGTATTCTTACCCCAGTATATTCTGTATCAGAGAAAATTGATATAACTAAAAAGCAATTAATAAATTTGAAAGAGGCACATTTTAAAAGAATAGAATTATCAGATGCTATATTAGTAGTAAATATAAATAATTATATTGGAGATAGTACGAATTTGGAGATAGATTATGCCAAAAAATTAGGTAAGAAAATTATATATTATACCGATTTAATTGAAAACAAGTAGAACGACAAATTACAAGTTGTAGAAAAGATTAAAAATATGAAAGATAAGAAACAAACCGAATACTCAGTTGAAGCTATAGGGAGGTAGATATGGAAAAGATATATAATAAATTAGTAAGAGACAATATTCCA
>OLOB01002104.1_pt1 | contig 12026 bp, 10 predicted proteins | sample 1671911 | NCBI WGS metagenome assembly OLOB01 (sample SAMEA3136625, study PRJEB25190) | human gut metagenome | biome: human gut; feature: human-associated habitat; material: faeces | place: Austria | collected 2013
GGCACTGCAGAATGCGCATAGATCATGGTCTTGTCGGGGTCGATGCCGCAGGCAAGGTAATCCATGACCATGTTGTAGACGTTGTCTTGGATTTGGTCGGTGGTGTCGCGGTCGGTGATCACCTGATAGTCGGCGATGAGCACGTTGGTGCGGCAGCCTTTGTTTTGAAGCTCGACGCGGCCCTTGAGGGTGCCGAAGTAATGGCCAAGGTGCAGACGGCCGGTGGGGCGGTCTCCGGTGAGCATGGTGTAGTTTTGCGGGTTCACGTCAAGATCGGCGCGAATAGCGTCAGATTTCTTGAGGGCAACCTCGTAGCTGTTCTCGTTGGGCATGCGAATGATCTCCTATCGGTTATCGGTGTGGCGGTCGTTACGGTTTCTATGCTTCTTTTGATGCCGGGGATGCTTGGCTTCTGCGGTAGCTTCCTCGTCAGCGAATGCGGGGTCGTCGGGGGTGACTATTTCGTCTTCATGGGTGTCTGCGTTGTAGTGATGGCGCAAAACGGGTTCGAAGAGATGCAGATGTATTGCGAAGGCGGCAGAGCATGCTAAAAGTGCCAAGAAGATGAGGACGCGCCAAATGACGCCTACCTGATTGATGGCCGCGGCGCCCAGCGAGAGCAAGATGCACCACGCGTAGATGAGCAGCACGGCTTGCTTCTGGTTGTAGCCCTCTTGGATCAGGCGATGGTGAATATGCCCCTTGTCGGCCTGACCGATGCTCACGTGCGCACGCGTGCGCCTGATGATTGCAGAGAACGTGTCGATGATGGGCACGCCTGCTACGATCAACGGGATGAGCAGGGAGGTGACGGCGGCGGTGCGCGAAACATTGAGCAGCGAGATGATGCCTAGTGAGAATCCCAGCAGCAGCGAACCCGAGTCGCCAAGAAAAATCGATGCGGGGTTGAAGTTATAGCGCAGGAATGCGAGGCAAGAGCCGGCGAGCGCAAGGGAAAACGCTGCTGCATCATGCCTGCCGGCGAGGATGGCAAAGGAGAACATCGAGAGCGCGGCGATGCAGGAGATGCCGGAGGCGAGTCCGTCCAAGCCATCGATAAGATTGATGATATTGGTAAAGGCAGCCAGGTAGATGACGGTAATGGGGTAAGCGAGCCAGCCGAGTTCAATGTAGGTGTCGCCTGCAAAGGGGTTGACGATCTGGTGAATCACCAGGCCTCCCGCAACGGCAACGCTCGCGGCGATGATCTGACCTGCGAATTTGGCCTTTGGGGAGAGCTGGACAATATCGTCTGCGGTACCCGTTGCCACCATGAGCAGGACGGCGACCGCAAGCAGATGATAATCGACGGCGAGGCTGGGGTGCGATACCAGGACAGACGGCCATCCGAGGTGCGTGCCGCCAAAGACGGCAACGACCATTGCGACCAGGAGGCCGAGGAAAACGGCGAGTCCACCGAGGCGAGGCGTCGGCTGCGTGTTGATGCGTCGTTTGGATGGGTAGTCGACGGCGTCGAGACGTATGGCCAAGCGCTTTGCTGCAGGCGTGCAGACAAAGGTCACAACGAACGCCGTGGCTGCCACGGCGATATATGGAAGGAATCGTTCCATGCGAAAAGTAATACGCCCGTCTGGTAGATGGTCAGATGCGTGCGGATAATGGAGCGGGTGGGGCGATTATCTGCACAAGTCATATCATGATACCCCATATACCTGGATACGCGCAGCGCACGACGCTCATCACCATCACGCCAGATTCGCTCTCCTTTTGCGACGCCTACGCGCTATCATGGGCAAAGTTCGATATCATGCGCCCCTTGGCGGCAAAGGCGAAAGGAAGACGAGCATGGCAAGCACCAACACGAACGGACGTAATCGAGCGGGCCGCAGGGATGGGGCTCCGCGTGACGGAAGGCGTGAGCAGCGCGCTCGCGAGCGCGAGGCCTACACCCGCCAGGTTGGCGAGCGTCTTGCGGCCGAGATCGATCGCGCTTGCGCGCAGTGTCAGCGCATCGACGGCGCGCCCGCTTCGGTGGCAAAAGAGGCAACGGAAGGCGAGCAGCCGCGTCTGCCCGAGGTTCGTGTCCTCGATGCCGACGCCTGCACGGCAATTCTGGAAAACGGCCGCGGCCGCGCCCAGTTCTGCGACCTGACGGTCCTTGATTTTGGTTCGTATACCAATCCCGCGGGCGGATTCGATAAGGGTTTCATGGGTTTCGAGCAGTCTTTGTGCGAGCACTCGTTTCTCTATAACGTCCTTTCCCAGCAACGCGACTGGTATGGCGAAAACCGCCGCCGCAACATCAACTGCGAGCTTTATCGCGATCGCGCGCTGGTGGTTCCCGCCGTTCGTTTTACCCGCGATCGTCTTCACGCCTATGCAGACGTCGTCGTTCTTGCGGCGCCCAACGCGCGCCGCGCGCGCTCTGAGTACAACATGAGCGACGAGCAGCTTGCCGACGCTATGCGCGAGCGCATCCGTTTTGCCCTGACGGTAGCCGACAACTTGGGCCATGAGAAGCTTGTCCTGGGCGCGCCCGGCTGCGATGCGGGCGGTTGGGATGCCTCCGTTGTGGCCGAGATGCTTCGCGAGGAGCTGGCGAGCGGTGAGCACGTGGCGACCACGGTGATCTTTGCCGTTAGGCGCGAGCGCTTCAACCAAAACCACGAGCGTCTGGCTCATGCATTTGAGACCTTCCCGGCCAAAAATGAGACCTCGTATGAGAATGTCCGCGCGCGCGAAGAGGCGGCTCAGGCTCAAGCCCATAAAGACGATGATGACGACGATTGGCGCGCATACCTAAAGTAAACATGACAAAAGTCCACAGGTTTGTTTTGCCATTTTTTGTACGGAGAGACGGGAGGCGCTATGCGTAACGTACTGTTTTTTGGTGATAGCAACACGTACGGATTCGATCCCGAATCCCGCGCTGCCGGCACGGGCGAGCGCTTCCCGGCCGATGTTCGCTGGTGCGGCGTGGCTGCGCACGAGTTGGGTTCGAGCTGGCATGTGATCGAGGAGGGTCTCAATGGTCGCACGACGGTCCATGAAGATCCGTACCGCCTGACCACCCATCTTTCTGGCGGGGCGCTTTTGCCCACCCTGCTTAAATCGCACCTTCCCCTCGATGTGGTTGTCATCATGTTGGGCACGAACGACCTCAAGCCCGTGTATAGCCTTGGACTTGCAGACGTCGCTCGCGGTATGGCGGTGCTCGCCGAGGCGGTCCGGGAATTTCCGTGGCCGTCATGCGCGCCCTGTCCGCAGATTTTGCTCGTGTCCCCTCCGTCTTTGACAGATGCGGCGACATGCGGGCTGCTGGCCGAGTTTGACGCCCGTGGCGTCGCGCTGTCAAAGCGGCTCGCGGACGCATATGCCGAGGTGGCAGAGCTTGAGGGGTGCGACTTTTTCGATGCGGGGAAGGTGACAAAGGTCGGTGACTTCGACGGTGTTCACTTGGATGCTACCGGCCACCATGCTCTGGGGCTTGCCGTGGCGACCAAGTTGCGGGAAATGGCGGTTCGCTAACCGTCGCCGCTCATCGCGGCTTTGTCTTAAAACCGATGAAAAAGAGGCGTCCTCTTGAGAGAGAACGCCTCTTTCGTCTGGGTAGGGCCGTTGCTTTCGGTGCCGTTATCCGATGAGCTTGTTCAGACGCTTCTGCTCGTTCAGCGCAAGGCCGATGGAGATGATTCCGGTGATGGCGTCGGCCACTACGAGAGCGATCCAGATGCCCTGGACGCCCATCATGTTGCCCAGCAGGTACATGAGGGGCACCGAGCAGATCACGTAACGAAGCAGGCTGCAGAAGGTGGAGAGAACGACTTTCTCAACCGACTGGAAGTAGATGGACACGGTCATGGCAAGATAGCCCAGGCATACGGCGATGATGATGATGCGCGTGGCGCTGGCGGCAACTTCCACGAGGTCGGCGTCGCTTCCGGCAAAGAAGGCGCAGACGGGGGTTGCTGCGAGCCAGATCACAATCGACACGACGAGAAGAACGATAATCTGGTACTTGATGGCGCAGGAGAGCGATTGCTTGAGGCGATTCCAGGCCTTGGCGCCGGCGTTGAAGGCGGCGATGGGCTGCAGGCCATAGGAGAAGCACTGGGCGATCATCATGACGATGTAGAGGATGTAGCCGTTGATGACGGCGAAGGCGGCGATGTAGAGCGAGCCGAGTTCGCCGCCGAGGGTGCCGAGCAGCGTGTTCGCAACCGTGTTGAAAATGAACGTGGCTGCCTGGACCAGGAAGAACGGGAAGCCGATCTTGAAGATCTGACCGCAGATGGCCATGTCGAGCTTGAGGTCGGCAAGCTTGATCTGGAGCTGAGACTTCTTGCCACCAATGAACCAGAAGGCGCCGATGGCCCAGATGCCGATGGACAGACCGTAGTAGATGCCAGCGCCCATGGTGCCGAGCTTGAAGATGAAGGTCGAGAGGGCAAGCCAGACGATGGCGATGATGGCGGAGACCGTCATGAGGTTGGCCTGGATCTGGACCTTCTCGTCAACGCGCATGACAGCGGTGACCATCTGTCCCACGACCGTGAAGGGCAGCAGGATGGTGCGAACGCCTAAGACCGTGTCGGCCATGATGTCGGGAGTTGCGCCAAAGAACGCGCAGATGGGCTCGGTGAAGACCGCCATGATCACTGCAAGGATGATCGAGACGATCGAGGTAAGCCAGAAGCCCTGGCTAAAGGCTTTGCTGGCGCCCTTGACGTCGCCTGCGCCCAAAAGGTTGCCCACGATGGCGGGAACACCCGTGCCAAAGAGGTTGCCAAAGGCCAGATTGAGGAACTCGGCGGACATGATGATCGAGACGCATGCCAGGCCGTGGGCACCCAGGCCCCAGCCCATGACAAGTCCCTCGAGGACAACCATGATGATCTGGGCGAGCATTCCCTGACCGGTCACGATCGTGTAGCGGCGTACCAGGCTTGGAATCGGTTTTGACGCGAGTTCGCGATCCTCCTCGTTGGCGATCAATTCTTCTGCCATTGTTCTCTCCTTTCCTTGAGAGTCAAAATATGATGGGGTCTATGCCTCGAAAACAACTTTGCCGGCGATCATCGTGAACGCCGAGGTTGCTTCGAGCACCTCTTCCGGCGCGCAATCAAAGAGGTTTCGGTCGAGCACGCAGATGTCAGCCTGTTTGCCGCAGGAGAGAGTGCCGATGCGGTCTTCGGCATGCATGGCATAAGCGCTGCCGTAGGTGTAGGCGCGCAGGGCGTCGCCCATCGTGATGCGCTCCTCGGGGAACCAGCCTTCTGGGTTTGAGCCGTCTTCAAGCATGCGGAAGACGGCGCCATAGATTTCCTCCATGGGCTCGAGGCCTACGACAGGGAAGTCGGATCCCAGGTGCACGCAAGCGCCGCTTGCCAGCAGGCTGTGGAGTGGCCAGGAGAGTGCCGCGCGCTCGGGGCCCACCGCGTCGTCTTTGGCGCGATCGGGCATATCGAGCAGCATATGCCACGGCTGCATACCGGCGCTTACGCCCAGCTCGGCGTAGCGGGGCAGGTCCTCGGGCTGGACGGTCTCATTGTGTTCCATGGAGTGGCGACACTCGCCTTTGCCATGGAGGCGCTCTCCTTCTTTAAAGCAATCGAGCACAAAGCGCACGGAACGGTCGCCAATGGTGTGGATGCGCGTGTCCACACCCCACTGGGTCGCCTTGAGAATGGCGGTGCGGATGCGCTCGGGGTCCTCGGCGGGCTCGCCGCACGTCTCGGGGGCATTCGAGTAAGGCTCGAGCATCCAAGCGGTGTGGTCGGAGCACACGCCGTCGAGGAACTGCTTGAAGCCGTGCCATTCAACCTGCGTATCGGGGAAGTTGTACTTCTTCTGGATCTCATGGAGCTCCAGACGCTCGTTCTCAAACAAGTCGGTGTACAGGAAAACGCGCAGGGGGAGGTCACCGCGCGCGTTGAGGTCGGCGAGGACAGCGTAGGGGTTGTCCATGCTCACGAAAGTAGGGTTAACCATACCGACGGTGGTGATGCCCAGGGCGTTGGCACGCTTGGCAGTCTTGCTAAACGAAGCTTCGACGACGTCCATCGCCGGGTTGTATACCTCGTCCATGAAGATGGCGCCGGCGTTGTTGGAGAACACGCCGGTAAGGTTGTCGTCTGCATCTTTGAGAATCTTGCCGCCTGCGGGGTCGGGTGTGTCGCGCGTGACGCCCACCTTGTTGATGGCGCAGCTGTTGGCGCTAAAGGTGTGAAGGTCGACTTGCTGTAGAAATACCGGGCGGTCACTCACGTACTGGTCGATCATTGCCGCGGTGGGCATCTCGGGAATTTCCCATTGGAATTGGATAATCTGGCAGCCTACTATCCACTCGTTGTCGGGATGGCTGTCGGCAAAGGAGCGAACACGCTCCATTGCCTGCTCGAAGCTTGTGCAGTCGATAAGGTTGACCGCGAAATCGGGGTCGGTCATGAAGGCGCCCTGCGCGAAGTGCGTGTGCGAGTCGATGAGGCCCGGCATGACGAGCTTGTCGCCAAAATCGCGAATTTCGGTATCGGGGCCAATGAAAGTATCGAGATACTTGTCCTCGCCGCACGCGACGATTTTGTCTCCCCTAACGGCCACACCGCCTTTGAAGGGCGCTAGGCCGGTTCCGGTGAAGACGGCATTGCTTCGAATGACTACCTCTGCTTTGTCCATAAGTGCCTCCTCAGACGTTTCTGGACTATGCATGAATCGCGGCGATCCGCGCATGCGTTTGCTCGGCGCGTAGCTCCCGGTGCGGTGCGTCTCGTGCGCTTGACGGGCGCCCGGCTCGTACACTGCCTGCTGCCTTAAGGTCATTTACGCATGCCTTGCCGGCCTCGTCAAGATAGAGCGCGATAGATGGTGAGGTTAAGCGGGTTTAGATTGTTTACCAGGTATTTTATTGTTCAGGTTTATTGCCGTTTCATTACCGTGAGCGGGCAGGGCGGGGGCTGTTGTCAAAAAGACGCCCGTTTTGCAAGCCTTTGAGTGGGCTGCAAAACGGGCGTTTCACTTTTTGGCGGAAGACGCGTTAAGATCGCCAGAAGGCTTCGATTAGCTCATCGCGGGTCTTTACGTTCGACTTAACGTAGATGCGGTGCAGATGCGCCTTGACGGTGCCGGGGCTAATCACCAGCTCGCTCGCGATGTTTTGAGCGTCCAGTCCGCGCAGCACGAGGGACAGTACCTCCTGCTCGCGGTTGGATAGGCTGTTTCTATCGGAGAAAATCACAATACGGGACGCAAGGTCTTCTTGCGAGTCGCGTCGCTCGGTGGCAACGTCTTCGTCGGCACGTGGATGCTTGGCGTAGACCCTCAACATGTGAGCAAATTGCTTGAAAAGCTGCGCCGCAGCCACGATCATCAATACGTTTTCCGAAATGTTGCGCTCGCTTAGGTACCACAGGAAGGTGCCGACCAAAGGATTGCTCATGTCGGGCCGGCAGAGCAAGATCATGTAGGTGTCCTCGACTATAACTAAGACGGCGAGGACGCAGGCGATTTTGAAAAAAGTTTTGCTTCGTTCCAGGTCAAGCCGTTCGGTTTTGTTTGTCATGTGCCGATAGCGCCAGTACACATAGCCAAGGCAGGCGATATTGCAAAGATCGCGGCTGAGCCAGAAGAGATACTGCTGCATCGTGCTTGCAAGACTCGGGCGGGGAACCAGAAGAAACTGTACTATCGCAAGCGGAATGAGCACGATTGCCAGCCGCTTAATCGTCAGTTTGTCGCGCAGGCGCAGGATTGTCCAGGCGAAGAGACATCCGATGATCACGATGCCCAGCAAGCAACGCGTCCCGGGGTGCTGCAGCGGCATCTCAAAGCTTACGGCATAGTCGTACTTCATGCGGTTGTACTCGTCAAAAAAGATGACCGAGAGGTCGAGCATGTAGGCGAGAAAGCCGATAGCCGAGATAATCGCATCGCGACGGCGCGTCATGAGCCAGACCACAAGCGCGACTGAGCTGGTTACTAGCGCCACGCCCATGATAAGGATGGTGTAGATGTAAAAGGAAAAGCTCATGTGCCCCACCCTCGAACGGTTTCAGGCGATGCTGCCCCGGGTTTTTGAGACCTTATATCAGGGGATCTTGCGAGGCTCTAGCAATATCCTCGGCGATAGCGCCACATGTGGTCAAGGGGGCCGGAGCCCTGGCCAAGGTCGAGTTGAGCCTCAAGGGCGCCGGTGAGATAGCGCTTCGCCGCTTCTACGGCGTCGACGAGCGACAGATTTTGGGCGAGCCCGCAGGCGATAGCCGAGGAGAGCGTGCATCCGGTGCCGTGGGTGTTGGGGTTGTCGACGCGCGGATGGGTGAACCAAGTCGTTTGGAGCCCATCGTTCGTTTCGCATGCCAGCACGTCGCTTGCTTCGTTAACGCGATGGCCCCCCTTTACCAGCGTTGCGCATCCGTATCGCTGTACGAGGAGACGGGCGGCTTGCTCTTGGGATTTTTCGTCTTTGATGGGTGCGCCTGCAAGGAGTTCGGCTTCCGGGATATTGGGAGTGATGAGCGTTGCAAGAGGGAAGAGCTGCAAGGTAAGCGCCTCCTGTGCCCCCGCATCGATAAGGCGGGCACCGCTCGTTGCCACCATAACGGGGTCGACAACTATGTTTTGCGCCTCCCAGCGCTTCAAACGCTCGGCGATTTTCTCGATGATCGCCGACGATGAGACCATACCGACCTTTACCGCTGCAGGCCGGATATCCTCAAATACCATGTCGATCTGGTCGGCCACGACGGCGGGGTCGATGTTTTGGATACTGCGCACGCCGCAGGTGTTTTGAGCGGTAATCGCCGTGATGGCGCATTCGGCAAACAGGCCGTGTGCGGCGATGGTCTTGACGTCTGCTTGGACGCCTGCCCCTCCGCTCGAATCAGAGCCTGCGATGGTCAGGACGGCTGGCAATGTCGATATGCCCATGTGAACGCCTCGCAATGTGAAAGCGGGCCCACGGCGCCGGGTGAAGAACGCTATGGGCCCGATAGGAATCGAAAAAAGAGGAGAGATTACTCGTCATCCATGCCGAGGTCAATCGTTGTTCCCTCAAACACTTTGTTGACGGTGCGCACGGCGCACATCTTGCCGCACATGGTGCAGGTTCCTTCGGTTGCGGCGGGCGAGTTCTCGTAGCGCTCGCGGGCGCGTTCGGGGTCAAGGGCGTGCTTCCACATCTCTTCCCAGTCGAGCTTGCGGCGCGCTTGGCCCATGCGGTCGTCTTCATCGCGAGCATGGGGGACCTTCTTGGCGATGTCTGCTGCATGCGCCGCGATCTTGGTGGCAATCAAGCCGTCGCGTACGTCCTGCGCATCGGGCAGGCACAGATGCTCGGAGGGGGTGACGTAGCACAGGAAGTCTGCGCCCGCGCTCGCGCTGACGGCACCGCCAATGGCAGCGGTGATATGGTCGTAGCCTACGCCAATATCGGTGACGAGCGGCCCCAGCACGTAGAAGGGGGCGTTATGGCACAGGCGCTTTTCCATCTTCATGTTGGCAGCTATCTCGTCGATAGCCATGTGGCCCGGCCCCTCGATCATCACCTGCACGCCGCGCTTCCAGGCGCGGACGGCGAGCTTGCCCAGCTCGATGATCTCGGCGGTCTCGGTGGCGTCGTTGGCGTCGTAGAGGCACCCCGGACGGCAGGAATCGCCCAAGCTGATGGTGACGTCGTACTCGTGGCAGATGTCGAGGACCTCGTCGTAAAACTCGTAGAAGGGGTTCTCGTTGCCGGTGACTTCCATCCAGCCAAAGAGCAGCGACCCTCCGCGGCTCACGATGTTCATGAGACGGCCGGTCTCCTTGAAGGTCTTGATGACAGAGCGGTTGATGCCTGCATGGATGGTCACGAAGTCCACGCCGTCCTCGGCATGCGCCCGCACGGTTGCCAGCAGGTCGTCTTTGGTGAGCTTGACGAGCGGCTTTTCCATATACCCGATAGCGTCGTACATGGGGACGGTCCCCACCATAAGCGGGGTCTCGTCGATGAGCTGTTGGCGGAACTTGCGCGTCTTGCCCGAGTTGGAGAGGTCCATGATGGCGTCGGCGCCCAGGTCCTCGGCAATTTTCACTTTCTTCCACTCCTCGGCGGCGTCTGCCTTGTCGCCGGAGATGCCAAGGTTTACGTTCACCTTGGTGGAAAGGCCTTCGCCTACGCCAAAGGCACGCATGCCCTTTTTGATGTGGACGATATTTGCGGGGATGGCGATGCGGCCGTCTGCCACGCGCTCACGGATATATTCGGGGTCGCGATGCTCTCGCTTGGCAACCTCTTTCATCTGTGGGGTGATCTGTCCTGCGCGCGCATAGTCCATCTGCGTGATGAGCTTATCGGCTTGGAGTTCGGTCATGAACGATGTCTCCCTTCGTTGGCATTACCCATGTCAGGTTCTGTGGGTCCTCGGCGGGCGCGCCCAATCTCAGCCTGCCGTCCCCGCAAGCTCCCCATGTTTGTTTGGCCTGCTGCTGTGATGCGGGCCTGTGCACAGTATACTCCGCGTCGCGTTTCGCTTCATCCGGCGGAGGCAGAGGCTGCGCGCCTAAAAAGAAGCGGCGTTATTAAGAAAGATCAGAGTATCTTCGCTCGAAAGCTCTGGTGCATAGCGGTAACCGATGGCGGACGTCTTCGACGGCATGCTCTGCCATCCAGCGAACCATTGAACCGCGAGCTTTCTTACTGGCGTTTGCTCGTTGGACGGGTTTGCCATGACGTGGCTCTTCACCGAAGATGCAGGTGATAACGGTCGCTTCAGGATCAATGTGGGGAAGCACTGCTCGAGCGTACTCTACGCTCGCAAGATTTACGACTGTGGTAGCGTTGCCATTCGATGCGATGGCGTGCGCGAGTCTATCGCCCCAAAAGGCATAGAGGTCGCGTTTATCGTCGACGACGAGTTTGGCGCCCATCTCCAGTCGGTAAGGCATTACCGCATCGAAGGGGCGCACACATCCGTAAAGGCCGGAGAGAATCCACAGGTGGCTTTGTAGCCATCTAAGTTCCGATGTCCGCATAACAGAGGGCGCCATGCTTTGATACTGGATACCGTGGTAGCTCATGATAGCCGGGGATACATGTCGGGCGATGTCCGGGATGCATAGATTGTCGGCATCGGTCACGGGCGTAAAGGCACGCAGTACATCCAGACAGCTGACGAGTAGGCGGTCGCTTACGCCCCAAAGGTTTTGTAGGCCATGGGCGCCCTCGGTTCGCTCGATATCCAGCAATGCGCTATGGAGACGTTCCGTCTCGCGCGGAAACGGCGGAATTCCCTGTGGCTCAAATGCGTCTTGTGGCGGTTTCATTTGTTTGGCGGGAGAGATGATGACTTGCAGCATGGGGCCTCCTCGTTGAAAACGGATCATCGCATCTACTGCGTCCCTTGTCCCGAATTGAAAATAGCGGTGCCGACCAATATGTCGACACCGCCATATAAAGGGGCGATTGAGGGTGAGTCTTACGCGCGCTCGAGGAACGCCTTGTAGCCGCGATATGCCTCGTAGATATCGGCCTTGTTGGCAACCTCCCACAGGGCATGCATCGAGAGAACGGGCACGCCGGAGTCGATGACATTCATACCGTATTTGGCCATGATGAAGGCGATGGTGCCGCCGCCACCCACATTGACGCGGCCGAGCTCGCAGGTCTGGAAGTTTACGCCGGCCTCGTCCATGATGTCACGGACAAGTGCCATGTACTCGGCGTCGGCGTCGTTGGAGCCGCTCTTGCCGCGAGAGCCCGTGTACTTGTTAAAGCACAGGCCGCGACCCATATAAGCGGCGTTCTTGGTCTCGAACTTGGAGGCGTAGCTCGGGTCGAAGCCGGCAGAGACGTCAGAGCGCGCGACGCAGGGCAAGGGAGGTCTCCTCGCCTGCAAGTGCCATGACCTCGGCGACGGTATTCTCAAAGAAGCGGCTGGTCATGCCACTGGCGCCTACGGAGCCGATCTCCTCTTTGTCCACGAGCAGGCAGATGCTCGTGCGCTCGGGAGCCTCAACCTCGATCTGGGCGAGCAGACTCGGGTAGGAGCAGACGCGATCGTCCTGGCCATAGCCCAAGATCATCGAGC
>OLOB01002107.1_pt1 | contig 12006 bp, 9 predicted proteins | sample 1671911 | NCBI WGS metagenome assembly OLOB01 (sample SAMEA3136625, study PRJEB25190) | human gut metagenome | biome: human gut; feature: human-associated habitat; material: faeces | place: Austria | collected 2013
GAAGCAAGATTAATTGAAGGACTTCCTATTGATAATCCTACTGAGTTATCTAATCTTATGTGTGATATAATGGCAAATAAATAATATAATTTTAAAGGAGATGATTTGTATGTTGCCAAGTAGATTATTTTTTGATGATAGTTTTTTCAAAGGAGATGAAAGTATTAAAAGTGATATCTATGAAAAAGATGGTAATATTGTTCTAGAGATGGAAGCTCCAGGATATACTAAAGATGATATAGATATTTCTATTGATAAGGGTACATTATCTATTTCTTTTGAAAAAGAAGAAGAGGATGAAGAAAATAAGAAATATCTTCATCGTGAAAGAAAAAGTTATAGTAAAGTTTCTAGAAGCTTTTATCTAGGAGATATTGATGAAGAAGATATTGATGCTAGTTTTAAGAATGGTATCTTAGTAGTTAGTGCTCCTAAAAAGAAAGAAATAGAAACTAAGAAAACTATTAGTATTAAAGATTCTGAATAAGAGTCTTTTTTCTATTTATATCCCTCTAAGCCTTGGTCTTAGAGGGTTAACTAAAGCCTTAATATATAAGTCTTTAGTTAATATATCAACCATACATATCATATATAAGCAGTTATTTTATATAAATATTTCTTGTCAATTATTGGTGTAAAAAGAACAAAAATTGACAAAATGTCTTGATTAAAATATTAGTTATGGTATAATTATGTTAAAGATAGGAGACCTATCTGAAGAAAGAAAGGAAGAAGAGAAAATGAAGAAGAAAATGGGATTTGCAGTACTAAGTATTGCAGCATTTATGTTTGCTATCCATTCAGCTAGTGCCTTAACAGAATATAAGTTTGATGGATGGTATGCAGAAAATGGCTATGGTTCTAAGACAAAAGTAGATGAAAACATTACTAACTTAAAAGGTAATGAAACAGCGTCTGGTGGTATGTATGTAGGACCATTTAGCAAAGCTGCTAAAAATGTAAAATTAGCAGATGGAATCACTGAAGAAGTTCACGTTGGATTAGACTTCGATAAGATTAAAGAAGGTGAATACTTCGAAGCCTCATTAGCATTAAAGACAACTAATGATAATAATGAAGAAAAATATGTTTCAGAAGCAGTAGTTATGTCACAAAGAGTAGGAGACAAAATTAAACTAACTGCAGGATGGGCAAAAGATTTTGAAGCATATATACAAACAAAAGGAGTATATACTTATCAGTGGAAAATGTGGATTGAAACAGAAGAAAATGCTAAAAAAACATATGTACAATTCACTTTATTACAAGGAGAAAAAGAAATAGCTACTACTGGTAAAATTGACTTCGATACTTTAACAACAGCAGATACATTAAATCCAATAGCAGAGCAAAAAGATGTAACAGTAAAATATTTATGGTTCTGTAATATAAATGTTAAAGAAGGTGTAAACATTTATACTGAAGTTCCAACAGTAACTCTTACATTTGTATCTCCAATTAAAGGTGAAGAAGACGAAAAACTAGAAGTATATAAATACATGTCATTTACAGAAAGTGACATTGAAGAAATGATAAAAGAAATAAAAGCTGCTGCTAAAGAAGAAGGATATAAATTTGAAGGATTTTATGCAGATGAAAAATTCACTACAGAATTTGATTTCACTAAACCTTTTGAAGGAAATGTATCTATTTATACAAAATTAACTAAAATTGTTAATGAAAGCCAAACTAAAGAAGAAGAAAAAAATCCTAAAACTTCTGATATGAACTTAGCTTTAATTCTTACTTCGTTAGGACTTGCTTCAGTAGGAGCAGTTCTAGTATCAAGAAAAAAACTTGCTAAAGCAAATAGATAATTAGAATAGACTAAAAAGTTGAAGTTGTAAAATAAAAGTAGACATAAAAGGAATGTGTCTACTTTTTTGATATAATAAAAGAAGAAAGGATAAAATAATATGAAAAGAAAAAGAGAAAAAAATAGAATTTGGACAACTAAAGAAAAAGAAAAAATTGTAATTCCAGTAATTGAATTTAAGAAAACGTTACAACAAACATGCAGAGAATATGACATAAGTAGTGGTTTATTAAGCAGATGGATAGAAAAATATAAAGCCGAGGGAATTAGTGGATTAGAAAATAAAAGGAAGCCAGGAAATCCAATAGCAAAATATTTTACTACCAAAAAATTTAATAGTAAGGAAGAAGAATTAGAATACGAAAATATGAGATTAAAAATTGAGAATGAACGATTAAAAAAAGGTTACATTGTGAAAGGAGATGGTTCAATTGTAGTATTCAAGAAATAAAGCAAAAAGAATTTGAAATAATAGAATATTTTAGTAAAAACTATTCCGTAAAATCACTTTGTGAAATAATGAATGTTTCTAGAAGTGGTTATTATAAATGGCTTAAAAATAAAAATATATTGAATCAATATGAATTAAATAGAAAACAATTAGGTGAATTAATATTAGATGTTCATAAAAGAAAACCCAGTTACGGATATCATAGAATAAGAAAAATTATATTAGATGAAACCGGTTGGGTTGTTTCTGATAATCTAGTACATAAGGTATGTAAATCATTAAACATCAAATCTAAAGCTAAACATTATAAATATAAGAAACCTGGAGAAGAATCGATTAAATTTTATAACGCAATAAATGGTAATTGGAAAACAACACGACCATTTGAAAAAATAGTTTCAGACACAACAAAGATATGGTTTAAAAGAAAACCGTATGATTGGACGTTTTATTTAGATGTTTTTAATAATGAGATAGTTGGTTATGATGTTAGGGAATCAATGTATGGTAATGGTATATTAAATCATAAAAATGCCCTAAATTATATGCTGAATGAAAAAATAAAAAGAGGATATAAAGACCTTGATACAATTTTTCACACAGATCAAGGTTCTGTATATTCCTCGGTGTCATTTAACAATATACTTAATTCTTATACTATAACACGTTCAATGTCGCGAGCCGGAACACCAACTGATAATCCAGTTATTGAATCTAAAAATAGTTGGCTCAAAAAAGAAATGTATATTGACTTTGACATAAATAATTATAACACAGTTCAGGAATTTATTGATGATATAGTTTATGATAACAATAATTTACGGCCAAGTTACGCTTTAAATTATAAAACCCCAGTTGAATATAGAAATCAACTAGGATTTAATTAATGTTCTTTTATTGTCTACTTTCTATTGACAAGTTCAACAAAAAGTCTATTCTTTTTCTTTACATATCACCAAAAATTTAGTACAATTATAGTAGGTGATAGTGTGAATAAAAACTACGAAGAAACTCATGAAAATGAAGAATATATACCTAAACATGCCAGTGATTACAATTATTCAAGTCCGAGAATTAATCGTAACTGGAATGAAGACTTTAAAAACGAATTAGAAAGTGATTCTATTATTAATAATGATTATAAATCACAAAACATCCTTGATAATTTAGACAAAATAGATCATAGCAAATACTACATAGTAGAAGAGCCAAAGAAGGAATCTCCAAAAGGAAAAAAGAATACAAGAAAAAGAAAAAATAAAAAATGGCCATGGGTATTATTGCTGATTGTTCTTTTTGCCATTATAGTAGTATGTTTAGTAAAAATAGTATTCTGGTTAAAAGATAATAAAACAACTTCTGAAGTAGTTAATGATATAACTAACAATACCAATATAGAGGAAAAAAAAGATGATGAAAATACCGAACTAGTTAACAAAGAAGAAAATACAACTAGTGATTATTGGTATTACATTAAATTTCCTTTAATAGATGTAGATATAAATAAATTAAAAGAAAAAAATAGTGATACTGTTGGATGGATTAATGTAAATAATACCAATATAAATTATCCATATGTTCAAGGAAAAGATAATAACTATTATTTAGATCATTCATTTAATAAAAAATACAATGAAGCTGGATGGGTATTTTTAGATTATCGAAATGATAAAAATTTATCTAATAAGAATAATATACTTTATGCTCATAGTAGATTAGATAAGACAATGTTTGGTTCGTTATCTAAAACCTTAAAATCAAATTGGTATAATAATAAAGATAATCATATAAGAATAAAAGTACCGCCTTTAGGAGCTACATTTATAAAAGGTAAGGAACTAAAAATAGACACTATACAAATAGATCCTAATAGTAAAGTATCCATAGGGGGTAAAGATAAAAAAGTCAATAAAGTGAATCCTAAAACTAAAACTCAAAAATTATAAATTAGATAAGGATAAATATTAAGGGGGATAAGTAATGAAAAAAGATATGCTAGCTATGATTTTAGCAGGGGGCCAAGGATCAAGACTAGGAGTTTTTACAAAAAGAATTGCTAAACCAGCAGTTTCATTTGGGGGAAAGTATAGAATAATAGATTTTGTTTTAAGCAATTGCTCTAATTCAGGAATAGATACAGTAGGAGTTTTAACACAATATAGACCACTAATATTAAATTCACATATAGGAACAGGAAGTCATTGGGATTTAGATAGAATAAATGGTGGAGTGCATATACTACAACCATATATGAATGAAAAAGAGGGAAATTGGTATAGAGGTACTGCACATGCAATACATCAAAATATGGATTTTATAGATAGTTATAATCCAGAGTATGTATTAATATTATCAGGAGATCACATATACAAAATGGATTATAGTAAAATGCTAGACCATCATAAAAAGATGGGATCAAAAGCAACTATTGGAGTAATAGAGGTTCCTTGGGATGAAGCTTCGAGATTTGGGATAATGAATACTAATGAAGATTCATCAATATATGAATTTGAAGAAAAACCAGCGAATCCAAAAAGTAATTTAGCATCAATGGGTGTATACATATTTGATTGGAAAATGTTGAAAGGATACTTTGAAGAAGTAGATAATAATGGAGCAAATTATGATGATTTCGGTAAAAATTTAATACCTAAGATGTTAGAAGATCAAATACCTATGTTTGCATATCCATTTAAAGGTTACTGGAGGGATGTAGGTACAATAGAAAGTTTATGGGAAGCTAATATGGATATTATAAAATCTAATGATGAAATAGACTTAAATAGTTCTAAGTGGAAAATATACACAAATACTATGTCGATGCCACCTCAATATATAGGTAAAGATTCTGATATACAAAAATCATTAGTAGCAGATGGGTGTAAAGTATTAGGAAAAATAGAAAACTCAGTTTTATCTCATGGGGTATCAGTAGGAAGCGATAGTATAATAAAAGATTCTGTAATAATGCCTAATGTAAAGATCGGTAAAAATGTAATAATAGAAAAAGCTATGATAGGCGAAGGTGAAATAATAGAAGATAATACTATTATAAAAGAGCAAGATGGTATAAATGTTATATCTGAGTATGAAGTAGTAAAAGCTCAGCTTGAATTAGAAGGGGGATTTTAATCATGAGAAGTGAATGTGTAGGTATAATAAATTTAGATAATAAAAACGACTTAACTATGAATCAACTTACAAACGTAAGGCCAATAGCGTCTCTTCCGATTGCAGGAAGATATAGAGTTATAGATTTTTCACTTTCAAACATGGTGAATTCAGGTATAACTAATGTAGGAATATTTGCTAAAGAAAAGTATAGATCATTAACAGACCATCTAGGAAGTGGTAAGGATTGGGATTTAAGTAGAAAAACAGGCGGATTATTTATATTTAGTCCTGAGAATACAAAGGATAGAAGTAAATATCCATATAGAAATGGAGATATTTACAATATACTAGCTAATATAGATTATATAGAGAGATGTGAAGAAGAGTATATATTAATAGCACCAAGTTATATGATAGGAAATATAGATTATACTGAAATGATAGATTATCATAAAGAATCAGATAATGATATAACTATAATTTATAAGTCGATAGACAATGCAGATGTAGATTTCTATGAAACATCAACATTGAACATAGATGGAAATAGAGTAATTAATATGGGAACTAATATAGGAACTTCTAAAAATGCTAATGTGTCTATGGAAACTTATATAATGAAACGTACTGATTTTATAAAATCTTCTATATATAAGTGTGTAAGCGAAGGAACACATTCATATATAGAAGATTTTATAGCAGAATCTATTAATAAATTAAAGATCGGTGCATATGAATATAAAGGATATCTTAAATGTATAAACTCAATAAAATCATATTATTCAATGAAAGATGAATTATTACAAGAAGACATTGCAAATGAATTATTATATTCTGATAGAAAAATATTAACAAAAGAACAAAATCAATCTCCTACTATATATTCAGATAGTGCAAAGGTAGAGAATTCATTTGTAGCTACAGGATGTGTAATAGAAGGTACTGTAAAAAATAGTATTATATTTAGAAAGGTTCATATAAAAGAAGGTGCAGTAATAGAAAATTCAGTTATAATGCAAAACTGTACAATAGAAAAAGATGCACAATTACAAAATGTTATATTTGATAAAAATGTATACATATCAGAAGGAAAAGAATTAAAAGGAGATATAGAATATCCAGTAGTTATTGGAAAAAATACAGCTATTTAAAGGGGGAATATATTAGTGAAGGTTCTTTATGCTACTGCAGAATGCTGGCCATTTGCAAAAACTGGGGGATTAGGCGATGTATCTTATGCATTGCCTAAGTCATTAAAAAAAGAAGGTATAGATGTTAGAGTAATACTACCAAAGTATTCAACTATGCCAAATTACTTAAAAGAGCAACTAAAAGAAGTTGCAGTATTTAGTGTAGATGTTGGTTGGAGAAAACAGTATTGTGGTCTTTTAGAAATGGATCTAAATGGAGTTAAATTTTATTTTATAGATAATGAGTACTATTTTAAAAGGGAGGGAGAAATAGCATATCTATATGGATATGGAGATGATGCAGAAAGATATACATTCTTTAGTAATGCAGTTCTTGAAGTTATGTCTATATTAAACTTCTATCCAGATATAGTTCATTTAAATGACTGGCATACTGGTATGATCCCATTGATATTAAAGGAGAAATATAGCCATTCAAAAAAATATAAAAATATAAAAACTGTTTATACAATTCATAACCTACAATATCAAGGAGTATTTAGCGACTCTATAATAGAGGATGTATTAGACATACCAAGAGCTTATTATAATAATGGAGATATCGAATACTATGGTGGCGTAAGTTTTATGAAGTCTGGAATTGTATTTAGTGATAAAGTAATAGCAGTTAGTCCAACTTACTCAAATGAAATACAAACAGAATTTTATGGAGAAGGACTAGATGGTCTTCTTAAATCTAAATCCCATAAATTAAAAGGTATTTTAAATGGAATAGATTATGATTTAAATAATCCATTAACAGATGGGGATATATTTGTTAACTATGATATAAATAGTATAGACAAAAAAATAGAAAATAAACTTAAATTACAAGAAGTTTTAGGATTAGATGTTAATCCAGATATACCACTAATAGGAATTGTATCAAGATTAGTGTCACAAAAAGGATTTGATTTAATATCATATATGATGCCTGAAATAATAAGAGAAAATTTACAAGTGGTTATTTTAGGAACAGGAGAACATCAATATCAATCAATGTTTAATTACTATGACTCTCACTTCCCAAATAAAGTTTCTGCAAGAATAACTTTTGATAGTGCTTTTGCACAACAAATATATGCAGGAAGTGATATGTTCTTAATGCCATCATTGTTTGAACCTTGTGGAATAGGTCAAATGTTGGCTATGAGATATGGAACTCTTCCAATCGTAAGAGAAACTGGTGGACTTAAAGATACAGTTATACCATATAATAAGTATACAGGGGAAGGTAATGGATTTAGCTTTAAAAATTATAATGCACATGAAATGCTTCATTGCATTAGAAGAGCTGTAAAAGTATACAATGATAAAGATCGCTGGATGGAATTAGTTAATAATGCAATGAATACAGATAGTAGTTGGAAAAAATCAGCTACAGAATATATAAAAGTTTATGAGGAAATAGTTAACCAAAAGGGGTGATTGGATATTGGTTAAATTAAATAAAAATAAATTTAAACAAAGCTTTGAAACAAAAATGTATAGTTTGTATGCTCAATCTATAAAAGATGCTACAGATGAGCAATTATTAAATGTTTTATGCAGTGTTATAAAAGATATAATATCTAAAAAATGGGTAGACAATAAACTAGATTCTCAAAAAGAAGTATATTATTTTAGTATAGAGTTTTTATTAGGTAGACAATTAAAATCTAATCTACTAAATTTAGGGATAGAAGATGTAGTAAGAACAGGTTTGAAGGAACTTAATATAGATTTAGATAATTTAATAAATGCTGAGTCAGACCCTGCATTAGGGAATGGTGGATTAGGTAGATTGGCAGCTTGTTTTTTAGATTCTATGGCATCATTAGATATAAGTGGTCATGGATATGGAATTAGATATAAGCATGGTCTATTTGAACAAAAATTTATAAACGGTTATCAGGTTGAAGTACCTGATAACTGGTTAACTCAAGGTGGATATGTTTGGGAAACGGTAAGACCAAATAAAGCTATAGTAGTTAAGTTTGAAGGTAATGTAAATTTAGTAGATAAGAATGGAAGGTTAGAAGTTAATCATACTGATTATATACCAGTAATGGCTATGCCTTATGATATACCTATAATAGGATATAGAAATAATTCTATAAATACGCTTAGACTATTTAAGAGTGAAGTTTTAAGTAGAGATTTTGGCCCATTAACAATACATGCTAAAAACTCATATGGAAGTTATGAGGATGCATTAAAATATAAATACTATGCAGAAGAAATTTCACAAGTTTTATATCCAAATGATTCTAACTATGCAGGTAGGCTATTAAGATTAAAGCAAGAGTACTTTTTCGTAAGTGCAGGTATACAAGATATAATAAGAAAGTATAAGAAAAATAAACTAGATATAAAAAAATTAAATGAAAAAGTGGCTATACACATAAATGACACTCATCCTACTCTTTGTATTCCTGAATTAATGAGAATACTATTAGATGAGGAAGGGCTATCATGGGATGAAGCTTGGAATATAACTATAAATACCGTATCTTATACAAATCATACTATAATGACAGAAGCTATGGAAAGATGGCCAAAAGAAATGCTAAAAACATTACTTCCAAGAATTTATATGATTATAGAAGAAATTGATAGACGATATATGAATGAATTAGAAGAAAGTAAATATGATCATGACAAAATATATAGAATGAGTATAATAGATAATAATGATATAAAAATGGCTAATTTATCTATAGTAGGTAGTCATAGTGTAAATGGTGTTGCAAAGCTTCACACAGAGTTACTTAAAAAAGAGGTATTAAAAGACTTTTATGATCATGAACCAGAAAAGTTTAATAATAAAACTAATGGTATAGCTCATAGAAGATGGTTAATAAGCTCTAATACTGAACTTAGTGATCTTATTACAGGATTAATATCTGAAGATTGGAAAACAGATACAAGAAAGCTTAAAGAACTAGAAGCACATAGACATGATAAGGCTGTATTAGAGAAGATAGGTCAAATCAAATATAATAATAAAGAGAGATTAGCTAAATTTATAAAAGAAAAATATGATATAGATGTTAATCCAAACTCAATATTTGATGTACAAATAAAAAGATTACATGCATATAAAAGACAATTATTAAATGCACTTCATATATTACATTTATACCATGAATTGTTAGAGAATCCTAACTTTGATATGGAAGCAAGGACATTTATATTTGGGGCTAAAGCAGCGCCTGGATATTATTTAGCAAAATGTATAATAAAATTCATAAATTCTTTAGCAGAAAAAATCAACAATGATCCACGAATAGACAATAAAATAAAAGTAGTATTTATAGAAAATTATGATGTATCAAAAGCAGAACTTATAATACCTGCAGCAGATGTAAGCGAGCAAATATCAACAACAACTAAGGAAGCATCAGGAACAGGAAATATGAAACTTATGATGAATGGAGCTATCACTTTAGCTACACTAGATGGTGCAAATATAGAAATATTTGACCAAGTAGGTGAAGATAATATAGTTATATTTGGATTAAGTGCAAATGAAGTATTAAATTACAATAAATTTGGAGGATACTCAGCTTTAGATTTATACAATTCTAATAGAGTTATAAAACGAGTTGTAGATGATTTAGTAAATGGGTTTATACCAAATATGGAAAAAGAAGGACGACAAATATACGATTCATTAATAACATATAATGATGAGTATTTTGTTCTTAGAGATATGGAAAATTATATAGAAGCACAAGAAAAAATAGATAGACTTTACAAAAACAAAGAAAAATGGAATGAAATGGCCTTAATAAATATAGCAAACTCAGGGGTATTCTCAAGTGATAGAACTATAGCTGAATATGCAGAGGACATTTGGTTTAAAGGGTGTGAATAAGATGAGTAATATAATAAGCTATAATTCTTGGGAAAATAAGGCTCCTTTTGGAGCCATAAAAATAAACCAAGGAGTGAGGATATCTGTACAGGTTAATGAAGGATATGATTTATTAAATCTAAAATGGGTTATTTTAAAAGAGGATAAAATAGTTGGAGAAGTAGATTTAATAAGAGAAAGTAAAAAATATTATCAAGGTGAATATAATAAATTTAATGAAACTGGATTATATTTTTATTATTTTGAAGTAGATATAAATATAGATGGAAATAACAGAAAGTTATTTTATGGCAAGAGTATTAATGATGGAAGTACATGTGAGTATTCTTATGAGAATTTAAATAAATATCAAATAACAGTTCATGAAGATTTTCAAATTCCATCATGGTACAAAGAAGGCGTAATGTATAATATATTCGTTGATAGATTTAACAACGGAAATAGAAATAAAAAGCCTAGTAATCCAAAAAAAAATAGTTTTATATATGCAAATTGGTCTGATGAGCCCATGTATATAAAAGATAAAAATGGTGATGTAATAAGATGGGATTTCCATGGAGGAAATCTCAAAGGGATAATAGATAAGCTTCCTTATCTAAGTAAAATAGGTGTTAGCATAATATACTTAAGTCCAATATTTGAGTCTTCAAGTAATCACAAGTATAACACTGGTGATTATAAGAAAATAGATCCAATGTTTGGAGATGAAGAAATATTAAAAGAGCTAATAGAGAAAGCTAATAAAAAAGGAATAAATATAATACTAGATGGTGTATTTAGTCATACTGGAGCAGATAGCATATATTTTAATAAATTTAATAACTACGATAGTAAAGGCGCCTATGACAATGAAGATTCACCTTATAGAAATTGGTATACTTTTGATGATTCAAAAGCAGGATATAAATGCTGGTGGGGAGTAAATGATTTGCCTGATATAAATGAATTAGAACCTACTTATATGGATTATATCATTAATGATGAAAACAGTGTTTTAAATAAATGGACTAAAATGGGAGTAAAAGGTTGGAGACTAGATGTGGTAGATGAGTTACCGGATAAATTTGTGACTGAATTTAAAAGGGAACTTAAAAGTACCGAAAACGATACCGTATTAGTGGGAGAAGTTTGGGAAGATGCTTCTAATAAAGTAAGTTATAGTCAAAGAAGAAAGTACCTTTTAGGAAAACAACTAGATTCTGTAATGGGATATCCATTTAGAAAAGAAATACTATCTTTCTTAAATGGAGAAATAGCTTCTTATCAAATCAATGATGCTTATATGAGTATTAAGGAAAACTATCCACCAGAATCATTTAAATCAAACTTAAACTTAATTGGAACTCATGATGTAAAAAGAATAAAAACTGAATTAAATGAAGACAAAGATATGGTTAAGTTGGCTGTTTTAGCTCAAATGACTTTTGAAGGAGTTCCATATATTTATTATGGAGATGAAGCTGGTTTATCAGGAGGAGTAGATCCAGATAATAGAAGAACATATCCTTGGAAAAATGAAGATAATGATATGATAGATTTTTATAGAAACTCTATTCAAACTAGACATAGAATAAAA
>OLOB01002118.1_pt1 | contig 11961 bp, 10 predicted proteins | sample 1671911 | NCBI WGS metagenome assembly OLOB01 (sample SAMEA3136625, study PRJEB25190) | human gut metagenome | biome: human gut; feature: human-associated habitat; material: faeces | place: Austria | collected 2013
CGTCTACCCGCTGCCCATCAACCTGGGCACCATTAACCAGTTCTTCGGCGCAGCCTACTCGCCGGCCGAGGCCCGTGTGCTCATCGAGCAGCAGGCCGCCGAGATTACGGGTGAACCGGGCAACCTCGAGGAGAAGGCGATTAGCCTGATTGGTCGCCCCCTCTACGACGCCTTCATCGCGGGCTACACGGCCAAGCAGTGGCAGACCGACCCGCGTGAGCTGGCCGCGTCCATCATCACGCGTCTGCCCGTGCGATTCACCTATGAGAACCGCTATTTTCAGGATCGCTACGAGGGCTTGCCCTTGAACGGCTACGGCGCGTGGATCGCGAACATGGTTGACCATCCGCGCATCAGCGTGCACACGGGTGTGGACTTCTTTGATGAATCCTCGCAGTTCTCGAAGGCGGCGACGGTGGGCCAAGTGCCCGTCGTCTACACGGGCGCGATTGACCGCTACTTCAACTACGACGCGGGTGAGCTTGGTTGGCGCACCCTCGATTTCGAGACCGAGGTTGTCGACGTGCCCGACTACCAGGGCTGCTCGGTCATGAACTACTCGGATCGCGACGTGCCCTTCACGCGCATTCACGAGTTCGCCCACCTGCACCCCGAGCGTGATCGCGCAGGTGCAACGAATACGATCATCCAGCGCGAATACTCGCGCTTCGCTCGCCCCGGCGACGAACCCTACTATCCGATCGCCTCGCCGTCGGACCGCTCGACGCTCGCGGCATACCGCGAGATGGCGGCGGGGGAGCAGGACGTCCTTTTCGGCGGGCGCCTGGGCTCCTACCAGTACCTGGATATGCACATGGCGATTGCGTCGGCCCTCACCAAGGTCGACGAGGCCGTGGCCTCCTGGCGCTGACGGGTTTCCTGCTGCCGTGGCGTCGATCGTCTGGTCGGTCCTGTCGATCGCCCTCATCATCGGTGTTGGCTGGGTTGCTCGTCGTGGCGGTGCACTCGGCCCCGAGGCCGCAGGCACGCTTGCCTCGGCAACGTATTGGGTGGCTAGCCCCGCGATGCTCTTCCACGCCATCGTCTCGACTGGGACCTCGGGAGTCTTCGGTGTTCCGCTCGCCGTGGCCGCCGCATCGGGTGTGGGCACCGCGCTGCTGTTCGCGCTCGTTGGCAGGTTCTTCCTGCGCCTGACTCGCGGCGAAATCGCCTTGGGGGCCATGGCCTCGTCCCTCAATAACGGCGCGTACATCGGTATCCCGATCGCCGTCTATGTCCTGAATGACGCGTCCGCGGTCGTTCCCATCCTGGTGTTCCAGCTGGGTTTCTTTACGCCGATGTTCTTCGTTCTGGCCGACCTGGTGGGTTCCGGGCAGCGGCCATCGATTGTCGGCGTTGCGAGGGTCGTCGCGCGCAATCCGATGGTCATCGCAGCGGTGTGCGGTTTCCTGTTTTCCGCTGTGGGGTGGCCGATGCCGACCCTCCTCGACGTGTCGACGTCCATGCTGGGGGCTGCCGCGCCCCCGATGATTCTTTTGTCGTTCGGTGCCTCGCTCGTGGATCGACGTTCGGCGTCCGGGGATTCCGGTATTGCTGCGACCACCTGCGCCATCGTTGGCAAGCTCGCCCTTCAACCCGCGATTGCGTGCGGCGTCGGGATGCTGCTCGGTCTGACCGGTCCCGCGCTCATGTCGGTGACCATCATGGCGGCGCTGCCCTCCGCGCAGAACGCCTACATCGCTGCGACGCGTGCCAAGGCGGGGGAGCGGATCGCGCAGGGAACGGTCCTCGTGACGACTTTCGCGTCGCTTCCCGTTGTCGTTGGTATTGCAGCGCTTTTCCACGCCTTGGGGCTCGTGGGCTAACGGTTTCGTCCATCGTTTGACGCTTTGCGTCCACCCCCCGGCGCAGCTTCAGAGTGTCAAGACTACGTAAAAAAGAGTGCAAAAACACGTTCTGTATCGTGGACTCTGGCTGACTTCTGGGTATATCAGCCCTAGTCTGGCTGGGAATTATCCCGTATAGACACGAATGCAAGGAACTCACTCCATGTCATCCTCCGCATCCAAATCCGCGCCACGCGCGCGCGACTCGTGGAGCGGCCAGACAGGCTTCCTCCTGGCAGCCATCGGCTCGGCCATCGGCCTGGGCAACATCTGGCGTTTCCCCGGCGTCTCCTACTCCAACGGCGGCGGCGCCTTCCTGGTCCCGTATCTCGTCGCACTGATTTTCGTTGGCATCCCCATGCTGTGGCTTGACTACGCGGTCGGCCACAAGTTCCGCGGTTCACCGCCGTGGGCTCTGCGCAAGATTATCGGAGGCGGCGAGTTCATCGGCTGGTTCCAGACCTTCGTGTGCTTCGTCATCATGGTCTACTACGGCGCGGTCCTCGCGTGGGGCGTGCAGTACACGATCTACTCCGTGAACGAGGCCTGGGGTGCCGATCCGACGACGTTCTCCTGGGCGCCCGCCTGGTCGGTGATGATTCCCCTCGCGCTCGTGTGGGTCCTCGTCCTCTTCGTGATCGGACGTGGCCTGTCCAAGGGTGTCGAGGCGGCCAACAAGGTCTTCCTCCCGCTGCTTGTCATCCTCTTCCTGGCGCTCGTCGTTCGCGCGCTCTTCCTGCCCGGTGCCGTTGAGGGCCTCAACGCCTTCTTCACCCCGAACTGGGGCGCGCTCGCCGATCCCAAGGTCTGGCTGGCCGCCTTCGCGCAGATCTTCTACTCGCTGTCCGTGGGCTTCGGTATCATGCTGACCTACGCCTCCTACCTCCAGCGCAAGTCGAACCTGACCGGCACCGCGCTCGTGGCTGGCTTCGCGAACTCGTCCTTCGAGATCCTCGCGGGCATTGGCGTCTTCAGCGCCGTTGGCTTCATGGCGCACCAGGGCGGCGTGAGCGTCTCCGAGGTTGAGGGCCTGACTGGCCCGATCCTCTCCTTCGTGACCTTCCCGAAGATCATCTCGATGATGCCCGGCGGCCCGATTTTCGGCGTCCTCTTCTTCTCGTCGCTGGTTCTGGCCGGCGTGACCTCGCTGCTTTCTCTCCTCCAGGTCGTCTCGGGCGGCCTGCAGGACAAGTTCGGCTGGTCGCCCGCCCGCTCGGCGCTGGTCCTCGGTGTTCCGGCCACCGTCATCTCCCTGGTGCTCTTCGGCACCCGCTCGGGCCTGAACAACCTCGACATCGTTGACAACTTCATCAACTCGATCGGTGTCGTGTCCTCGGCGATCATGTTCGCCGTCTTGTGCGCGGTCGCCGGCCCCCGCCTCGGGGTGCTGCGTGCCCACCTCAACTCGGTGTCCAGCGTGAAGGTCCCCAAGCTCTGGGAGCCCCTCGTCGGCATCGTCATCCCGGTCGTCCTCTTCATCATGATGGCGATGTCCATCGTCGATCTACTGACGCACGGCTACGGCAAGTACCCGACGAGTTACGTGCTGATCTTCGGTTGGGGTTCCGTGCTGATCGCTGTGGTTGCTGCCCTGATCCTCACGTTCATCCCGTGGAAGCATCGCCCGGTGGACACTCACGCGACGGTCGCTCAGATCCTCGCTGATGACACTGACGAAACCGCTTCGATCGAAGGAGGCGCCAAGTGACCGCTCCCGCTATCGCCCTCATGATCCTGACGATTCTGCTCGTCTGGGGTGGCCTCGTCGCTTCCGTCGTCATGCTGCAGGTCCTCTCGGTCCCGTCGGACGAGGAGACCGAGGCAGCACAGCGCGCTATCGAAGCCGCCGAAGCTGCGAAGCAGTAGGGTGGCATCGTGAAGCTCGTTGCCTTTGATCTCGATGACACCCTGGCGCCCTCGAAGTCGCCGTTGCCCGCCCGCATGGACGTCGCGCTGCGTTCCCTGCTCGGCCACGTGGAGGTGTGCATCATCTCCGGTGGCCAGATGGGGCAGTTCCGCACCCAGGTGCTGGACAACCTGAACGCCACGGACGAGGAGCTCGCGCGCCTGCACCTGATGCCCACCTGCGGCACGCGCTACTACCGCTACGAGGATGGCGCGTGGGTGGAGCGTTACGCCCACGACCTGGATCCCGAGGTCGCCGCCCGCGCAGTTGCCTCGCTCGAGCGTCACGCGCGTGAGCTCGGCCTGTGGGAGTCCAATCCGTGGGGCAACATCATCGAAGACCGTGGCTCGCAGATCACCTTCTCCGCTCTCGGCCAGGAGGCGCCGCTCGATGCGAAGCGCGCCTGGGATCCCGATGGCACCAAGAAGGCGGCTCTGCGCGACGCAGTTCAGCCCGACGTCCCTGAGCTCGATGTGCGCGGAGGTGTCTCGACCTCGGTCGACATCACGACGCGCGGTATCGACAAGGCGTTCGGCATGGGCAAGCTCGTCGAGGAGACGGGAATTCCCGCCTCCGAGATGCTCTTCATCGGCGATCGCCTCGATCCGGAAGGCAACGACTATCCGGTCAAGGCCGCCGGCTACGCGACGCGGGCCGTGAGCGGATGGGAAGAGTGCGTGGATGTCATCGACGAGATCGTCGCATCCATGAGCTGAACCGTCGGACATACGACGACGAGGCCGGAGCTGGGCAACCAGCTCCGGCCTCGTTTCGTTGTCCAGCGGCGGTCGCGGCGCCGCTTGCTGATAACCTCAGTGTTGCTGCGTGCCGATGCCTCTGGTGGCCCAGAAGACGACGGCGGATGCGGCTGCGACGTTGAGCGAGTCGACACCGTGGTCCATGGGGATTTTGACGGTGTAGTCGGAGGCTGCGATGGTGCGACGCCCGAGTCCGTCACCTTCAGTGCCCATGACCATCGCGAGGCGCGCGTCGGGGCCTTGGAGCGCGGGCAGTGAGGCGAAGTCGTCGAGGGACACGGAATCGTCGGAGAGAGCCAGGGAGGCCACGGTGAAGCCGGCCTTCTGGAGGATCGTGATGTCCCCGGGCCACGATTCGAGTCTGGTCCATGGGACCTGGAAGACGGTTCCCATGGAAACGCGCACGGATCGCCGGTAGAGGGGGTCGGCGCACTGCGGAGTGACCAGGACGGCGTCCACGCCGAGCGCGGCGGCGGAGCGGAAAGCTGCGCCCACGTTCGTGTGGTCGACGAGGTTTTCGAGGACGACGACGCGGCGAGCGCCCTGGCCGCAGCGCGCGGTGGCGAGTAGCTCGTCCAACGAGGGTAGGATCGGGCGCTGCATGGCGGCCAGGGCGCCGCGGTGCAGGTGGAAGCCCGTTATGGACTCCAGGACCTCCTCGGGGGCGACGAACACGGGGACCTCGCCGCCGTCGTCGCTGCCTGCGCAGCCGGCCGCGGAGGCGATGACCGGTCGCATCTCCTCCAGGTGGCGCGGGGCCATGAGGAAGGAGCGCGGGGCGTGCCCGGCGGCCACGGCGCGCGTGATGACCTTGGAGGACTCGGCCATGTACAGGCCCCGCCGGGTCTCCAGCCGACGGCGCAGCGCCACGTCCGTCAGCCTGGTGTAGTCCGCCAGGCGCTCGTCGGCGCCGTCGGCCAGCTCAATAATCATCGCGTCGTCACCTTCTGGGGTTTTCCCGGTCCAGTCCAGCAGTACGGCGGGAAGAATAGGCGATCATCGTGGATCGCCCACTCCTCCCGCCGCAGCGAGTGTCCCCGGGGCCTCGTCCGGTCCCCCAGGAGTGTGAGGGCTGCCGGCTCAGGCTCCGTAGGGGCCCTGGGGCGCGCCGGGAGGCGTGCCGTAGCCGGGCTGGGCCTGGATGCCGTAACCGCCGCGAGGGGGCACGGAACCGGGCTGGGCCTCCTCGGGGTCGGCCACGTGGCTGCCGTGCGCGGCGTGAGCCCCTTCGAGGCCGTCGGAGGTCGGAACGCTCACCGTGGCCTCGCCGTCGGCCTCATCCGCAGGAGCCTTCGGGGAGACGCCTGCCTTGGGTGCGGGCTCCTCACTGGCCTCCTGGGAGGCCGACTCGACCTCACCGCGGGCCTGGGCGAGGGCCTCCTCGGGGGCCTGGAGACTGGTGCTGGCCAGGTCCGAGGCGATGCCCAGGTCGAGCTCGCTGCCGGAGAGGTCGACACCGGGACGGGCAGCGTCGTCGTCGGAGTCGTCCGAGCCGCCGGGGCCGCTGTCCTTGCCGCCGCCCAGGGCGCCGGCGATGCCGTCGAGCGCCGCCGTGAACTCCGTAGGCACGATCCACATCTTGGAGGAGGAGCCGTTGGCGATCTTGGGCAGAGTCTGGAGGTACTGGTAGGCCAGCAGCTTGGAGTCGGCGTTACCGCGGTGGATGGCGTCGAAGACCTGGAGGATGGCGCGCGACTCACCCTGCGCCTTGAGGATCGCGGACTGCGCCTGACCCTCCGCGCGCAGGATCGCGGACTGCTTGTCACCCTCGGCCGTGAGGATCTGGGACTGCTTGACACCCTCGGCGGTCAGGATCGCGGCGCGGCGGTCACGCTCGGCGCGCATCTGCTGCTCCATGGAGCCCTGGATGGAGGCCGGCGGGTCGATGGACTGCAGCTCCACGCTGTTGACGCGGATTCCCCAACGGCCGGTGGCCTGGTCCAGGACGCCGCGCAGCTGGCCGTTGATCTGGTCGCGGCTGGTCAGCGTCTGCTCCAGGTCCATGGAGCCGACGACGTTACGCAGCGTGGTGACCGTCAGCTGCTCAATGGCCTGCAGGTAGTTGGAGATCTCGTAGGTGGCGCGCATGGGGTCGGTGATCTGGTAGTAGACCACCGAGTCGATGCTCACGACGAGGTTGTCGGAGGTGATGACGGGCTGAGGCGGGAAGGAGACGACCTGCTCACGCAGGTCCATGATGTTGCGCACCCGGTCGATGAAGGGCACCAGGAAGTGCATTCCAGCGCCGTAGGCCGCCTGGAAGCGCCCCAGGCGCTCAACGATGATCGCAGTGCTCTGCTTGACGATCCGCACCGCCCGGAAGATGGCGACGATGACCAGGACGGCCACGAGAAGCAAGATGATGGAGACGAAGGGCACGAGGTTCCTCCTGCAGGGTTGAACGGGTGGTCAGAACGGTTGGGGCCGGCGCAGGCAGCGTCAGGACGCGGGAGCGGCGGTGGAGGTCGTCACCGGGGCGACCACGGCCACGGCCCCGTCGATCTGGGCCACGGTCACACTCACCCCGGCCTCCAGACGGGTGACGCCTCCCTGGACGGCGGGAGCCAGACGGGCGCTCCACTCCTCACCGCCCAGGCGCACCCGCCCGCCTTCACTGTCGACAGGAGTAATGGTGACGGCAGACCGACCGATGAGGGCGTCGACGTTGGTCTTCATCTGCGGGGTGGCGGCCGCCAGGCGACGCTTGGCCCAGGGACGCACCGCGAAGAGAAGCAGGGTGGAGACGCAGGCGAAGACCACGACCTGCGCCCACACGGGCCCGCCGAGGAAGGATGTCAGCCCTCCTCCCAGTGCACCGCCGGCGATCATGAGGAAGGTGAGATCCGCTGTCATCGTCTCAATGACGACGAGGAGCAGCGCCCCTGCGACCCAGAACAGCCATTCCATGCGAACCTCCTGATGAACGCGGTCGGTGAGTGTGTGGTCGGGTACCGGGCAGGGACGATCAGGGATCGATGCGGCCCAAAGCGGCCTTCCCTCCCGGAACCGGTGGTCAGCCCCTGGCCTCGGCGACGCGTCTGCCATGGCCGGCCGGGAGCCCCCTGGCCGCGTAGCGACCTCGGTCGTAGGTGACCTCCAGCGGCATACCGAAGGTCGTGCTGATCGTGTCCGCGGTGAGGACCTCCTGAAGCGGGCCGGAGCCCACGACCTTCCCCTCACGCAGCGTGAGCGCGTGGGTGAAGCCCTCCGGGATCTCCTCCAGGTGGTGGGTCACCAGGACCATGGAGGGCGAGTCGGGCGAGGAGATGATCTCGGTGAGCGCAGCCAGGAGCTGTTCGCGACCGGCCAAGTCCAGCCCCGAGGCGGGCTCGTCGAGGAAGAGCATCTCCGGGTCCGGCATCAGAGCGCGAGCCAGCTCGACGCGCTTGCGCTCCCCCGATGACAGCGTTCCCCACGACCGGTCGACCAGGTGAGCAGCCCCCAGGGCGCCCAGCAGGGCGTGAGCGCGCTCGAGGTCGAAGTCGTCGTACTCCTCGCGCCAGCGTCCAATGCGCCCGTAGGAGGCCGACAGGACCACGCCGAGCACCTTCTCGCCGTTCTGGACGTTGGCGGCCAGGGCCGAGGACAACAGGCCGATACGGGCATGGAGCTCGGAGACGTCCACGCGCCCGAGCCGCTCGGAGAGGACGTCGACCGTGCCGGAGGAGGGGAAGAGCCTGGCCGAGGCGATCCTGGCGATCGTGGTCTTGCCCGCGCCGTTGGATCCCAGCAGCACCCAGTGCTGCCCCTCGTCCACGGTCCAGTTGACGTGACTGAGGATCTGGTGGCTGCCGCGGTGCAGTGAGACGTCGTCGAGGTGGAGGACACTGGTCATGAGGCGATCCTATCGTGACGGTGAGTTCACACAGGGAAGATGCGCGACGAGAGCCGCGCCCCATATGGTGACCGCTCCCCTTCGGGACCCGCATGGCCGCCATTCACTATGGTTGGCCCCCATGGATCCCCTCAACCCGCCGGTCAGCATCGTGCTGGCCCTGTGGGCGCCATCGCCCTCCTCCCGCGGCCTGTCGCTCGTTGAAGGCCCCGACGGCGCCCATGACGTCATCGGCAGCGTCGTCACCGGACGCTCGGTCTCATCCAGTTCAAGATACTCCACAATCGCCTCGGCATTGGACTGGATATTGGTATAGCTCTGACGAACCAGCCCGTTGAGTCGGGTGAGCGCGGTCCTGCCCTCACCGGCCGGCGGCACCGGCACGTGGGGGCTCCTGCCCGACATCGATGAGGGTGTCGTGCTGGAGGGGGCGGCCGGCCGGGTGCTGCTGGTTCCTGAGGACTCCGGCACCTCGGTGTCCTGGCACGCTGAGCTTCTCAGCTCCCCGCTGCCCCCTCTGGATGCGGCGCACGCCCGTCGGCAGGTGCACGCCGCCACCGAGGAGGCCATCGAGGCGCTCATCGAGCTCGACCTGGCCCGCGAGCGCCCGGAGATGGCCGACGCCCTCAACGACCTGCTCACCGCGGTGGTGGATCCGCGCCTCGTCCCGCCGTGGCTGGAGCGTCGTGATCGAGAGCTGTTGGAGCGCTCCTTGCGCCTGGCGGGGATGTGCGAGCTGGCCCTGGACGACGACGGTGCGGCCACGACCGCTCTGCAGGCGCAGCGGCGGGCCGACGTCCTGCGCCCGCTGCTGGCGGTGGCGCGTCACGGTGCCGCTGCGGCCACCGAGTGGTGGGCCCGGTAGAGGGGGCGCGCCACTCGGTGGCGTATCGGTGGGGTCGCCGAGCGGGAACGGATCCCGCTCAGCCCTGGGCCAGGACCCAGTTGTAGACGTCCATGGTGCGCTGGGCGATGGCCTCCCAGGCGAAGTGCTCCTCGACGCGGCGTCGGGCGGCCTGCCCCATGGCCTTGGCAGCCTCGGTGTCGATGACCAGGGTGGTGAGGCGCTCGGCCAGGTCGGCCTCGAAGCGGGCCGGGTCGATGGGGGTGCCGGTGCCGTCCTGGACCTGATCGATGGGTACCAGCAGGCCGGTCTCGCCGTCGACGATGACGTCGGGGATGCCGCCGGTGGCTGAGCCGACGACCGGCAGGCCCACGGCCATGGCCTCGAGGTTGACGATGCCCAGGGGCTCGTAGACGGAGGGGCACACGAAGACGTCGGAGGCGGCCAGCACGGCGATGAGCTCGGGGCGCGGCAGCATCTCCTCGATCCAGACCACGCCGGTGCGCTTCTCGCGCAGGCGGGCCACGAGGGCCTCGACCTCGGCCTTGATCTCGGGGGTGTCGGGGGCACCGGCGCACAGGATGACCTGGACGTCCGCGGGCAGCTGCTCGCAGGCGCGCAGCAGGTGTGGCAGGCCCTTCTGGCGGGTGATGCGTCCGACGAAGACGATGGTGGGGCGGTCGGGGTCGATGCCCAGGCGCTTGAGGGTGGCGGCGGCTGCGGCGTCGGCCTCCTGGCCCTGCGGGTGCTTCCAGGCCTCGAGGTCGATGCCGTTGTGGACGACCTTGACGCGCTCGGGGTCGACGGCGGGGTAGCAGCGCAGGATGTCTTCGCGCATGCCGTTGGAGACCGCGATGATCCCGGAGGCGGCCTCGTAGGCGGTCTTCTCCGCCCAGGAGGACAGGGCGTAGCCGCCGCCGAGCTGCTCGGCCTTCCAGGGGCGCAGCGGCTCTAGGGAGTGGGCGCTGATGACGTGGGGGACGCCGTGGAGCAGGCCGGCCAGGTGGCCGGCGAGGTTGGCGTACCAGGTGTGGGAGTGGACGAGGTCGGTTCCCTCGGTGCCCTGGGCCATCTCCAGGTCGACTCCGAAGGTGCGCAGGGCGGCGTTGGCGCCGTCGAGCTCGGCGATCTCGGGGTAGCCGGTGACGCCGTCGTCGGCGCCCTCGGTGCCGGGCTCGCGGGGGCCGCCGAAGGCGTGGACGCGGACGTCGGCCAGGGGGCGCAGGACCTTGGCGAGCTCGTTGACGTGGACTCCGGCGCCGCCGTAGATGAAGGGTGGGTACTCCTTGGTCAGCAGGTCGACCCTCATGGGTGTGCCTCTCCTCTGTCTGATGGATGGACTGACCGCGCCTTCCTCGGCGCAGGACGGGCGCCTGCGGTGGGGCGGGCGCCCCACCCGACGTTATACGCACACGGGGCCCGGTGGGACCGTTCAGCGCCGGTGGTTTCCACCGACTCTCCTGCGAGGGGCCGGTGGCATCCGCTCCGCAGTGAAGGCCGGAATACTCGTACGTGAGGCGTCGGGGACCGGGGCAGGACGAGTCGCCCGGCGCTCCGTCGCCCGGGACGACACCTCGGGCAACGATTCGGTGGAGAACCGACCCGAAATGTGACCCATTTGGCCCCGCGGGCCCCTCGAGCAACGTAAGGTGGGCCACATGGCTCAACCTCGTGTTCTCGCAATCGTCCTCGCCGGTGGCGAGGGCAAGCGCCTCATGCCCCTGACCGTCGATCGCGCCAAGCCCGCCGTGCCCTTCGGCGGCATCTACCGCCTCATCGACTTCTCCCTGTCCAACATGATTAACTCCGGCTTCCTCAAGGTCGTGGTGCTCACCCAGTACAAGTCCCACTCGCTGGACCGTCACATCTCCAAGACGTGGCGCATGTCTGACATGCTGGGCAACTACATCGCGCCGGTGCCGGCCCAGCAGCGCGTGGGCAAGCACTGGTTCCTGGGGAGTGCCGACGCGATCTACCAGTCCCTCAACCTGCTCGACGACGAGCGGCCGGACTATGTGGTCATCACCGGTGCGGACAACATCTACCGCATGGACTTCTCCCAGATGCTGGACCACCACATCGCCTCTGGTCTGCCCTGCACCGTCGCGGGCATCCGTCAGCCCCGGTCCCTGGCGGACCAGTTCGGCGTCATCGAGACCGACCCGTCCGACCGCGGCAGGATCAAGGCCTTCGTGGAGAAGCCCAAGGAGACCCCCGGTCTGCCGGACTCCCCCGACGAGGTCCTGGCCTCGATGGGCAACTACATCATGGACGCCAACGCGCTCCTGGAGGCCGTGACGGTCGACGCCGCCGATGAGACCTCCAAGCACGACATGGGCGGCAGCATCGTGCCCTGGTTCGTCAACCAGGGGGCGGCCGGCGTCTACGACTTCAAGGACAACGACGTGCCGGGCTCCTCCGAGCGCGACCGCGACTACTGGCGCGACGTGGGTACGGTGGACGCCTTCTTCGAGGCCCACCAGGACCTCATTTCGGTGACCCCCGTGTTCAACCTGTACAACGACCGCTGGCCGCTGTTCGCCGGCTACCAGGCCGCGATGCCTCCGGCCAAGTTCGTCTACGGCCACCACGAGCGCCTGGGGCACGCGGTCGACTCGATCGTCTCGCCGGGCGTCATCGTCTCCGGCGGTGAGGTGATCTCCTCGGTCCTGTCCCCCGGTGTGCGCGTCAACTCCTGGTCCTCGGTGCGCGAGTCCGTCATCATGGACGGGGCCGAGGTGGGCCGCAACACCGTGGTTAACCGCGCGATC
>OLOB01002130.1_pt1 | contig 11922 bp, 9 predicted proteins | sample 1671911 | NCBI WGS metagenome assembly OLOB01 (sample SAMEA3136625, study PRJEB25190) | human gut metagenome | biome: human gut; feature: human-associated habitat; material: faeces | place: Austria | collected 2013
TTGCCTGGATCGTCAACGGCAAGTACGTCATGTCGCTGCCGCTCTACCGCATAGAGACAGACCTCAAGGCGTGCGGCGCGACGATATCGCGCCAGGACATGGCGAACTGGATGATGAACGTGCACGCGCGCTGGCTGGCGAAGGTCCATGAGAGAATGAAGGTCGAGCTGCTGTCGCATGTCAGGATTCATGCCGATGAGACCACGGTTCAGGTCCTGAAAGAGCCGAACCGCGAGGCGAAGAAGAAATCGAGGATGTGGCTGTTCTGCTCGGCGCGCTGCAACGTGCCCGTGTATGTATTCGAATACCACGAGACCCGCAGGAAGGGCGTTGCCCAGGAGTTTCTTGCGGGCTGGTCCGGCACGCTTACCGCCAACGGCTACAAACCCTACTTCAATCTCGGCAACCCCAACATCGCCAACACGGCGTGCCTCGTCCACGTGCGCCGCTACTTCGCCCAAATCGTGAAGATCGCCGGCGGCGACGCCAAGGCGGCGTCTGCGGCCAGCGTTGCGCTCGAGGCAAGGCGCAGGATCGACGCCATGTTCAAGGTCGACTCCAAGTTCGACGACATGGAGCCGGGCGGCAGGAAGGCCGCCCGCGACGCGGAGCTCCGCCCGCTCATGGAGGACTTCGGGGGATGGGCGCGGGCCCAGCTTCCCCTAGCCTCGCCGAAGCTGGCGCCGCACCGTGCGCTGCAGTACGCTGTGGAGTTCTGGCCCTACGTCATGAACGTGCTCGAAGACGGGGCACCTGGAGCTCTCGAACAACGTCGCCGAGCAGGCCCAGCGAATCTTCGTCGTAGGGCGCAAGAACTGGCTCTTCAGCGATGCGCCGCGCGGCGCGCGGGCGTCTGCGGCGATATACAGCGTCACCACCACGGCCAAGGCCAACGGGCTCAATCCCAGGCTTTACGTCGAGTGGCTGCTGACCGAGATGCCCAACGCCGGCGAGCTCACCGATGAGGTTGTGGACTCGTTCCTGCCGTGGTCGGATAGGGTGCCTGAGTCCTGCAAGCTCGACCCAGCCGCTGCCGAGAAGGCCAAAGAGATGCCTGACGACTTCATAATTAACATCGACCCCGATGCGTTCGACGACGAGATGGCGAACAACGCCGAGGAGGGCCTGTAGCGACATAGCGGCCTAAGGCATACCGCAACGCAAAGATGGAAACGTCCAGGACTTTTCCATCCGTATGCCGGAATGGCCCTGGACGTTTCCTGCTACGCGGTCATTTTGACGCTTACGCTCTAATGCCTCCACCGCTTGTCGCGGGCGGGGTAGACGATCCAGGCGGATGCGTAGCTTGCGATAAGGCAGACAATGACGCAGACGATGCTTGTCTGGAACCCGAATGAGTCATTGATAACGCCCCAGATTACGCTTGCGAAGCCAATGCCGATGTCATTGGCGAGCAGGAACAGGGCGTTTGCGGCGCCCCAGCGCTCTGGCGGGGTGTTCTTTACCGCAACGCTTTGATTAAGTGGCAGGCTTATGCCAGTGACGAGACCATAGAAGATTCCGGACGCCAGGAAGACAGGTTCCCCGTACGGTGCGGCAAGTAGCATAAGGCAGCAGAGGATGCCGCACGCGACGGCTCCGGTCATTGTTTTGATTGCAGGTACGGTGTCCATGAAATGCTTTGAAATCATGCGAATGATAATCATGCTTACCGCGCTGATGGTGTAGAAGAGACCGGCGTGGGTATAGCCGAGAGTAGTACCGTACAGACCAGCAAAGAAGACGCCAAAGCCAAAAGTGGGGCACATGATCATCTGTGGGATGGCGCCAGGCAATGCGCGCGGCTCGAAGATGTTGAATGAGTCACGCAGGGTTCTCTTGGACACCTGGTCGCCTTCAGGATACTTTTCACTGTTAATTGTTTCGGATGTAGTTACTGTGGTGGAGCTGGGTGCCTGCCCGTCTTTTGAGTCGAGTTCGAGCCGGGTTTCCATTTTGATTCGGTATGCGCTGGAGCTTGGCAGAGTTTGCCATTTACTTTCATAGCGTGCGTTGAGGGCGATTACAAGCCCTGCAAACCCAACCAGGGCAAGGCCGACATAGAGGTTCGTTGAGGGATCGGTTCCTACTAGGTAAAGTGCGAAGGCTGGGCCGATGCTCATGGCGATAGCCTGTCCGAGGCCGTGGTATCCAATGCCTTCGCCGAGCCGTTCTTGCGGTAAGACGCTTGCTGCGGCGGTCGAGGCTGCTGTTGTTGCTGCGCCAAAGCCCACGCCTTGCAGCAAACGGCTGATTGTGAAGAGGGGGATGCCTTGAACGACAGCGGACAGTGCTGTTCCTGCTATGAGGATAGCGATGCCGGCGATGATAACGAGTGAGCACTTGCCGTTGTCGATAACAGGGCCGACGAACAGTCGTGCTAACGCGGCGGCAATGGAGAAGACGAGTGCAAGTACGCCGGCAAGGCTCGCACCGTAACCTTGGCCTGCCAGGAAGACGCTGGTTCCACTGTTGAGTCCTTGGCCCATGACGAAGCAACAGAAGGTCAGCGCGATGATAAGCACGAAAATAAGCGACCACAGCTTCGGATGGTCGTCCTTACCGATATTTGGCATGAGAACCCTCCTATGATTCCAATACCCGTATTCTACGTCTGCAAAAAGTGAGATGTAAGCGCCAAAATGACCGCGTCTTAACAACCCGCTGGGCTTGAGGCAGAATCATCGCATCGACTTATCCTGGAAACTGCCTGACGAAGGCGACAGGATGCTTGTCAGCAAGGCGGCAAATCTTAACGAGAGCCAAATCCAAGAGCTTGCAAATCTTCAGCGAGGCGTTGCAGCAATATATCAGAACGAATGGACCGAACCTGTCCTCTGTCACATCGAACCGCATGAACGCGGCCTAGAGTACTCGCCAACACAGAGCAAGCACAGCGCGAAGGACAAGGTTTCTTCTGAAGAGCTTCGCTATCTCAACTCTTGTGTGCTTAATCCGTTCAAGCTCGATGAGCCAAGGGAATACAACTTCTGCGACTGTGTGCACAAGATGGACATACCTGACTCCATGAAGGCACGCTTGATTGAGATGGCAGGGACTCCTCTGTCCTCGAGGAAGCCACTGTTTGAATGGTGTGCTTATAGGTATTTCAATATTGGACGCATCCTCGACGACGCCAGGGATTTATCTGCCGACAGCCTCAAAGAGAGGCTTTGCTCCCATCTGCTTTCAAGCTGGAAATTCGAAGATGACTCCTCACCCGAAAGCTGGGGACCAATCCAATACCTGTTCATTCAGTCGATGTTTAACGCTCATCTCAACGAGCTGAGAAAGAGGGGTACCGGCATCGAGACAACGGAAAAGGCCTCAGCACTCGCCGAAGTATCAGCGGTCTTATCTCAAACAAGGCCGGTGATCTAAATGGCGTTTGAAAATATAGAGCAATTAATGCCGGATACGACCGAAACGAGATTGGCCTTTGAGGAGGCGCAACGCACCGTTGCTGATTGTGCAGATGCCGCATGGCGGGATATTTCTTCCGGCGATGTCCTAACCGCGAGCATTTCAACAGTTCAAGAAGCCGCAGATGACGCCTGGAAAGCATGCGAGCCAACACTCAACGCTGCAGGCGAAACTGTCCGCGATGGCGCAAGGAACGGAGCTTATCTTGGCGGCAGGTTCGTACTTGGAGTTGCCGACGTTGGAGAAAACGCATATGTCGGTGTTGAATCGAATATTGAACTACTGGCCGAAGACGAAGAAGCAGCGGTGAAAACCGCGCAAACACACGCTGTTGACGATGCAGCCAACGCCTGGGGCGACTTCATGGAAGCCGATGAGCAGATACGGGAAATCGGAGACTATGTCGAAACTGGAGGCGAAATCGCCACTAAAGTTGCGCTTGGTGCCGTAGCCGTCACCGCTTCTGCCCCTGCAGCACTCGCTGCTGGGTCTGTACTCGTTCTTGACGAAATGGGAAAGAGCTTGGAAGCCGGCGCTGAAGACGGTGAGATATCTCAGGAGGATATCGTCGGAGAAGTCGTTGCGGGAACTGTTACGGCAGCAACGCTTCTTGCCGGACGAGGTCTAAATAATTTTCTTGCCTCAAAGGCAGCAGAATCGGGCGCAAGCTCACGAATTCTGGATGATGCCGGAAAGGCAATTTACGAAGGCGACCGACTGCTTCCCAATAACGAGTTTGCGATCGACGGCGTGAAGTGTGCAACCGACGATCTCGGGCAACTTTACCGCGTTGGCGACGACCTCGTTCCGAACATGAGCTATGAGATCAATGGGTATAAATACGTTACCGATGCAATGGGTAGGGTCGAATCGGCCGAAGGCTTCTTACAACTAAAGACCCACGAAGGTCGTTTGACCATCAAGGACACTATCCAGTCAATCGGAAAAGGGTTTGAAGAGCTTTTTGATCAAAGAGGCCATCTGATTGCCGACCGATTCAATGGATCAAATGGCCTTGAGAATATTGTCGCCATGGGCGGCGAGGTTAACCAAAAAGCCTATGCAGCAATCGAGCAAAAATGCGCCGATGCTTTGGCTGATGGCGCTGAAGTGTTTTTCAAGGTTGAGCCACTTTATGAGGGCGGGTCATTCAGGCCTAGCTCGTTTGCTATCACGGACATTATTGACGGCGAAGAGACGGTTACGTTTCTTCTTAACACTGCAAAGGAAATGTAATGAGTGAAAAGAAGATGCTACAAGGGATAGCTTCAATTCTTGAGGAAACCCTCCCCGAAGACTGGAGCAAGGTCGTGTTTTACGCCGAGTACGCCGAGGGTGCGTTCTCTATTGAGTATTACGTTGCTGGCAGCGGAAAAGACGACTTCGTTAAATGCTTTGACCAAAAAGGCGTTTCGAGGGCATCCTTGATGAAAAACTTTATGGCTATCAACAAGTTCATTGAACCTGAAAGGGCCGCGCTTAAGCCCGAAAAGAGATGGGGATCGATGACGCTTATTCTCCATTCCAACGGCAAGTTCAAAGTTGATTACGACTACTCCGACATGACAGAAAACGCTTACGCCCGAAAGAAGGCCTGGAAAAAGAAATATCTCGCCTAGCAACGAACGGTCTGGGAAATCACCGCAAAGCCACCCGTGCATACTCTTCGAGCGCACGCGTCGTCGGCAACGTTTCAACCAGCGCGTTTTTGGGAGCCATGCAAACCCCTGTTCAACATTCCTCGGGAGTAATTGCTCTCTATGACGAATGGGATTCCCCATCGGGGAATCCCATTTTTTGTTGCCGACGACGTCCGGTATAATTTTTCCGTTTACGACGTCGTTCGGAAAGGGATGCCGACCTCTATGCGCCAGGGATTCGACAACGAAAAATACATCGAGCTGCAAGCCGCCAACATCAGAAAGCGCATCGCGCAATTCGGCGGCAAACTCTATCTGGAATTCGGAGGCAAGCTCTTCGACGACTACCACGCCTCGCGCGTGCTGCCCGGCTTTGAGCCGGACACCAAGTTCCGCATGTTGGAAAGTCTGGTGGACGATGTGGAAATCGTCATCGCCATCAACGCCAACCATATCGAAAAAGGCAAGACCCGCGGCGACCTCGGTATCCCCTACGACGAGGACGTGCTGCGACTCATCGACGTGTTCCGTTCCCGCGGCTTCCTCGTCGGCTCCGTAGTGCTCACCCAATACGCCAATCAGCCCGCCGCCGACGCCTACCGCCACCGCCTCGAGCAACTCGGCGTCACCTGCCGCCTGCACTACCCGATCGCCGGATACCCGCACGACATCGAACGCATCGTTTCAGACGACGGATACGGCAAGAACGAGTACATCGAGACCACCCGGCCGCTCGTCGTGGTCACCGCGCCCGGCCCTGGCTCCGGCAAACTCGCCACGTGCCTGAGCCAGCTCTACCACGAGCACCAGCGCGGCATCGACGCCGGCTATGCCAAATACGAGACGTTCCCCATCTGGAATCTTCCGCTCAACCATCCGGTCAACATCGCGTACGAGGCTGCCACCGTCGACCTCGACGATGCCAATATCATCGACCCGTTCCATCTGGAGGCGTACGGCGAGACCACCGTCAACTACAACCGCGACGTCGAAGCATTCCCCGTGCTCAAAGCCATGATGGAGCGCATCATGGGCGAAAGCCCCTATCAGAGCCCCACCGATATGGGCGTCAACATGGCCGGATACGCCATTGTGGACGACGATGCCTGCCGCGATGCCGCGCGTCTGGAAATCGTGCGCCGCTACTTCGCCGCCGCCGTGCACTTGAAGCGCACCGGCACTGGCGAGGAACAGGTGGAGCGGCTGCGCTCCATCATGAACCGGGCCGGCGTGACCCCCGATCTTTCTCCCGCCCGCGCCGTGGCCCTTGAGAAGGAAGCCGCCACCGATGCCCCGGCTGGTGCCATGGTGCTGCCCGATGGCCATGTGGTCACCGGCAAAACCGGCGACCTGTTGGGCGCGGCCAGCGCGCTGCTGATGCACGCGCTCAAGGCCGTCACCGGTGTTGACGAAACCATTCCGGTAATCGACGATGCCGCCATCGAACCCATCTGTCGGCTGAAAACCGAGCATCTCAACAGCGTGAACCGACGCTTGCACTCGGATGAGACGCTGATTGCATTGTCAATCACCAGCGCCACCAGTCCTGTGGCCGCTCGCGTCATCGACGGGCTCAAACAGTTGCGGGGCTGCGACGCCTTCTTCTCCGTTATCATCTCATCCACGGACGAGGCGCTGTATCGCAAACTCGGCATCAACGTGTGCTGCGAACCGAAGTACGAACGGGTGAGTCTGTATCACCGGTAAGCGCCACCGATAAGCGCGGTATGCCGCGAATCGTCAAGCCGGTAATCATGCAGCATGCGGCCTGACGATTCGCTGCTGTCGCATTGTCTCTCCCCTCGGCCATGCTGGGCTTGTTTTCCGTTTGTTGGAGAGAACGGGGAATGCCATCAGCACTACGGAAAGAGAAGGATTATCCGTGAAGCGGTTCGTGGGTTTAGACGGTATTAAAGGACTAGCGCTGATAGCCATTGTGCTGTACCACTGCATGCAGCAACGGCTGCCAGGCGGATTCTACGGAGTCGACGTGTTCTTCACCGTCTCTGGATTCCTGATTGCCGTCAGTTTGATTCGTTCTCTGGCGAAAACCGGATCGCTGAATCTCGTGCGATATATTCCCAAGCGTGCAGTACGTCTCTATCCGGCGCTGTTTCTGCTGATTCCGGTCATCGTCTCCGTCGGCTGGCTGTTCGATCACGACATTCTAGTTTCCATCCGCGACCAAGTCATCACCGTGCTGCTGGGCTGCTACAACTGGTACGCCATTGCCGGAGGCCAAAGCTATTTCGACCAAATGAACCCGCAGGTGTTTCGCCATCTGTGGTTCATTGGCGTGCTCATGCAGTTCTACGTCATCGTGCCGTTCATCGTCTGGCTGATGTGGAAGCTCCGCCAGACGAAACTGTCTTCACTCATCCCACTGGGACTCGCGGCGTTCAGCAGTATCGCCATGTGGGTGATGTATGTGCCCAAAGGCGACCCCACCCGCGTCTACTTCGGCACCGATACCCACAGCATGGGCCTGATGCTGGGTGTGGCTCTCGCCTGGTGGGTCACCGCTCCTCAGTTGGGCCACGCTCGCCAGAGGGCTGTGCCGATGCCCCGCACCATTAGCTCGAGCGCTTCGGCAGCCGCACATCGGGCTCCGTTACCTCAGATTCCCGTGGAGCATCGCATCTGGAATGCGGCGGCACCGGTATTGGCGTTCCTCAGCCTGATTGCCTTGGTCACCATGGCGGTTATCGGCAAACAGGATGCATTCGCCTTCCGCGGTGGCATCATATTGTCCAGCTTGTTGTCCGTGCTGCTGATTGCCGGTACCATCTCCGACGATTCCTGGATGCAAAGCCTCATGGTGTTCAAGCCATTGGCCTCCCTCGGCAAGTATTCGTACGGCATCTACCTGTGGCACTGGCCGTTGTGGATTCTTTCCAGCGCCCTTGCCCCGAAGATCTTCAAGGCAGTAGGGCCTTGGCCTCTCATCATGACCGCGTTGCTCACCGCCATTGCGGTGATGATTTCCTGGCTGATGGTGGAGAAACCGGCGGCAACGCACTCGGCGGTATCCGTCGTGGTGCCCCTTCGCACGAACAAGAAGAATCATGTGGCCCGGGTTATTGCCGTTGACGTTATCCTGGTGCTGTCGTTGGCCGGCTGCGTGCAGGGCATTGCTCATGCACCTGCGAAAACCGCCATGCAGATCCAGCTGGAGCAACAGGCCGCACAACTGGAACGTATGCAGAAAACCGAACACGTGCTGCTGCGCCATGCCGTGCCGGCACCGCCCAAGCCCAAGCATGAGATGCCCACCGGCGATCAGATTACCGCCATAGGCGATTCGGTGATGCTGGCCTCATCACAGGGCCTTTCGGAAGTCTTCCCCGGCATTCAGACCGACGCGAGCGTTTCCCGCTCCATCATGGTCGCCCCCGAACTCATCGGCAACGCTCTGTCCGCCGGCAGTCTGCGGCAGTGGGTGTTGATCGGCCTTGGCACCAATTCGGCAATCACCCCTGATCAGTTGGACCAGATTCGTAATATGATCGGCCCCGACCGCGTGCTGGTACTGGTCAATGCCCACGGAGACCGTACGTGGATTCCACCTACCAACCAGGTGCTTGCCGACTATGCGGCCGCACATCCGGACAATGTGGTGCTGGTGGATTGGGATGCCACAGCCAACGCGAACGCGCAGGTGCTCGGCTCCGACGGCATCCACCCGAGCATGGATAGCGATATCTATGCAAAGGCGGTCAAACAGGCCATCGAACAATGGATCGCAAGCGGCAGGTGAACGGCAGGCAACGCTGAGTTGTCCAACCGGTCGTGAAGAACGGCTATGCTGAAGACTGCATCAACGAGACCACACGTTGGGAGACATGGTGAGCGCAATCCTTGAAGGAAAGCCCGATAAGAATCTTATTCTCGTTACGGGAAGGATTCATCCGAAGTTGGCTGAGGATGTCGCCGAGCAGCTCGGCATCGACGTCCTTGAAACCACCGCATACGATTTCGCCAACGGCGAGATGTACGTGCGCTACACTGAATCGGTGCGTGGCGCCGATGTGTTCGTGCTGCAAAGCCACTACAAGCCCATCAACAAGGCGATCATGGAGCAGCTCATCATGATCGACGCATTGAAGCGCGCCTCGGCCCGTTCCATTACTGCGGTCTGCCCGTTGCTCGGCTACTCCCGTCAGGACAAGAAGCACCGCGGCCGCGAGCCCATCTCCTGCCGTCTGGTGTTCGACCTGCTGAAGACCGCCGGTGCCGACCGCATCATGTCGGTCGATCTGCATGCCGCGCAGTCCCAAGGCTTCTTCGACGGCCCGGTCGATCATCTGGTGGCCATGGTCCGGACGCATCGGGATCAGATCCTCTTTACCCTCGGCTTTACGGCGTTGTTCTTCTTCAACGATCGCTTTCACCACCTCGTACATGTCGACATCGCCATTAAGATGCGCCGCCTCATGGAAGGTTTTCGGGTTATCTTCACGCAGCGTGGAGCGCAGATGGGTGAAGTAAATGCGTGGGCCAAACTGTTTGATCATGTCGACCAGATCGTTGTCCGCCCGCACGCCATAGGAGCCGGTGCACATGGTGAAACCGTTCGCCATGCTGTTGACCGTATCGACCATCCACTGCATGTCTTCCACCGTGGAAACAATGCGCGGCAGGCCAAGGATCGGGCGCGGCGGATCGTCCGGGTGTACCGCCATGCGTACGCCAGCTTCTTCCGCCACCGGAATAATCGCCTTCAGGAAGACGGCGAAATTCTCACGCAGCGCGGCTTTGTCGATATCTTTATAGCGCGCAAGATGCTGGCGAAACTGGTCAAGCGTGTAGCCCTCTTCCGCACCCGGCAGACCGGCGATGATGTTGCGGGTCAGACGCGCTTTGTCTTCATCGCTCATGGTGGCGAAGCGTTCATTTGCCTGAGCAATCTCTTCGGCGGTGTAGTCCGCTTCCGCGCCCGGGCGCTGGAGGATATGCAGCTCAAAGGCGGCAAACTCAATCTGGTCAAAACGCAGCGCTTTGGAACCATCCGGCAGCTGATATTCGAGGTCGGTACGCGTCCAGTCGAGGATCGGCATGAAGTTATAGCACACGGTATCGATGCCGCAGGTCGCAAGATTACGGATACTCTGCTGATAGTTGGCAATCCACGTTTGATATTGACCTGAACGCGTTTTGATATCTTCGTGGACAGGGATACTTTCCACCACCGACCAGGTCAGCCCTTTTTCAGCCAGAATGGCCTGACGCTGTTGAATTTCTTCTACCGGCCACACTTCACCGTTAGGAATATGGTGCAAGGCGGTTACAACACCCGTTGCGCCAGCCTGACGCACATCATCAAGCGATACCGGATCGTTAGGTCCGTACCAACGCCAGGTTTGTTCCATTGTTTTACCCCACAAGTTGTTATACCAAATTAAATCACCTTAATGACGACTACCATACAGGCATCCGTTAGATGATCAACACATTGCCGGTGATTGGTTGATCAAGCTCACATTCCCCGGATAAATGAGGCACACCAATTCAATTTGCTGTCATATAACTTTATACTGCCATTGTTAATTAATGGTTAATCAGGTGTATTTAATGAAAACTATTGCCTCAGCGCCACTGGCGGAAAATGTCATGATGCCGCAGTACGACCGCCAGCAATTAAAAACGCGGATTGTACATTTTGGTTTCGGTGCTTTTCACCGCGCCCATCAGGCGTTACTCACCGACAGGGTGCTGAATGCGCAGGGTGGAGACTGGGGTATTTGTGAGATCAGTCTGTTCAGCGGCGATCGACTGATGAGCCAACTGCGCGAACAGGATCATTTATTTACCGTGCTGGAGAAAGGGGCCAACGGCAACCAACCGATTGTTATCGGCTCCGTCAACGAATGTCTCAACGCCAGGCTGGATTCACTGGCGGCTATTATTGAAAAATTCTGCGAGCCTCAGGTGGCTATTGTCTCGTTAACCATTACGGAAAAAGGCTACTGCATCGATCCGGCTACAGGCTCGACCTCAGTAATCCACGTATTGCTCACGATCTGCAAACACCGACTGAACCGCACTCTGTCCCAGGAATTATTGTTGAAGCGCTACACCGCCGACGTGAACGCGGGCTACAGCCGTTTACCGTCCTCTCTTGCGATAATATCCCGGACAATGGTCATGTGGTAAAAAACGCCGTACTGGGAATGGCGGAAAAACGTTCACCAGAACTGGCAACCTGGATTCAGGAGCATGTCAGCTTTCCGGGTACCATGGTGGATCGCATTGTTCCTGCCGCTACCGAAGAGTCACTGGCTGAAATCGCACGCGAGCTGGGCGTTGCCGATCCTTGCGCAATCAGCTGCGAACCGTTTATCCAGTGGGTGATTGAAGATAATTTTGTGTGTGGCCGCCCAGAATGGGAAACGGCGGGCGTCCAGATGGTCGAAAACGTCTTGCCGTGGGAACAAATGAAACTGCGGATGCTGAACGGCAGTCATTCGTTTCTGGCTTATCTCGGTTATCTGGCCGGGTTCCAGCACATCAGCGACTGCATGCAGGACAGCGCATTTCGTGAAGCCGCCTACCGTCTGATGCTCAACGAACAGGCGCCTACGCTGCAAATTATCGACGTTGATTTAGACCAGTATGCCCTTAGCCTGTTGGAGCGTTTTGCCAACCCAGCGTTGAAACATAAAACCTGGCAAATTGCGATGGACGGTAGCCAGAAATTACCCCAGCGCATGTTGGAAGGGATCCGCGTACATTTAGCCCGCCAAAGCGAATGGCCGCTGCTGGCGCTCGGTGTCGCAGGCTGGATGCGTTATGTGAGCGGCGTGGATGACTCAGGCGCAGCAATTGATATTCGTGACCCACTAAGTGAGAAAATTGCCGC
>OLOB01002132.1_pt1 | contig 11918 bp, 10 predicted proteins | sample 1671911 | NCBI WGS metagenome assembly OLOB01 (sample SAMEA3136625, study PRJEB25190) | human gut metagenome | biome: human gut; feature: human-associated habitat; material: faeces | place: Austria | collected 2013
GAACCCACGTATCTAGCTTGGAAGGCTAGTGTTCTACCATTGAACTACACCCGCATGTGATGTACTGTCTCACAACGAAATTTATTTTAGCACAGTTTTTTTGAAAATGCAAGGGGTTTTTTGAAATTGTTCAGAAGATTATAGCTTTATAGAAAACGAAAGTTCATTAATTCACTTTTCTAAGTTTTTAACAGACTTGCCAGATTGGGAGTTTGTAGTTAGGAGGTTTAAGAATGGACAGCCCTCTTATCCTTTGTAATATACAAAAATGCGCCTTAGAGCAAGTTCAAGCTGCGGTTGAGCAGTTTGGACGCAGTGATACGAAGCATTTTGTATATTACAAAGGATAAGAGGCGTCAGTTTAGCCATTTAAACAACATTCCCCTATTAAAAACGCTCATCTCATGTTATACTGAAAAGGTTCGAATGAAAAGCAGCCTGCGGAGTACATTTCCGTAGGTTTTTTATTCAAACAGAGCTGGGAAGTTCTGTTTGAATCCCGTATTGAATAAAAGAACCTGCCTGGCAGGATTTATTTTTGTTGGAAGGAGTATGTAATGCGCTTTTTATTATGCGGAATTAATGCGAAATATATCCACTCAAATCTGGCGATTTTCAGCCTGAAAGCTTATGCTGACAGGAAGAAGATTCCGGGAGCGGAGATTATTTTAAAAGAATATACAATTAATAATTATGTGGAGGATATTTTACAGGATTTATATGAGGAAAAGGCTGATGTTGTTATTTTTTCCTGCTATATATGGAATATTTCTTTTGTGCGAGAACTGGCGGCGGAGCTTAAAAAAGTGAGTCCTGATGTGAAAATCTGGGCTGGTGGTCCGGAAGTTTCTTATGCAGCGAATAAATTTTTGATGGAGAATCCAACATTTGACTTGATTATGCAGGGAGAGGGAGAGGAAGTTTTCTCTGAACTGATTCGCTTAACAGTGGAGGAAAAATGTCGGATTAAAGATGTATACAAACAATCAGAAAGTAAAAAAGTCTTATCGGGGATTGTGGAAAAGAGATATTCCATAGAAAGGAAACAAGCTGTAAAAGAGGAAAAAGATATAGAAGATAAACATTTCGCAGGAGAAGATAATGTCTATCCAACGAATTATATAGATATGTCAAAACTCCAAAAGTTACAGGGAATTGCAGTCTGGGATTTTTCAGGAGAAGCAGCTTTAGGAAATGCTGAGAGCAATATAGGAAATAAAACGAAAATCATCAATACAGGGTTTGCTACTTTGATGAATATGGATACGATTCCATTTGTGTACGAAGATTTTCATCTTTTTGAACATAAGATTTTATATTATGAGACGAGCAGAGGATGTCCGTTCTGCTGTAGTTACTGCCTTTCTTCTGTGGATAAGACGGTAAGATTCCGTTCTTTGCCGATTGTGAAAAAAGAGCTGGATGCTTTTCTTGAAGCAAAAGTTCCACAGGTTAAGTTTGTTGACAGGACATTTAACTGCAACAGGCAGAGGGCGATTGATATCTGGAGTTATCTGGTGGAACATGATAACGGAATTACGAATTTTCATTTTGAGATTTCATCGGATTTGCTTGGTGAGGAGGAGTTAGAGCTTTTTGCAAAGATGCGTCCGGGTCTGATTCAGCTTGAAATTGGAGTGCAGTCCACAAATGGGGAGACGGTTGATGCGATTCATCGGCATATGGATTTAGATAAGCTTTTTCATTATGTGGACAGCGTACATGAACTGGGAAATATTCATCAGCATTTGGATTTGATTGCCGGGCTGCCATATGAGAATTATGAGAGATTTGGATGCTCATTTGATGATTTATATGCACATGAGCCAGACCAGCTTCAGCTTGGATTCCTTAAAGTGTTAAAGGGAACGATGATGGAGGAAGAAGTCAAAAAGTACAGCATTCTATATCGTAATCAGCCGCCATACGAAGTACTTGGAACAAAATGGCTCTCTTATGACGAGATTATTTTATTAAAAGGTGTGGAGGAGCTTGTAGAACTCTATTACAACAGTGGTCAGTATACATTAACTTTAAAATATGCTGTTCCATTTTTTGAGAGTCCATTCCGCTTCTATGAAATGTTTTCAGCATGGTACCGGGGAAAAGGCTATCATAAGCTGAATCACAACCGACTCGAAAAGTATAATATTCTTCGGGAGTTTTTAAGAGAACATATAGATGAAAATGAATGGGATACTTTAGATGAGATTATGCTATATGATATGTATCTTCGAGAAAATGTAAAAGGAAGACCTGCATGGGCAAAAGATACTGCACAATACAAGAAAGAGTGGAAAGCATTATACAGAGAACAGGGAGAAAAACTTTTTCCAGAAGATGTGCAGGCAGGAATTTATGATTCAAAGAGGGCAGCCAACCAAAGTCATATCGAAGTATTTGAAATTAATATAAAGAAGTTTGAGCAGAGTGGGCAGGTGGAGAAAAAACAGGTGTTTTGCTTATTTGATTATAGCAGAAGGAATCCGCTAAATCGGGCGGCTAGAACTGTAGAGTGGGAAATATTATAATAAGTGAACAGCAGGTTACGATGTTGTTGATAATGATATAGGATAGTAAATCCTGATAAAATAGAGACTTGAATGTACGACAGAAATGACTTAAAATAAAAAAGAATGTTCAGGAGAACAAAAAAAGTCTGTATGTTTATAACAATAAAAGTATTTTTCAAGCAAGCGCCATAGCAAGGTCAGAGTGAGAGATATAGTGATTTCTGTTCTGAAGTGCTGTATCTTTGAAAGATGCGAAATCACTATATGAAGTTAGAAAATGAAGACGGACGCATTTTATATAGTTTATTTTAGAAAGGAAGTTTTAGTATGAAGTCAGATGGCACAAAGAAAAGACAGAGAATTGCTACAGTTGTAGTTGTATTAGTAGTTATCGCGATGGTTATCACAACAGTCGTTCCAGCAATGATGATGTAGGATTCAAAAACACATCAGAGTTTTTGAATATGAATGAGAGAAATGAATTAAATAAATCATGATCTATAGGGTAGAATGATATTTTATTTAATAGAATTTTAAGAAAGTAAAAGGGTGCAATATGAAAAAAAGAGTAGGGATTATCATACTTGTATTGCTTCTTCTTATTTTAGCAGGCGGCGGGGCGGCGTTTTATTATTATTATTCCAAGTATATTAATATTGACGCAATCTATCCGGGAATGACAATTCAGGGGATGTCTGTCGGCGGAATGACACGGGAAGAGGCAAAGGCAAAAGTACAGGAATATGTAGATAAGGTATCGCAGGAAACGGTTACATTGCAGGTGAAAAAGAAAGAGAGTACATTTGCTCTTTCCGATATTGGCCTGAAATGTACAAATATGGATGTGGTAGAGAAAGCATATGATTTTGGAAAGACAGGGAATGTCTTTAAGCGTGTCATTGAAGTAAGAAAGCTTGAAAAGGAAGGGATGGATTTTCCACTTACCTTTTCTGTAGATAAGGCAGAGACGAGGAAGATTGTTAAGAAGAAGGCGAAGAAGTTCCTTGCAAAGAAAAAGGATGCCACTATTACAAGAAAAGATGGAAAGTTTGTTATCACAAAGCAGGTAGATGGTGTAGATATCGACTTTGAGGCAAATGCAGACAAGCTTGCAGAAGTCTTTAGCAAAAAAGACTGGAATCACAAGTCTGTTGTATTTCCGATGGATTATACGTTAGATAAAGCAAAGCATACGAAGAAGGAGCTTTCAACAATTAAAGATGTGCTTGGAACATTTACAACATCTTATGCAGGCTCTGCTTCTGGAAGATGCGCTAATGTAGAGAATGGAGCAAGCCTGATTAACGGAACTTTACTGTATCCGGGAGATTCTTTCTCTGTTTATTCAAAAGTAGCACCATTTACAGCGGATAATGGATACCATCTTGCAGGTTCTTATTCGAATGGACAGACAGTGCAGACTTATGGTGGAGGAATCTGCCAGGTATCTACAACACTTTACAATGCGGTTTTAAGAGCAGAATTAAATGTAACAGAGCGATCGAATCATTCAATGACGGTACATTATGTTCCATTATCTGCGGATGCGGCGATTTCCGGAACAGATAAGGATCTGAAGTTTACCAATAATCTTGATCATCCAGTATATATTCAGGGAGTAGCTGGAGGAAGCAGTATTACATTTACTATTTACGGTAAGGAATATCGTGCTTCAAACCGAAAGGTAGAGTATGTATCCGAGACTGTTTCTACAAGAGGTCCTTCCGAAAAAGTAATCAAGGATAACACGATGGAAGAGGGCAAGCGAGTTGTAGAATCCAATGGACGTACTGGTTACACAGCAAGACTGTGGAAGGTTGTATACATAGATGGAAAAGAGACGAAGAGAACGCAGGTGAATTCCAGTTCTTATATGTCCACTCCATCCGTTGTCCGTGTCGGAACAAAGAAAAAGGAAGTGCCAAAGCCAACGACGCAGAAGAAAGATGAGACAGCAAAAGCTGGTGAGAAGGCAGAAGGCAGCAAAGGTACGACAGGAAATAATAATCAGGGAGCAAATAAGGCGGAGTAGGCGGTGAGCCTGCTTCCGCTGTGGGAGTGTATATTATGCGGATAGGAAAGGTAAAAGAGAGTATTTTAAAACGCTCGGTACTAAGACAGTTGCATAACCACAGTGAAAAAGGCTCTCCGGCACCCGGTGAGGATGCCGGAGTTCTTTTTATGCCGGAATTTATGCCAGAGTTTACACAGGGATTTTCGGGAAAAAACGGTGTGGCAATGGCAGTAAATCCGGTGGAAGGCTGGACATTTGCAGCAAAAAGAGCAGTCTACGGTGCAGTAAATAGTATGCTGGCAGCGGGAGCAGCTTCAAAAGCGATTTCGCTCAGTATTCTTATGCCGGAAGAAGCAGAGGAAAAACAGTTAAAGGCATTGATAAAAGAAATCGACAGCCTTTGTATGCAGGAAAATATTTTAGTGCTTTCCGGGCATACAGCGGTGTCACCGTATGTCAGCACACTTATTTTATCGGTTACTGCAATGGGAAGTATTACGAGAAATAAGGAAAACATTGTAGTAAGCAAGGAGAGCATAGCGGATAGTAAGGGAAACACAAAGCAGGTAGCTGTAGTGAATGCGGATTTAGATTTAGTTGTTGCAGGAACGGTCGGCAGAGAAGGTGCGGCTATGCTTGCGGCCGAGTATGCGAAACGATTAGAAGAAAGATACGCACCGTCCTATGTTGAGGCGGCAAAGCATTTATTTGATGATGGCTCTATGACGGCAGTAGCGGACATTTTACAGGAAAAAGAAGTTGTTTCTGTACATGATGTGCGGGAAGGCGGTATTTTTGCCGCACTCTGGGAAATGGCAGCGGCAGCCAATGTCGGACTGTCTATTGATCTTAAAAATATACCGATCAAGCAGCATACGATAGAAGTATGCGAATATTTTAATTTAAATCCATATATGCTTCGGTCCGGCGGAACATTGCTTCTTGCCTGTGCAAATGGAGCCAGAATTGTCGAGCAGTTGAAAAATGCCGGAGTGCAGGCGGCAGTGATCGGACAGACGACTGCAGGAAATGACAGACTGATTCGCTATGATGATGAGGCTCGTTTCTTAGAGCCGCCGAAGATGGATGAGTATTATAAAGTAAATTAGATAAAGGAGAAAAATTATGCGTCATGAAATTTTACGAATGCTGGAAAATAACAGCAGAATAGATTTACACGACCTGGCAATTATGCTTGGAACCGATGAGAGTGTTGTATTAGAAGAAATCGAAAAAATGGAGAATGAGGGAATCATCTGCGGATATCCTACCCTTATTAACTGGGATAAAACAGACACAGAGAAAGTAACAGCATTTATCGAAGTGCGTGTTACCCCACAGAGAGGACAGGGATTTGAAAAGCTGGCAGAGAGAATCACAAACTACCCGGAAGTAAAGTCCATTTATCTGATGTCTGGAGCTTTTGATTTTGCTATCTTTTTAGAGGGTAAAACTTTAAAAGAAGTCTCCATGTTTGTCTCCACAAAGCTTTCTACATTAGAAGCAGTTGCCGGTACAGCAACACATTTCGTCCTAAAAAAATATAAAGATCACGGTATGATTCTTATAGATAAAGAGCCGGCAAACAGAATGAAGGTGACACCATGAGAAACCCTTTATCCGATAAAGTAGTACAGATGAAACCTTCAGGAATCCGTAAATTTTTTGATTTAGTACAGGAAATGCCAGATGCTATTTCCCTTGGTGTAGGTGAGCCGGACTTTGATACTCCGTGGCATATCCGTGAGGAAGGTATCTATTCCTTAGAAAAAGGACGTACTTTCTATACATCCAATGCCGGATTGTTAGAACTTCGAAAAGCAATCGCACACTACATGTATCGTAAATATGAACTTACTTACAATCCTGCCCACGAAATCGTTGTGACTGTTGGTGGAAGTGAGGGAATTGATCTTGCTCTTCGTGCGATGCTGAATCCGGGAGACGAAGTTATTTTGCCAGAGCCAGCTTTCGTCTCTTATCTCCCATGTGTGAAGTTAGCGGACGGTGTGCCTGTAACAATTGACTTAAAAGAAGAGAATCACTTTAAGTTAAAGCCAGAAGAATTACTTGCAGCAATTACCGATAAGACAAAGATTCTGATTTTATCCTATCCAAACAATCCGACAGGTGCGATTATGACCCGTGAAGACTTAGAGCCGATCGCCGAAATCGTAAAAGAAAAAGATCTGTATGTCATTTCTGATGAAATTTATGCAGAACTTACTTATGGACAGAATCACTGTTCTATCGCTTCTCTTCCAGGAATGAGAGACAGAACGATTATCATCAATGGATTCAGTAAATCCTTTGCCATGACCGGATGGAGAATGGGATTTGCCACGGGTCCGGAACTTATCATGCAGCAAATATTAAAGATTCATCAGTTTGCGATTATGGCAGCACCGACAACAAGCCAGTACGCAGCAATCGAAGCAATGACAAACGGGGAGGAAGACGTTCAGATTATGCGAAATGCATATAATCAGCGCCGTCGATTTGTCTTAGAACTCTTCTCCGAAATGGGATTGAAATGTTTTGAGCCAGAAGGCGCATTTTACATGTTCCCATGCATCAAAGAATTTGGCATGACCTCCGATGAATTTGCAAACCGCTTCTTACGCGAAGAAAAAGTAGCCATCATTCCGGGAACAGCATTTGGAGACTGCGGAGAAGGATTCCTTCGAGTATCCTATGCTTATTCTATCGAAGAATTAAAAGAGGCATTAGGTCGTCTGGCTAACTTTGTGGAAAGATTACGTAAAGAGAAAAATCTGTAATAGTAGTAAATAAGAAATATCGAGGAATAAATTATGGTAAACATCGTATTACATGAGCCGGAAATGCCGGCCAACACTGGAAATATCGGAAGAACCTGTGTAGCAACAGGGAGTGTTCTTCATTTAATCGAGCCACTTGGCTTCAAAATCAACGACAAAATGCTCAAACGTGCCGGACTTGACTACTGGGATAAATTAGATGTTCGTACTTATGTGAACTTCGAGGACTTCCTTGCAAAGAATCCAGGAGCAAAAATCTATATGGCAACCACAAAGTCAAAACAAACTTACACAGATGTAGAATACGAAGACGGCTGCTACATCATGTTCGGAAAAGAAAGCGCCGGAATCCCGGAAGAAATTCTTCTTGAACATAAAGAAACCGCTGTTCGTATCCCAATGCTCGATCATATCCGTTCACTGAATCTTGGAAACTCTGTAGCAATTGTTTTGTATGAAGCACTGAGACAGCAGGGGTTCAAAGAATTAAAGCTTGAAGGACAACTCCACAAATACGAATGGTAAATCTGAGTTGCCGCAGGCAAGGGAGACGCTCCCCCCCAAGAGCCCATAGCCTATATTTGTGACTCTATCGCTGCGGTTTAAATATTCCTTAAAGGTTCGCATTCAATCTTCGCTAAGACCACAAATATAGGCTATGGGCTTTTTTGGGGAGCTGTCTTTCAACTGACTAGTAGGACTTGAAGTAGCCAGCCGCTACATATATATCCTTTATCGGATTGCTCAAAAGAAAGCAAAGAGAAGGAGTATTCTAAGCTTGAATTTTGTGACTTTGCGCTGTGGAATCCTGACTGTAACCTTGCGAGCTCGTTTTCGAGCAAGGTTGTTTTATCAGGCAGGATGGAACGTTTAGCGCAACGGAACAAAATCAAGCTTAGAATACTCCTTCTCTTTGTTTTTTTGAGCAACTGCCTGCAATTTTCTTTGTAGCGGCGTCTGTTTAGTTCTAAAAACTAGTATTTACTTAAAAGTTACGATTGTTACCCCGGCATCCCCTTCGCCGAATTCTGCAAGCTTATAGGTCTTCACAAACTTCAGTTTACGGAGATACTCGTGGATACCTTTTCGTAAGGCGCCAGTTCCCTTTCCATGAACAACCCGGACAGAAGTAAGTCCGGCGATCATAGCATCGTCAAGGTATTTTTCAAGGCGGGCGATTGCCTCATCCACAGTATTTCCGAGAAGGTTGATTTCCGGATTGATTGTTGCAGCCTTATTGATACTGTAGCGGTCTTTTGGCTGATGCTGTGGTTTCGGTGCTTTTTCTGGAGCGAGAAGTTCTAAGTTTTTGTAGTTTACTACAGAACTTAAGAAGCCCATCTGGATTACAAGGTCTCCATCCTTGTTGGCAGCTTCTTTTACAGTTCCGTTTAGAGAAAGTGTAGTTACAAATACAGAATCGCCTACTTTGAAGTCAGAAGGATCGGAGATAGTGGAAGACTTCTTTGCCTTATAGGCGAGCTTTTTGTCAAGCTTACTCATGCGGCCTCGGAGATCACTTCTCTGTGCTTCCATTTTTTTCATGTTGTTCTGCTTTGGATGCTGTCCCCATGCGTGATATTTACGAATGGATTCATCAGCAACTTCCTTGGCTTCTTCGAGAATGTTTCGTGCTTCCTCGCGAGCATCACGGAGCATCTTGTCTCGTTTTTCTTTAATGTCATCCTGTTTTTCTTTCAGGCTGTTCTTTAAGTTCTCGATTTCCTGTTTTGTCTTGTAAAGTTCAGACTGTTCTTTTTCAATTTCAGCTTTGTTTTTCTCTAATTCAGAGAGCATGTTTTCAAAGTCAATGGCAGTCGCATCGATCTGGGAGCGTGCCTGTTCGATAATGTAGTCTGGCAGGCCAAGACGTTCACTGATGGAGAAGGCATTACTTTTTCCAGGAATACCGATTAAAAGGCGGTAAGTTGGAGAAAGAGTCTCAAGGTCGAATTCACAGCAGGCATTCTCTACGCCAGGTGTGTCCATTGCGTACATTTTTAGCTCAGCGTAATGTGTTGTTGCAACTGTACGAATCTTTCCTGTATGCAGGTCATCTAAGATGGCAATGGCAAGTGCCGCACCTTCTGTCGGGTCAGTTCCTCCACATAATTCATCGAGTAAAACGAGAGAATTGGGGTCAGCTTCGTCTAAAATGTGGACAAGGTTCGTCATATGAGATGAAAATGTGGATAAGTTCATCTCAATACTCTGCTCATCTCCGATATCTGCAAAAATATCAGAAAATACAGCAAGGCGGGAACCCTGAAATGCAGGAATGTGGAGTCCTGCCTGTCCCATAAGCTGGAAGAGACCGACTGTTTTTAAGGAAACGGTCTTACCACCAGTATTTGGTCCGGTGAGCAGAAGCATATTAAAGTCCTCGCCAATATAAATATGGATTGGAACGACTTTTTTCGGGTCAAGTAATGGATGACGGCCCTGCTTGATATCTACAATTCCGTCTGTATTGAAAATCGGTTCGGTTCCCTGATATTCTTTTGCATATTTTGCCTTTGCGAAAATGAAATCAAGCTTTGTCAGAATCTTCTGATTTTCCTCTAATTCTGCCAGACCACTGGTTACCTGCTTCTGCGCAGAATCAAGCTGAGCCTGTCCGTCAGCAAGCTGGGCTTTTGCTGCATTTACCTGACTCCATCCATCATCCAGCTGGCTTCTGGCAGTATCAAGCTGGCTTTTGCTAGAGGAAAGCTGACTCTTGGCAGATTCCAGCTGACTTTTTCCATCAGCAAGCTGCGCTTTCGCATCTTCTAACTGGGTTTTCCCATCAGCAAGCTCTGTCTTCGCATCTTCCAGCTGTTTTTTCCCATCGGCAAGCTCTGTTTTTGCGTCTTCTAACTGGGATTTTCCATCTTCATACTCTTGCCTGCCGTCTTCTAAATCCTTTTCACCTTTATCCAGTTCTTCTTTTGCGTCAGCAAGCTTTTCATCTGCCTCTTTTTTCCCATCGTCCAGCTTCTTCTGGGCATCATCGATTTCCTCCTGTGCATCTGCCTTCACAGCTGCAAGGCGGATCTGACAGCGATCATCTGCTATGTTTTCAACACGGCCTTTGATCTTGGCAATCAGATTCTCGTAACCGTCTGTATAACTGGTAAGGCCCTTTGCACCATGAACGGTCACATAAATCTGGGTATAAATTTCCTGGTCAAAATCTTCCGGGAGCACATATCCAAATCCATTGACTTCACCAGTTCCAAGGGTGGTATTTCCTCTATTAAAGGAAATATAAAGAGGACTTCTTCCAGTTCCCACTACCGTATATTCTGCAGTCACAAGAAGGGTAGAATCTCCATCTTCACGCAAAGCAACCTTATCTCCTACCTTATATTCATTGGCAGAAGCAAATGTGCTATCCAGAAAAATCTCTCCACTTTTTTCCGGAAGGCGTCCCTCCTGCACATCCAGTTTATTCACTGCGTCATTTATGGATTCAATGTGAAGAACCTTCTGCTTCTGGCCTTCCCCGCACATCACATCGGTAGACCAGGCACCTTCTGCGGACTCAATGCCATCTATACTTTCTATGGAAGAAACATCATCAGATGTCAGGCCCATTGTGCCCACAACCTTGATATCCATCAGGCTGCTTTCGTCATAATAGGCATCTCCGGAATAGCGCATATCCGGCGAGGAAGCCTGAATACCGGAAAAGAAGGCCACTCCAAGAGCCACGATCAGAAGAATGGAGATAAACCTGGATTTGCTTTTTCGGATCTCCATCCAGAATTCTTTTCTTAATGCTTTCATCTCTCACCTACCACTCAATTTCTTCTACCGGGGTTGGGTGGGCATTCAAAGTCATCTGTGCCACCTTGCCGTTTTTTATTTTAATCACGCGATCTGCCATAGGCGTCAATGCAGAGTTATGAGTGATAACCACTACTGTCATCCCCTTCTGGCGGCACATATCCTGTAAAAGCTTGAGAATCGCCTTACCAGTCTGGTAATCCAGAGCGCCTGTTGGCTCATCGCAAAGGAGCATCTTCGGATTCTTGGCAAGAGCTCTTGCAATGGAAACTCTCTGCTGTTCACCGCCTGATAACTGGGCAGGAAAATTTCCAAGTCTGTCTTTCAGGCCCACCTCTTCCAAAACAGTTTTCGGATCCATGGGGTTCTTACAGATCTGTCCTGCCAGTTCTACGTTTTCCAAGGCTGTCAGATTGGGAACCAGATTATAAAACTGAAAAACAAATCCAATATCGTCCCTGCGGTAGCTGGTGAGCTGGCGGTTATTGTATTTCGCTATATTCCTTCCATCTACCCAGATCTGACCGCTGGTGGCAGTATCCATTCCTCCCAGAATATTCAGAACCGTAGTCTTACCAGCGCCACTGGGTCCTACGATCACGGCAAACTCGCCTTTTGCTATGTTAAAGCTGATCTCATCTACTGCGATTATTTTTACTTCTTTTGTTCCATAAATCTTGGAAACCTTTTCAAGGTGAATATAGTTTTCTATGGTATCCTGCAATTTATCACACTCCTGTTTTTCAAATATGTTTTAATTTTAGTATAGCATTGCAGGTTTTTTTGTTCAATCAGAGAAAGTATGAAATTTCTATAAAACTGCCGCCGCAATGTCCAAAT
>OLOB01002137.1_pt1 | contig 11905 bp, 8 predicted proteins | sample 1671911 | NCBI WGS metagenome assembly OLOB01 (sample SAMEA3136625, study PRJEB25190) | human gut metagenome | biome: human gut; feature: human-associated habitat; material: faeces | place: Austria | collected 2013
AACAGATTAATAAAACTATCATGGATATATTTCCAATTATAGATATTGTAGAAGATAAGAGTATATTTAAAACTACATATGGTTATATGAATATACTACAAATAGAGAGTAAAGATATATACTCTTTAAATATAGATGAAGTTAATTCTCATGTTTTAGATTTAACGTCCTTTTTAAGGGGGTATCAAGACGATATAAAGATAGTATGTATGCAATTTCCAGTTAATACATATAATCAGCAACAAAATATAATAAATAAATTAGAAAATTTTAAAATAAATAGAATAAAAAAAGGTGATCTTTTGAAAATAATTGTTGATGGGTCTAATGTAGCATATTATGGACAGCAACCCAACGAAGAAACAGGAAAGGTAACTCCAAGTTTAAAAACTCTTAAAGTTGCTATAAATACTCTTAAAAAACTAGGACATGAACCAATTGTTCTATCTGATGCACCATTACGACATGAAATTGATGATAAAGATGGCTTTAATGAAATGATCCAAAATGAAGAGGTGTTTCCAGTACCTGCAGGTACAATAGCAGATCATTATATATTAAACCTAGCTTATGAGAAAGATGCTAAAATATTATCAAATGACTTCTTTAGAGATTATCAGGATGAATTTCAAGATATTAACAGTAGACGTCTACCATACAGAGTTAAAAATGGTAGATTTCAAATAGGTAAACCAGCACCTCCTAAGAAAGTAAAAAACATACTACAAAAAATCTGCTCAAATTCATTAAATGAATTTGAAAGAAGGGGTTTTGATGTATATAAATCTAAGAAAAATAGAAAATTTTCAGGATTATCTGTAGCTCAAGAGGCAATAAACAGGGTAAGTAAAGAGGATGAAAATGCAATAGATTCAAAACTAGAAAATATCTTCCTTAAAGTACCAATATTAAATAAGATGGTAAGCTTAGTAGATGAAGATATAGATGAATCAGATTTTCTCATATTTGTACTTGTAAATCCTAAAGATTACAAGGAAGCAGTACGTAATGCAGGAACAATAGCAGTTACTGTACGTAACAAATTAAACTTAGATCATTCCCCACTAGTAGCAGTACGTAATGATCTATTTACAAGACCGGGAACATTTGAATTGAATATAATATATTCTGATGAAATTCTTGAAGAATCACCATATAATGTGGATATAATAATAAATGATACAGATTACTCATTTATTAAACATAATTCAAGAAATATTGCAAGTACACTTGCAGCAAGACTTGGAACATGGAAATTCCCAATTGTATCAGTAAAACCAAGTATGTTAATGGAAAAACCTGGACAATTTGAAATTTCTATAGAAAGAGGGGGTAGAAATTAGATGGCTTTAGATAGGATTCTAAAAAGCCTATTTTCACAACTTCTACATAAAAAAGTTGTTAGTATTGGAACAAAGTACTATGCAACTAATGACTTAGAAACAGAGTATGTTTCTTTAATAAACCTCACAAAAACAATGCTTGTAGAAATTAAACCTGCACAAATAAATGCTAAATCAATATTTCAAAATCTAGAAAGAGAAATAGACCAAAGAGATCTACCACTTAATAGGAAATTTATTGAAATTAAACCTGCTGAAAATGAAGTAAATGAATATGCACTTCTAAGTAATATTATCATGGGAAATGATAGATATCTTTATATTGAATTGTTTAGACCATCTCCTCTTATAGAAACATTTGCAAAAATGGTGGAAGTAGTTGATGGAAAGATCATTGAAAGAAGTAAAACAGAAATGGTTGCTCTTATGCCATCAAAAAAGGAAGGAATAAGATTAGCTATTAAAATGATATCTCTTGGAATGAAACAAGGGGTAAATGTACGTGGTTCAATAGGAATGACTGGAGCAGCATCTATTGAAAGGGCAATAGATATGAATGCTGCAATAGGAGAAGTTTCTGGAGTTGGATTTACAAAACTTGGTGGAGAATATGGAGTAATATTTGAAACTGTTCCAACTACTAAAAAAGTTGAATTGAAACCAGTACCAGCAGATAATTTCATGTACATTGATGCAAAAGATTCTACAGGATTTATTTCAAGATATGGAAAAGATAAACTTATAGAAATAATGAATGATATCAACTCATATATTGAAAATGAAAGTGATGGAAAAATAGAAGGATACCGTGTTGGTGGGGATGATTTAATAATTAATTATCCTGATAAATCAACAGCACTGAAAATAGGACTTGACTGTGCATGGTATGCTATGAATAATGGATTAAATCTAAGGGTAGGATTAGGAAATAGTAGACGTGAAGCTGCAGAAAATGCACATATCACTGATTCAATAAAAATAAGAGAAAATACTCCAGTTATAGTGTTTGACTTAGCAAATGGTAAATATGCATACTATATTCCAACAGAATTCACAAGATCTGCAATAACTTTTCTATCAAATCAAACTCTAACCTTAATTGGTATATTTATATTCATATTTATAGTAACTTTAATAGGATGGAATTTAAATATCATATGGCTAGGAATAGTAGCTATGATAGTTTCATTAATTATAGTGGCAATTAAAGACTAATGGGGAGGTAATAATTATGAATCCAAGTACTAATTCAAAGTTATTTCTTGTATTGGTAGTGGGTATTGTGGCAATGTTATGTGGATCTGTAGGAGCATCATTTATTCGTTTTGATGCACCAAACTTATCTATTGGAGAGTTATTTCAAGGTAATGAGGACAATCCTCTAAATGACTTAAATAATTCAACACTAAATCAGTCAAATCAAAGTCAATCATCTAATTCATATTCAAAGTATACATCATCACCATCACAACAAAGTACTTCTAAACAAGCATCTGTAAAACAACAAAATAAACAGAAAACAACATCATCCAATAATAATCAGAATACTAAACCATCTAAACCTAGTGGTGGTTCTCAAGGTAGTAACACAAACCCTAATGGTCAAGATAACCCTTCTGTACATGAGAATGATAATGACTTAACAGCATAATATTTTGGAGAAGTAATATGAGGGAAAATAATTTAATAGTGTTAATAGTAGCAGTAATACTTGTAGGTGCTATTGTAGTGGGAGTATTTACTGGATCATCTCCATCAAATGATAATAACACAACCATAACTGATACAGTTAATATGACAAATAACACTACAAACATGACAAATGAAACAAATGCAACATCAACTACAGATGATACTATTCAATCATCAAATTCAAAGTCACAAAGTACTTCTAAACAAGCATCTGTAAAACAACAGAATAAACCGAAAACAACATCATCCAATAATAATCAGAATACTAAACAATCTAAACCTAGTGGTGGTTCCACAGACAGTAATACTAATCAACATAACCCTTCTGTACATGAGAATGATAATGACTTAACAGCATAAATATAATCTAAAGAATAAGAAAAATCGGAAAAATTAATTTATAACCACCCAATTTTAAACTTATTTTTTTATTAAATAATTTTTTTTAAGGGAGAAGAGAACTTATGAAAATTTTAGAAAATGGAATATGTTCCATTAGTAGTATAAAAGCTAGTGGATATAGAGAGGGTAAATATGGTGTAACAGTTTTGTACCATGAAAATTCAACAGCAGCTGCAGTATATACAACAAATAAGGTATATGCAGCTCCTATTGATATTACAAGAAAACATTTGGAAAATGGTAAGATTTCAGCAGTTATTGTAAATAGTGGTAATGCAAATTGTTATACTAAAGAAGATGGAATAAAAAAAGGATTGGAATTAGCAAGTCTTGTTGCTGATACATTAAATATTCCTGTTGAAGATGTTGCAGTAGCATCAACTGGTGTTATTGGTAGACAAATGCCAATGGATATTATTAAGCCTGTTGCAATTGAATCTCTAAAAAGATTGGATAATAGTAGAGAATGTGCAAATGATGCATGTAATGCTATATTAACTACTGATACTACTCCAAAGGAATGTGCTATTGAATCAACATTAGATGATGGAACAAAATTTAAGGTTGCAGGTATTTGTAAAGGTTCAGGAATGATAGCACCTAATATGGGTACTATGCTAGGATTTATTACAACAGACTTAGATGTTTCAAGGGATATTCTTCAAGAAGCTCTACTCAGTAGTGTTAAAAGATCATTTAACATGGTTGTAGTTGATGGTGATGAAAGTACTAACGACACAGTACTTGTTATGAGTACCAATGAAGTTAAAGGAGAGTATGATAATAACTTCCAAGAAGCACTTGATTATGTATGTATGAGTCTTGCTAAACAAATTGCAAAGGATGGAGAAGGAGCTTCTAAATTTATGGAAGTAGTATGTAATGGTGCAAAAAGTGAAGAAGATGCAATATGTGTTTCTAAAAGTGTTGTATCATCTAGTTTAGTTAAAACAGCACTTGCAGGGGCTGATCCTAATTGGGGTCGTATAATTTGTGCTATGGGTTATTCTGGTGTGGAATTTGATCCTGATTGTGTTTCTATTAGTATTGGCTCAGGTAGTGAGAATGTTGTTATTGTTGATAAGGGTAATATAACAACATATGCTAATCCTGAAATACTTGAGGCTGCAGAAGTTATAATGAATAAAAAAGAGGTTGTTATTAAATTGGATTTACATGATGGATGTTATAGTGCAACTGCATATGGTTGTGATTTAACATATGATTATGTAAAGATTAATGCTGAATACACCACATAAATAGTTAAATGGAGTTTAAATAATGGTTGATCAAGAACAATTCGATATTAGTAATGTTTTAATTGAAGCATTACCCTACATAAAAAAGTTTCATAATAAAAAAATCATGATTAAGTATGGTGGTCATGCAATGATTGATGAAAATGCTATGAGTTCCACAGCACGAGATACTGTACTTCTTAAATATGTTGGTATGCAACCTATTGTTGTTCATGGTGGAGGTCCAGAAATTTCCAGATCCATGGATAAAATGGGTAAAGAACCTAAATTTATTGGTGGTTTAAGAGTTACAGATAAAGAAACTATGGAGATTGTTAAAATGGTTTTGGTGGGTAAAATCAACACTGAAATTGTTTCTAAACTTGGATTCCATGGTGGAAAGAGTGTTGGTATTTCTGGTAAAGATAGTTATCTTGTTGAAGCATCAAGAAAAGGACTTACTAAGGTTAAACATGAGAATGGTGAAGTTTTAGAAGTTGATTTAGGTTATGTTGGTAAGATTGACAGGGTAAATAAACAACTTGTTGATGATTTAACTAACAACAATTATATACCTGTTATTTCACCTTTAGGAATTGATGATGATGGAAATACTCTTAATTTGAATGCTGATACTGTTGCAGGTTCTATTGCATCTGAGGTTAATGCTGAAAAGCTTATTGTACTTACTGATGTTCCTGGTATTTTAACAGATCCTGATGATCCTGAGAGTATGATTAGACGTATTCGTACTGATGAATTGAAGGAACTTATTAAGGATGGTATTATTACTGGAGGTATGATTCCTAAGGTAGAAACTTGTATTAATGCTGTTGAAAATGGTGTTAAAACTGCTCATATTCTTGATGGTAGACTTAATCATTCTATTTTATTAGAAATCTTCACAAAACATGGAATAGGTACAATGGTACGTGAATAATAATGTATCTCTTTTTTTAATTATTTTTTCCATTTTTCTTTTGCAGTCTCATAAAGGTTGTTTCCATCTTTATCAATAACTACAATAACAGGTAGATTTTCAATCTCTAACTTACGGATTGCCTCTGTGCCAAGATCATCGTAAGCAATTACTTCTGCCTTCTTAATACATTTAGATAATAATGCACCCGCTCCACCTACTGCGGCAAAGTATACTGCACCATTTCTCTTCATTGCTTCTATAACTTCAGGAGAACGCTTTCCTTTACCTACCATGCCTTTTAATCCTTTATCAAGCATCTCAGGGGTATACTTATCCATACGACTGCTTGTAGTAGGCCCTGCAGAACCAATAACCTGTCCCTCTCTTGCCGGACTTGGCCCAAGGTAATATAAAACATTGCCATTTAGTTCTATAGGTAAAGATTCCCCTTTATGCATACTTTCATACATTCTTTTATGTGCTGCATCTCTGGCAGTATAAATAATTCCAGACAGGTATACATAGTCCCCTGCCTTTAAAGTATTAATATCTTCTTCAGAAAGTGGAACCTGAATTGTTTTATTCATAACTGTATCCTCCCCTTATAAAGTCCTTACTGCATGACGATTTACATGACAGCACATATTTACGGCAACCGGAAGTCCTGCAATATGCGTAGGATATGTATTAATGTTGACAGCAAGTGCTGTAACAGTTCCACCAAGTCCTGCTGCTCCAATTCCAAGATTATTTACCTTTTCAAGAACCTCTTCTTCCATTGCTTTAATAGAAGGAAACTCGGAATGAGTACCCACAGGTCTTGTAAGTGCCTGCTTTGCCATAAGAGCAGCCTTTTCAAATGTACCGCCAATACCAACACCGACAACAACTGGAGGACAGGCATTTGGTCCTGCTTCCCGTACAGCGGATACAATCGCATTCACTGCACCTTCCATACCATCTGCCGGTTTAAGCATAAATACACGGCTCATATTTTCACTTCCGAAGCCCTTTGGTGCTACAGTAAGCTTAATATTCTCTCCTGGAACAATGCTGTAATGAATAACAGCAGGAGTATTATCTTTTGTATTTTCTCTGATAAATGGGTCATTTACTACAGATTTGCGAAGATATCCTTCTACATATCCATCATGTACCCCTTTATTGATGGCATCCGTAAGAGAACCGCCCTCAATATGTACATCCTGGCCTACCTCTGCAAATACAACTGCCATCCCTGTATCTTGACAGATTGGAATCTGCTCTACTCCTGCAATATCAAGATTCTCTTTTAGCTGATTAAGAATCTGGCAGCCAAGAGGGTTCTCTTCCTGTTCTGCCGCTTTGTATAAAGCATTCTTCATGTCATCTGAAAGATAGTAATTGGCCTCGATACACATTTCTTTAATATTCTTAGAAATTTCCTCTACGTTAATTACTCGCATCTTTATACCTCTTTATCCGTTTAATCCACAGATGATAAATTATTGAAATAAAATCAAAATAATCAAATACATCTGTGGATTAGTCTGGGGCAATCCTTAGTCAATAAGAGCTGGTAATCTTTCTCCCTGCTTACTGACTTTTATTACCCTGTATGAAAAATTTAAACTTCTTCTGGTGCTGTTTCATTTTCTATGGCTTCATTCTCATCTGATACAGTCTCTTCAGATACTTCAGATATATCTTCTTCCATATCTTCAGACTCATCCTCTTCCTGGAATCTTACCTTTGCAACACTGGCAACTTTAATATCGCTGTCTGCATCAATATTAATCAGCTTAACACCAGAAGTATTTCGACCAATAACAGAAATAGAATCACTCTTCATTCGAATCACAATTCCCTCTGTCGTAATAAGCATAATCTCTTCTTCTGGCTTAATCGTCTTCACTCCGATAACATAGCCGGTCTTCTCCGTAATCTTATAACATCTAAGACCCTTTCCGCCACGATGCTGTACGGTAAATTCATCAAGTGGAGTACGTTTACCCATACCTTTTTCAGATACGATGAGTAAATCATCTCCTTCAGAATGAATCTGCATACCGACTACTTCATCTGTATCTCCAAGATTCATTCCGATAACACCCATAGAAACTCGTCCGGTTTCTCGTACATCCTGAAGCTTAAAGCGGATACACTGACCTTCTCTTGATACGAGGAAAATGTCTTCGTTCTCATCGGTCTGTTTTACTTCAATAAGCTCATCGCCTTCTCGTAAGGAAATCGCAGCCAGACCATTTTTACGGACGTTCTTATACTCATCAAATCCTGTCTTCTTTACAATACCATTTCTCGTAGCCATAACAAGATAATGCTGCTTTCCATCTTCTGATAATGGAATAATCGCTGTGATCTTCTCTTCTGGCTGGAGCTGAAGAAGATTGATGATATTCACTCCTCTTGCTGTTCTGCTGGATTCCGGAATCTCATATCCCTTTAAGCGATATACACGTCCCTTATTTGTAAAGAACATGATGTAGTTATGAGTGCTTGTCATGAATAAATCTTCGATATGGTCTTCATCGATCACATTCATACCTTTGATTCCCTTACCACCACGATTCTGACTGTGGAAGTTATCCGGTGTCATGCGCTTGATATATCCAAGTTTGGAGAAAGTGATAATCGCATCTTTTCTAGGGATTAACGCTTCATCACTTAAATCTTCCATATCCATTTCGATAGAAGTTCTTCTGTCATCACCATATTTGTCGCGAATGAGAAGGATTTCCTCGCGGATTACACCTAAGAGAACCTTTTCATCTGCTAAAATGGCTTCTAACTCTGCAATCTTTTTCTCAAGTTCATCATACTCGTTCTGAAGCTTCTCTCTCTCTAAACCGGTAAGCGCACGCAGACGCATATCTACAATCGCCTGTGCCTGTGCCTGAGAGAATTCAAAACGCTTGATTAAGTTATCTCTTGCCTCTGCTACGTTCTTAGAAGCACGGATAATCTCGATAACTTCATCAATGTAATCTAAAGCCTTTAAAAGACCTTCTAAAATGTGCGCTCTCTCTTTTGCCTTGTTCAGCTCGTATTTTGTTCGTCTTGTTACAACATCTTTCTGGTGATTCAGATAATGAACAAGCATTTCTTTTAAGTTAAGAACCTTTGGCTGGTTATCTACAAGCGCAAGCATGATAACACCAAAAGTATCCTGAAGCTGTGTATGTTTAAATAACTGCTTTAATAAAACATTGGCATTCACATCTTTACGTGTCTCGATACAGATCCGCATACCGCTTCTGTCTGATTCATCACGTAATTCTGTGATTCCGTCAATTCTCTTTTCCTTTACTAAATCAGCAATTTTCTCAATTAAACGTGCCTTATTTACCATGTATGGAAGTTCTGTTACGATAATTCTCTGCTTTCCATTCTTCATTGGCTCAATATTTGTTACGGCACGTACTTTAATCTTACCTCTTCCGGTACGATATGCCTGGTCGATTCCCTTACGTCCAAGAATAGCCGCTCCTGTTGGGAAGTCCGGACCTTTTACAATCTCTAAAAGCTCATCAATCTCGGTATCTCTGTCTTCCTCCACCTGATTATCAATGATCTTTACCACACCATCAATTGTTTCTCTTAAGTTATGTGGAGGGATATTGGTTGCCATACCAACCGCGATACCCTGTGCCCCGTTTACAAGGAGATTTGGAAATCTCGATGGGAGAATGCTTGGCTCTTTCTCTGTCTCATCAAAGTTCGGTACAAAATCAACCGTATCCTTGTAAATGTCTGCTGTCATCTCCATGGAGATCTTAGATAATCTTGCCTCTGTATAACGCATGGCAGCTGCGCCGTCACCGTCCACAGAACCAAAGTTACCATGACCGTCTACTAACGGATAACGGGTAGACCAGTCCTGCGCCAGATTAACTAACGCTCCATAAATAGAGCTGTCACCATGAGGATGATATTTACCCATTGTATCACCGACGATACGGGCACACTTTCTATGTGGCTTATCCGGACCGTTGTTCAGCTCGATCATAGAATAAAGAATTCTTCTCTGAACCGGCTTCAGACCATCTCTTACATCTGGAAGCGCTCTGGATACAATTACACTCATAGCATAATCTATATAAGATTTCTCCATGGTATTTTTCAAATCCACCTCATGGATTTTATCAAAAATATTACTATCGTCCATACTGTCCTCCTGAACTATGATACATACTCCCGAAATCTCAAATATTTAAGAGATTCCGGGAGTATGGAAATGTCAAAAAACTTCTTTTATCAGATATCCAGATTCTGTACATATTTTGCATTCGCTTCGATAAACTCTCTACGCGGTTCTACACGGTCACCCATAAGAGTATCAAATGTCATATCAAGCTCTGAAGCTGCATCATCATCCATATTTACACGCAGCAAAATTCTCTTTTCCGGATCCATAGTTGTCTCCCACAGCTGGGAAGCATCCATCTCACCAAGACCTTTATATCGCTGAATCTTATTGTTACCGTCACGTCCGATATCTGTAAGTATCTTATTTAATTCTTCATCACTGTAGGCATACCACACCTTCTTGTTCTTCTCAACTTTATACAGTGGCGGCTGTGCCAGATATACATGACCTTCTTTGATAAGATCAGGCATAAAACGATATAAGAATGTTAATAATAATGTGGCAATATGTGCACCATCTACATCGGCATCAGTCATAATAATAATCTTATTATATCTGAGTTTTGTAATATCAAAATCCTCATGAATTCCCGTACCAAATGCAGTAATCATCGCACGAATCTCATTATTTACAAGAATCTTATCCAGTCTCGACTTCTCTACGTTAAGAATCTTTCCACGAAGTGGAAGAATCGCCTGTGTTGCACGACTTCTTGCTGTCTTTGCAGATCCACCCGCGGAATCTCCCTCTACGATGTAGATTTCACAATTCTGTGGGTCTTTATCAGAACAATCTGCCAGCTTACCTGGAAGACTCATTCCGTCAAGTGCAGACTTTCTTCTTGTTAAATCCCTTGCCTTTCTTGCGGCCTCTCTGGCTCTTTGTGCAAGCACCGCCTTCTCACAGATTATCTTTGCAACATTTGGATTCTGCTCAAGGAAATAAGTGAGCTGTTCGCTAACTACGCTGTCAACAGCACCTCGCGCTTCACTGTTTCCAAGCTTCTGCTTTGTCTGTCCTTCAAACTGTGGTTCTGGAATCTTAATGCTGACAATGGCAACTAAACCTTCTCTGATATCATCTCCAGTAAGATTCTGCTCACTGTCTTTTAATAACTTATTCTTTCTTGCATAATCATTAAATGTCTTTGTAAGTGCACTTCTAAAACCAGCTAAATGTGTTCCTCCTTCCGGTGTCGTAATATTATTTACAAAGCTATAAACACCTTCGTTATAAGAATCATTATGCTGTAACGCAACTTCTACAACTACATCGCCTTTTTTACCTTCACAGTAAATAACCTGTGGGTAAAGTACTTCCTTACTCTTATTCAGATATTCTACATATTCACGAATTCCACCTTCATAGTGGAATGTGAGAGCAACATTCTCTTCTGGTCTCTTATCTTTAAGGACAATCTTTAATCCCTTTGTTAAAAATGCCATCTCACGAAGACGCTGTTTTAACACTGAAAAATCAAAAACAGTCTCTTCGAAAATGGTAGGATCAGGAAGAAATCTTACTTCTGTACCTCTCTTATCTGTATCCCCTACAATCTTTAACGGATACATAACCTTTCCACGTTCATATCTCTGACGGTAAATCTTTCCCTCATGGAAAATATCTACTTCAAGCCATGTGGACAGTGCATTAACAACCGATGCACCTACTCCGTGTAATCCACCGGATACCTTGTATCCTCCACCACCGAACTTTCCTCCTGCATGAAGGATGGTAAACACGACTTCGACTGCTGGAATTCCCTTTTTCTTGTTAATTCCTACAGGTATACCACGGCCATTATCTCTGACCGTGATAGAATTATCTTCATTGATGTACACTTTTACTGTATCACAAAATCCAGCTAATGCCTCATCAACTGCATTATCTACAATCTCATATACCAGATGATGGAGGCCCTTGGATGAAGTACTGCCAATGTACATACCAGGCCTTTTCCGTACAGCTTCAAGACCTTCTAAAATCTGTATCTGATCCGCACCATATTCCTGCGCTGCAGAAATCTGTTCTTCACTCATAATTCAACCTCCTGTCAAAACTTAATCAAATAATTATACCATAAATATCGCCATTTATTCAACTTCTTAAACCAGACCATCTGTTTTTTCTTCCTGTACAATCCCCTCTTTTACACGAAATA
>OLOB01002144.1_pt1 | contig 11866 bp, 9 predicted proteins | sample 1671911 | NCBI WGS metagenome assembly OLOB01 (sample SAMEA3136625, study PRJEB25190) | human gut metagenome | biome: human gut; feature: human-associated habitat; material: faeces | place: Austria | collected 2013
CCGCCGGAGCGGTGCTTAAGCCGTAAGGCGGGAATTGTGCGGTGTTGCCTTAAATTTACCTGAAAGGTGAGGATTATAATATGAACGAACAGCGTGTAGCGCGCGTGCGCGCCGAAATGCAGGCGCACGGCCTGACCCAAATGATCATCAGCGACTCCAAAAGCATCTGGTACCTGACTGGTGCCAGTGTGGAGCCGTATGAGCGCCTGATGGCGCTGTACCTGCCGGTGCAGGGCGAGCCGGTCATCTTTTTGAACAAGCTGTTCTTTGTGCCGCAGGCCCCCTGCCGCGAAGTGTGGCACACGGACTCGGACAAGCCGGTGGAGCAGATCGCCGAAGTGGTGGACAAGACCAAGACTCTGGGCATCGACAAGGAATGGCCTGCCAAGTTCCTGATCCCTTTGATGGAGCTGTGCCCCGGTATGCCGGTAGTGCTGGCTTCCGACTGCGTGGATGCCTGCCGCGCCGTGAAGGATGCCGAAGAACAGATGCTGATGAAGGAAGCATCCCGCATCAACGATGAAACCATCCTGAAAGCGCGCGACTACGTCAAGCCCGGCATGACCGAAAAGCAGGTTGCCGAGTACATTGACAACGAGTACAAGAAAGCTGGCTGCGAGAGTGTGGCATTTACCACCATCGTATCCTTTGGTGCAAACGCCGCTGACCCCCACCACGAGCCGGACGATACTGTGCTGGAAAAAGGCGAGTGTGTGCTGATCGATATGGGCTGCTGCAAGAACCGTTACTGCTCCGATATGACCCGCACATTCTTCTGCGGGGAGCCGAAGCCGGAGTATGCCGCCATCCATGACCTGGTGCGCCAGGCCAACGAAGCCGCCGAGGCGATGATCCACCCCGGCGTGCGCTTGTGCGATATTGACGCCGCCGCCCGTGACCTGATCACCAAAGCGGGCTATGGCGAGTACTTCAACCACCGCCTGGGCCACTTTATCGGTCAGACCGATCACGAAAAGGGCGATGTGAGCGCCGCCAATACCGATACCGTAAAGCCGGGCATGATCTTCTCCATTGAGCCGGGCGTATACCTGCCGGGCAAGTTTGGCGTGCGCGTGGAGGACCTTGTCATCGTGACCGAAACCGGCTGCGAAGTGCTGAACCATGTGGATAAGCATTGGAGCGTGGTGGGGGTGTGATTGGCCCCAGACCGGAAATGATAAAATTAGAAATTTGAAAAGGGGCGGAAGTGCTTGAAGAGATATGTTGTTCGCTTCCTTGCCGCACGATCCGTACAATAAGATGTATGCCCGTCCGGGGCGTCGGTGACCCCGCCCTACCGAGAGTTTACAGGTTTGTAACGCGATTTAAAACGATTTGTAGGGAACGGTCTTGACCGTTCCGGGTGTTTTCCTTATTTCCCTTTTGTTGAAATATTGTCCATGGGTTTCGGAAAGGTCAAGACCGTTCCCTACAGAGCAAAAATACATAGAAAGCAACACATGACAACAGGCAGCAGCCCACAAAATAGGGCCGCTGCCTGATTTTTTATTTATTTTGTTATATTACGATTAAAGTTTCTTCGGTTCCTTCTTTTCAAAGAAGGAACAAAAACTCCCGTAAAACACTCACGCACCCGGCAGCAGGGCAACGGCATCGCGCAGGATGGTGAGAGGGTCCTCGCCGCGCAGGACATGCAGGCTGATGTAGGGGCGGCCTACGGCGTTGTAGATCACGCGGTGCGGCATGGCATCCATCATGGCCCCCATCTGCGCCGGGGTCACAACATCGGTGTACAAAATCAGATTGTCGTTGCGCTGCACGATCTCCACAATGCCTGCGCGGGCGGCTGTCACGCGCACCAGGCTGATGTCCACCAACCCCTGCACACTGCGCGGCGGGTCGCCGTAACGGTCAATCAACTCATCCAGTACATCCGTGGCATCGTCACGGGTGGTGATGGCCGCAATCTTCTTGTAGGCTTCGATCCGCCCGGCGGCATCGGGAATGTAGCTTTCCGGCAGATAGGCATCCACCGTAATGTCAACAAGGCAATCACTCTTGTCCGGCGCAGCAGGCTCGCCGCGGGCGGCTGCAATGGCCTGGTTCAGCATTTTTACATACAGCTCGTAACCAACCGCTTCCATGTGGCCGTGCTGGCTGTGGCCCAGCAGGTTGCCCGCGCCGCGGATCTGTAAATCGCGCATCGCAATGCGGAACCCGGAACCAAAAGAGGTAAACTCCCGGATGGCTGAAAGCCGCTTGGAGGCAATTTCCGTCAACACTTTGTCGCGCTGGAAGGTGAAATAGGCATACGCCTTGCGGCTGGAGCGCCCCACACGGCCGCGAATCTGGTACAGCTGTGAAAGCCCCATGCGGTCCGCATTCTCAATAATCAGGGTGTTGCAGTTGCGCACATCCACGCCGGTTTCAATCAGGGTGGTGCAGACCAGCACGTCGATCTCGTTGTCCAGCAGCTGCTGCCAAACCGAGGAAATCTGCTCCTCCGTCATTTTGCCGTGAGCGATGCCGACCCGCGCACCCGGCACCAGCTTTTGCACCTTGGCGGCGCACTGCTCAATGGTTTCGACTCGATTGTACAGGTAATACACCTGCCCGCCGCGGGCCAGCTCACGCCGGATGGCTTCGGCAATAATGGCATCGTCATATTCCAGCACATAGGTCTCAATGGGCTGGCGCTCAAAGGGCGGCTGTTCAATGGTGCTCATGTCCCGGATGCCGGACAGTGCCATGTTCAGCGTGCGGGGGATCGGCGTGGCCGAAAGGGTCAGCATGTCCACCCCGATAAAGTTCTCTTTCAGCTTTTCCTTGTGTTTTACGCCAAAGCGCTGCTCCTCGTCAATGATGACAAGGCCCAGGTCTTTGAACTTTACATCGTCCGAAAGCAGGCGGTGGGTGCCCACCACAATGTCCACTGTGCCGTCTTTCAGGCCGCGGATGGTCTCTTTCTGCTCTTTGGCGCTGCGGTAACGGCTGAGCAGCCCGATGCGGATGGGAAAGGCCTCCATGCGGGCGATGGCCGTGTTGAAATGCTGCCACGCCAGAATGGTGGTGGGAGCCAGGATGGCGCACTGCTTGCCGCCCATCACGCATTTGAACGCGGCGCGCAGGGCAACCTCAGTCTTGCCCACGCCGACATCGCCGCACAGCAGGCGGTCCATCGGCCAGGGCTGCTCCATATCATGTTTGATCTCCGCCGCGCTGGAAAGCTGGTCCGGCGTTTCATCATAGGCAAAGCGCTGCTCAAAATCTCCCTGCCAGGTATCATCTGGTGGGAAGGCATGGCCGTGCGCCCTTTTGCGGCGGGCGTACAGCTCAATCAGTTCCTTGGCCATCTGCTCGGTAGCGGCGCGCACCTTCTTGCGGGTCTTGGTCCACTCGGCCCCGCCCAGACGGCTGAGCTTGACATTCTCCGAATCCCCCGGCGCGGTGTAGCGGGAAAGCAGGTCCAGCTGGGTGACGGGAACATACAGCACATCTTTTTTATCGTACTCAATGCGCAGGTAGTCTTTGGTAACGCCCTGAACCGCCATTCGCTGGATGCCCGCATACCGGCCAATACCGTGGTTCTGGTGCACCACCAGATCGCCCGGCGTGATCTCGGTCAGGCTGTTCAGGGCATCTTTGGCCTTTTTACGCTTTTTCTTCTGGGAGCTGGTCTCGCCAAAGGCGCGGCCTGTCAGCAAAGCATACTTGGCAAACGGAAATTCGCACCCAGCGGAAAGGTGCCCCGCCAGAACCTGCACCAGCCCGGCAGCGGGGGCTGCTGCAGCATCGGTGGTAACCAGAATGCCTTTATCGCGCAGGTCGCGTGCCAGACCGGCTGCGGCACGGTCGGTGCCGGCCAGCAGGGTAACGGTATAACCGGCATCGCACAGCGGTTTCAAATCCTCCAGCAGCCCGGCGACTTCGCCATTCCAGGCAGGCAGGGTGTGAGCCGGGGCGTTGATGATATCTTTCAGCGGCTGATCCGGCATGCTGCGGGCAAAGTTCTCGGCACAGATGGTGCGGTAGTGTCCGGTTTTGGACCACAGGTAGCTTGGGTCCGCGTACAGGTTATCCAGCCCGGCGCAGAGGACGCCGTCCAGGATCAGGGATTTCAGTTCCTCGCCCCGGCGGTAGGCGGTCGCGCGGTCGGCTTCCCGGATGGAAGCAGGCTCTTCGGCCACAAGGATCGGGTCGTCAAAATAATCCAGCACGGTGGCGGGATGGGGGTAGCGCACGGCCAGGTATTTGTCCATGTTGACCGGCACGGCACCGCCATCCAGCAGGTCCAGATCGGCGGCCATACAGTCTGCCATGGCGGTTTTCTTTTTGCCGCGCTGCTTGGCCAAAAAGGCCCGAAGCTGCTCGGCGGCATCGGCAGGCTTGCCGAACAGAACTTCCCGCGCGGGGCTCAGGTAAAACTTATCAATGGCATCCTCGCGGCGCTGGGTGGTCAGGTCAAAGGTGTGCAGGGTATCGATCTCATCACCCCAAAATTCCATACGAACCGGCATTTTCTGGTCGGGAGCAAAAATATCCACAATATCGCCGCGCACAGAGAACTGGCCGGGGCCATCCACCTGGGCCCGGCGGGTGTAGCCGGCACCAAACAAAGCGGCCAGCAGGTCATCCCGCAGCAGAGTATCCCCCGCATGGAGGGTGCGGGTGTTGGCGCAGAAATCCTCTTTTGGGGTGGTGAACTGGGTCAGGGCTTCCGCGGGCACAGCCACGGCGCGCAGCCGCCCGCCTACCAGTTCGCCCAGCACAGCCAGGCGGCGGTACTCGTATTCGCGGGCGGTGCCCTCAATGGGGCGCAACACATAGTCCCGCGCCGGGAACACGGCGGCGGGAATGCCCAGCGTGTTCAGGTCAGCAGCAAAGCGGGTGGCTTCGGCCTCGCCGGGGGTCACGATGCACAGCGGCTTATCCAACTGGCGGCACAGCGCGGCATACACCTGTGCGCGGCCGGATGCGGGCAGCCCAAACAGGGCGCATGCACCTTTGCCGGAAAGCGCGTGGCTCAGTTTTTTGTATTCGGTTGTGGTGGTAAACAATGCGTCAAACATGGTGCCTCCTGCGCTTGCGCATGATAGGGCGGGTGATGTATAATTTTGAGGATACGAGTAATACGAGAGTTTTTGCCCCTTCTTTGAAAAGAAGGGATCGAAAAAGTTCGGCAGAATAAAGAAATTAAATAATGCTGCAATAAGGAGCAGAATATAGAAAGATGACAAAACATAAAAATGTAGCGCTGGATGAGCTGCGTATTCTGGCGGCGCTGATGGTGCTGGGCGTGCATACCGGGCAGAAAGTTGGCCTGGGGGATGCCGCCGCGGTTGGCGCGCAGGGGGTGCAACTGTTTTTTGTGCTCAGCGGGTACCTGGCCGCGGCCAGCCTGAGCCGCCACCCGGAGCCGCTGCCGTATTACCAGCGCCGCATCCGGCGGATCCTGCCGCTGTACTGGCTGGTGCTGGTGCTGCGCTGGCTGTTCGATGCGGTACGCTATCTGGCGGCGGGCGCCAGTGCAGCCCAGCTGTTTGGCCCCGGCGGGCCGTGCGGGCCGGGTTACCTGCGGTACTTTGTATTTTTGCAGATGTGGCTGCCCAGTGATAACTGGATGCTGTGGAACAACCGCAACGTGCTGTGGACGATGAGCGCCTTTGCGTTCTTTTATCTGCTGGCCCCGTGGCTGTACCGGCTGTGCAAACGCTTTTGGGGTGCGCTGGCGTTGCTGGTGGTCTGCCTTGCGGTGAAGGGCAGGATCGGCGGCTTAATTGAAAGCAGTCTGGCGGCTTTCCCGGCAGAAGCCAACATCAGCGAGTTCAGCGCAAAAACGCCGGTCATGACGCTGTACTGCTTTATCTTTGGCATGGCGGCGTTTGCGGCAGTGCGGGAGAACAAACAGTTTTTATACGGGGCATTCTGCATTCTGCTGGCAGTGCTCACCAACTTCCAGCGGGCGGGGTTCGAGTGCGTGTTTACGGTGTTTGTTCTATTGGCCGTGCAGAACCCGCAGGGCGTTGGCCTGGCGGAAAATCAGAAGTTCGCCCAGGCCGTGGAATTTGTGGGGGCGGGCAGCTTTTGGCTGTACCTGGCCCACCCGCTGGTGCTGGAGCTGCTGCCCAACACCGCGATGGGCGGCGCAGCCGCGTGGCTGTGCTTCGCCGGGGTATATGCCGTCTGCCTGATGGTGTGCTATGCGCTGTATACGCTTTTTGTGCGCCGGTATGAGCAGCGCTTTGCGTAACCATTGTACTATATTTGCAGCAAAACGGCAAAGTGAATTTTGAGAGAAGCGTTGCATGGAACGACAAATGGCGGGCGGCCCATCTGGGACGCCCGCTTTGGCATTTGTATGATTGGAAAAGCTGTGCTCTTATCTTGTAGAGAATGTGAGGACGAACATTGTTCGCCCGCGGACGTTGGCCATGTGCAGGGTGGAATATGTGGCAAGACCCGTCATGCGGGACGATGACGAGCATCGTCCCCTACAAATCATTTGCAGCGTTTATCACCATCGGCAAAGTTTTCCACAATGCGCACACCCCTGCAGGTGTTCCATTAAACCACATCCCGTGTAATGATGGATCGCAAATTTGAAGTGAGAACACTTCCTTTGCGGGCATCTTACACAGAAAACAGGAATGGGCGCACACTGTGCGCCCCTACGGAACGCCTATCCGCGCTCAGTGGTTGAATTTATTCTGCGCTTCGCCCAGCTTGCCGGCCATCAACAGGCGGCAGGCGGCTTCCACGTCGGTGTGGCGGCCGGTCACAAGCTTGGCGTCATCGGGCGGGAACTTGCCCAGCACCCAGTCAGCCAGATCATAATCCGGGCGCGGCTTGGCGCCAACGCCAATGCGGATGCGGTAAAAATCCTCGCCGCCGGTGGAAGCGATAATGCTCTTTAGCCCGTTGTGCCCGCCAGCAGAACCGGAGGGCCGGATGCGGATGTGCCCCGGCTCCTGTGCAATGTCATCACACAACACAATAATGTGGTTGCGCGGGATCTTGTAAAATGCCGCGGCGGGGGCGATGCTCTGGCCGCTCAGGTTCATGTAGGTCAGCGGCTTTAGCAGCATCACTTTGCGGCCGTCCACCTGGGCAATGCCGTAAAGGCCCTGCCATTTGCTTTTGTTGATCTCGCACCCCCAGGCTTCGGCCAACGCATCCAGCGCGGCAAAACCGGTGTTGTGGCGGGTGCCGTCATATTTCGGCTCCGGGTTGCCCAGACCGGCAATCAGCCAGTCTGCCCCGGAACCACCTCCAAATAGTCCCATAGTAAAAATCCTTATAGTAATTTTGTGATTTTAGTGTGCACCAGGGGCAAAGCGTTCCACTGTGTCCCGGATGGTATCCAGGAAGGATTCTGCACCTAAGGTGTTGACCTTGAAAAACACAGCCTGGCTGCCGCCGGATGTGATGGCGGAAAGCCGGATCTGCCCGTCAGCTTCCAGCAGGGTCAGGCTCATGGTAACACGGCCATTGCCAATGGCACTGTAGCGTTCGTATACCCGCACGGCACAGCGGCCGGTGCTGAAGTTGAAATCACTGGAACCTTCCAGCGTGGCCGAAACACTTTGTTTTACAACAGCGTCCAGCTCGGTCAGGATGGTGGTAAAATCCCCGGTCAGGGTGCGTTCCAAAATGGCCATGGCAGCAATCCTCCTTGCAGCAGGTCAGGGGGCATCAGTCGTTTTTCTTTTCGGCTTCCAGCTTCTGTTTTTTGGCAACGTATTTTTCCAGCTTCTTGGCGCCCCAGGCGGCAACTTCGGTCTGCTTGGCGCGCTCAATGCCCAGGGCACCGTCCGGCACATCGTGGCCGATGGTGGAACCGGCAGCGGTAAAGGCGCGGCTGCCCACCTTGACCGGCGCCACCAGGTTGGTGTTGCAGCCGATGAACGCATAATCGCCGATGGTGGTGCGGTACTTGCCCTCGCCGTCATAGTTGCAGGTTACGGTGCCGCAGCCAAAGTTGCAGTACTTGCCCACATCGGCATCGCCAATGTAAGTCAGGTGGCTGACAGTGTTGCCCTCGGCAAAGTTGGCGTTCTTGGTTTCCACATAAGCGCCCAGGTGCACGCCCTCATCCGTCACGGTGCCGGTGCGCACATGGGTAAAGGGGCCAATCTTGTTGTTGGGGCCCAGATGGCTGTCATAACACTGGCTGGCGTTCACGGTGGAACCGGCCTCAACAATGGTGTTCTCCAATAAGGTATTGGGGCCGATGACGCAGTTTGCCCCGATGACGGTTTTGCCGCGCAGGATGCAGCCCGGCAGGATCACTGCGCCGGGTGCAATCTCAACTTCGGGGTCAATAAAAACCTGGTCGCTGATGAACTCCACACCGTTCTGCAGGTGCTTTTCAAAAGTTTCTTCAAAGGCCGCTTTGGCGGCAAGGTATTTGGCTTTCGCTTCGGACATAAAAATACCCCTTTCTGTTTTGGGCCAAAAGAGTATACGGCCCTACAAAAAAGCCCCGGAACAGGGCTGAAGCCTGCCGGGGCGGGATGAATTGAAAAAAGTGTTGCAGGATGTAATAAAATAAAGTTTCTCAGCTTCTCACCCATTATAATTTACCGCATTTTTGGTCAAATTGCAAGAGCCTGACCCCAAAACTTTGTGAGATTTTCGGCGAAAATATTCGCCATTTATTTAACAATGTACTGGAAATTCCGGGCTGAGTCTGTTATAATGGACTTTGCAAGAGAGAAGATTCTTATTTTGCGGGTGTGCGCGGCACACCGGGAAGAAACCGTAATTTTGTTGGAGGTAACCTATGAGCAAGAAGTTTTTGTATTTGTTCAAAGAGGGCCATGACGCATTTGGCGGCGACCAGACGACCATGAAGAACATTCTGGGCGGCAAGGGCGCTGGTCTGGCAGAAATGACCCATGCCGGCATGCCGGTTCCTCAGGGCTTCACCATCACCACCGAAGCCTGCACCCAGTACTATGCTGACAACCGTGAGATCAACGATGAGATCAAGGCTGACATCTTCAAGTACATGGGAATCCTGGAAGAGCAGACTGGCAAGAAGTTCGGCGATATCGAGAACCCGCTGCTGGTTTCCGTTCGTTCCGGTGCACGTCAGTCTATGCCCGGCATGATGGATACCATCCTGAACCTGGGCTTGAACGACCAGGCTGTTGAAGGTCTGGCAAAGAAGACTTCTAACCCCCGTTTTGCATATGACTGCTACCGCCGCTTCATCCAGATGTACTCTGACGTTGTCATGGAGCTGGGCAAGAGCTTCTTTGAAGAGCGTATCGACGCTATGAAGGAGCGCAAGGGCGTTAAGCAGGATATCGAGCTGGACGCTGAGGACCTGAAGGAACTCGTCAAGGAGTTCAAGGCCATCTACCTGGAGAAGCAGGGCGAAGAGTTCCCGCAGGATCCGAAAGAACAGCTGATCGGCGCTGTCAAGGCCGTCTTCCGTTCTTGGGATAACCCGCGCGCCAACGTTTACCGCAAGATGAACGAAATCCCCTACGAGTGGGGCACTGCTGTCAACGTTCAGCAGATGGCTTTCGGTAACTCCGGCATGCGTTCCGGCACCGGCGTTGCTTTCACCCGTAACCCCGCTACCGGCGAAAAGAAGCTGATGGGCGAGTACCTGATCAATGCTCAGGGCGAAGATGTCGTTGCCGGCATCCGTACTCCTTCCCCGATCAGCAAGCTGCACGAGGAAATGCCTGAGGTTTACGATCAGTTCGTTGAGATCGCAACCCGCCTGGAAAACTACTACAAGGATATGCAGGACATGGAGTTCACCATCGAAGATGGCAAGCTCTTTATGCTGCAGACCCGTAACGGCAAGCGCACCGCACAGGCTGCTCTGCAGATCGCCTGCGACCTCGTTGATGAGGGCGTTATCGATCAGCGCACCGCTGTACTGCGCGTTGAGCCCAAGCAGCTGGATACCCTGCTGCACCCGCAGTTTGACGCTGCTGCCCTGAAGGCTGCTGAAGCAATCGGCAAGGGCCTGGCCGCTTCTCCGGGATCTGCCTGCGGTCGCGTTGTCTTCAGCGCTGAAGATGCTGAAGAGAAGGTCAAGGACGAAGCTTGGAAGAAGGTCGTTCTGGTCCGTCTGGAAACCAGCCCCGAAGATATCGTCGGCATGCAGGTTTCTCAGGGCATCCTGACCGTCCGCGGCGGCATGACCAGCCACGCAGCTGTTGTTGCACGTGGCATGGGTACCTGCTGTGTTTCCGGCTGCGGCAATGATAACGATGTTGCTATCGATTACGATGCAAAGGTTATCACCATTAACGGCCACACCTTCCATGAGGGCGACTGGATGAGCATTGATGGCTCTACCGGCAACATCTACGAAGGCCAGATCGCTACCGTCGCTTCCACCGAGAACGCTAACTTCAAGCGCTTTATGAGCTGGGCTGACGAAGCACGCCAGATGAAGGTTATGACCAACGCCGATAACCCGCGCGATGCACAGAACGCTGTCGATATGGGCGCTGAAGGCATTGGCCTGTGCCGTACCGAGCATATGTTCTTCGCTGAGGATCGTATTGCTGCTGTGCGTGAGATGATCTGCGCACGTACCGTTGAAGAGCGCAAGGTTGCCTTGGCTAAGGTTGAGCCGTTCCAGGAAGCTGACTTTACCGCTATGTACCGCATCATGGGCGATCGTCCGATGACCATCCGTTATCTGGACCCGCCTCTGCATGAGTTCCTGCCCACCAAGGCTGAGGATATCGAAGCCCTGGCAAAGGATATGGGCATGACCACCGAAGAGCTGAACAACGTTGTTGTCAGCCTGCATGAGTTCAACCCCATGATGGGCCATCGTGGCTGCCGTCTGGCCGTTACCTATCCGGAAATTGCCGAGATGCAGACCAATGCTGTGATCAAGGCTGCCATCAAGGTTTCTGCTGAGACCGGCAAGATGATCACCCCGCACATCATGGTGCCCCTGGTTGGCGAAGTGAAGGAGCTGAAGTACGTCAAGGACGTCATCGTCAAGACTGCTGACAAGCTGATCGCTGACGCTGGCGTTGACATGAAGTACCAAGTTGGCACCATGATCGAGATCCCGCGTGCCGCCCTGACCGCAGGTGAGATCGCTAAGGAAGCTGACTTCTTCAGCTTCGGTACCAACGACCTGACCCAGATGACCTTCGGCTTCAGCCGTGACGATGCTGCTAAGTTCCTGACCGCTTACTATGATACCAAGATCTACGAGAGCGATCCGTTCCAGCATCTGGACCAGATCGGTGTTGGCAAGCTGGTTAAGATGGCTGCCCATGACGGCCGCGCAACCAACCCCAACTTGGGTCTGGGCATCTGCGGCGAGCACGGCGGCGACCCCTCCAGCGTTGAGTTCTGCCACAACGTTGGCCTGGATTACGTTTCCTGCTCTCCGTACCGCGTTCCCATCGCACGTCTGGCCGCTGCTCAGGCTGCTATTAAAAATCCGAGAGCATAAGGCTTTTATAGCGAGTTATCGTTAAAAAACGAGCATAAAATAAGGCTCACCGTCAATTTTGGCGGTGGGCCTTATTTGTTTTCTCATGTATGAGATGAATTGCGTTTAACACGGAGCTGCTTTCCAGAACCATCACAGATACACCTCCACGGTCAGGTCGGTCCACGCTGCACAGCGGAACTGGTGGGGCAGCTTGTTGGCTTCACGGTAACGCTTGGCGGTTTCAAAGTCGATGGTGAAGGTGAGGATGGCCTTTTCTGATACAGACATCAGATCGGCACGCTCCTCTTTGGACTTCTTGCAGCCGGTGTTCAGCTTCCAGCGGTAGGAGTAATCGGCAATGGGGGTGACCACTTCAACGAACTGCTCGATCAATTCGGGCGCAAGACAGGCACCGTGTACATTATGAGAACAGAATTTCCGTTCAGATGAGGCAGCAAATCAGTTTCCAGATAC
>OLOB01002147.1_pt1 | contig 11853 bp, 8 predicted proteins | sample 1671911 | NCBI WGS metagenome assembly OLOB01 (sample SAMEA3136625, study PRJEB25190) | human gut metagenome | biome: human gut; feature: human-associated habitat; material: faeces | place: Austria | collected 2013
GAAGTCAAACTCTTACTGTAGGAAAACGCTCCATTATAAATATTTTCCAGGCCTTCCGGAAGAATCACTTCCGTAAGTGCAGAACAACTCCGAAACGCATATGCCTCGATATTTTTTACAGTATCCGGAACAACGATCTTTCTCACACCGGAACACTGCAAAAACAAGCCTTTGGCAATCTTTGTGATCCCTTTTCCAAAGGTGACCGTCGTCAGACCTGCATCTCCCGCAAAAATTCCCGGATACGCCGGACTCTCACCCACATAACCATGTGTAACCATTGATGCAGGAATATGGATACGGGTAAGACTTGTACATTGCTTAAATGCACCTGCTTCTACCACCACCCCATTATCAGGAATGCGGATGGAAGAAAGGGATGTACAACCGGAAAAAGCTCCTCGTCCGATCTCTTTTACAGAATCCGGAATATTCAGACTTGTCATATTAATACAGTCTGAAAATGCTCCGGTATCGATTCGAACAACCGGCTTGCCATTGATCGAAGATGGAATGTTTCCATTCACATAAGCGCATCTGTCACTTTTTATCTTATTGTTATTCTTATCATAATGGTCATCGTTAATGACCGCTTTGATCGTAACCTCCCCTTTTTCGTTAGAAATACATCGCAGTCCGTTCCATTCAAATCCTGCATTATCCGCACCTCCAGATAATGCATCTTCACTGCCATCCTCAAGCTGAGCTTCTTCCACTTCCGCATATCCAGGATCTTCTGCCAGACTTTCCGGCTCCTCTTCCAGCTCCGGTTCCTCTTCCAATTCCGGATCTGTTTCCGGTTCTGTTTCCAGTTCCGTAGAAATATCCGCTTCATCCACACCGGACTCTGTCATTTCTGATCCGTCTTCTCCGGGATCATCAACCTGCTCTGTCTCAGAAGCAGCTGCCTCATCAGATGGCAGCTCCTCCTCTGCATCCGTCAATTCCTCAGCACCGTTTTCCTCGGTTGGCTGCGGTTCCTCTTCCACTGCCTGTTCCACACTCTCTTCTGCTGAAAAATCAGCTGCACTGACCAGCATTCCCGAATCCAGGCTGCCAGCCAGAAGCGTCATTGTCAGCATCAATGCCAGTTTTCTTTTCATACCCAATCCTCCCTAATAAAATATAAAACAGCCATATTTTATTACTGCTTATTATCCTGATTTTCTTTCTGATTCTTTTCTTTTTTCTGAGCAGTACTGTCGGACTCTGCAGAATCTCCCTGCATGATCTTATTCAGTTCCTGGATCATCTCTTCATCCTTCAAACGGAATTTTACCTCTACACGTCTGGACGCATCCTTATCTACATTTCCATCTGCATCCAGAACCGGATCTGACATGGAATGTCCATTCACTGTCAGACAATCCTTCAGTTCCTGAACCTGTGAATCCTTCAGAAAATCGCTCTTAATATCCAAAAGATACTGCGCTACCGCCAGAGACCTCTTCTGTGACAGCTCCAGGTTATAACTGTAATCTCCGTCTGTATCCGTATAACCATCAATAATGATCTCGCCAAGATATTTCTTATAGGAATCATCCAGCAATACCTTACAATATGTCGGCAGTACCATAGACAATGTCATCTTACCGGAATCGGTAAGCTCTGCCTGATCATAATCAAACATAACATTGGCATTCAACGTCAGCGCACCTGTCTGTGGATCAATATCCACATTGAGGTTCTTTTTTTCAAATTCCTTCTGCAAAGCTTCCACAACCTCCGCTTTCACGCCGATGATCTTGTCGATCTTCTCCTGCTGTTCTTCCAGAAGCTCTGTTTTTTCATCCAGCGCAGACTGCTGCTCTTTCAGTGTATCCTGCTGGCTGGAAAGCTTCTTTTTCTGAGAGGACAGCTTTTTCTGCTGTTCTTTCAGCTTCTTCTGCTGCGCCTCCAGTGTTTCCTGCTGTTTGGCAAGCTTCTCCGCCAGAGAAGACAATTCTTCATCCTGAGATTTGATCTGCTTGTCCTTGGACTTGATCTGCTCATCCTGGCTTTTTAATGTTCCTGCCTGCTCATCCAGCGCATTCTGTTTTTCCAGAAGCTCTTCTGTATATTTTTCCTGAAGAGCGATTTTTTCATCCCGTTCCTTCAGACTGTCCTGATAGCTCTTCTGTGCCTGAAAAAGTGTCACACACATGATCAGAACAAAAAGCAGCAAAACTCCTGCCATCATATCCGAATAAGAACGCCAGACATTAAACCCATGCTCCTCCGGCTTTCTTTTTTTGCGCATTGACAATTCCTCTCTTATTTAAATAAACCAAAACGGCTTTTCTGTGCTGCCTTCGTTGCCTCACGGATACTGCGCTCGATCTCATCCAGCAGCGCTTCCTGTCTTGCACCCTGTCCTTCCAGAAGATCCTCCAGACCCGTCAGCTTATCCTTAAGTTCCTGGATACCGGCATTGCTTCCATAGCCCCAGGGTTGTCCGGCGATCAGATGGATATCACGGTTATTTTTTGCCGTCTTGATCTCAGAAAGAAGCCTGCGCACCTCATCCAGAACACTGTTGACCATCTTCTGGCTCTCGGTAAATTCTTTCACTCTGGCTTCAAAATCTTCGATCATCTTCTTATCGTCTACACGGATACCCTTTTTCGGCTCACGTCCGATAAAGATGTTCTGTGCAACGGTCAGGTCACCGACCATGTTTAATTCCTGATGTACGATTACGATACCATTGTCCTGTGCTTCACGAGTATTGTGAAAAGCAACTTCCTGGCCTTTGTATGTAATAGATCCGGAATCTTTCTGATAAATACCGGTAAGAACTTTCATAAGTGTTGATTTACCAGCACCGTTCTCTCCCATAAGTGCATGTACTTCACCGCGTCTCACTTCGAAGTTAACGTGATCCAGGGCATGAACTCCAGGAAAGGACTTATCAATATCCTTCATTGTTAAAATAACGTCACCCATTGTTTCATCCTCCCTTTCGATCAGTTCTTTCTACGTCTTGCAGAAACGTCGGCATATACAGCTACGATTACGATGATACCTGTGATGATCATCTGCTGTCCTTTACCAAGACCAAATGCCATGATGCCCTGCTGAAGAAGAGAGATGATGAATACGCCGATTACAGTACCGCCGATGGAAGCAAGTCCACCAACCATGGATGTACCACCCATAACGCAGCCTGCAATAGCCTCGTTGTTGTACTGATCGCCATAGCCAGGCTGAACAGTTGTGTATGTAGCTACAAAGAAGAGTGCTGCAATACCTACCAGGAATCCGCAGATCACATAAGCAAGCATTTCCCATTTCTTTGTGTTAACACCGGAAAGGCGGACAGCCTCTTTGTTGGAACCAAGGCAGAGGATGTAACGTCCCGGTTTTGTGTTGTAAAGAACGATACCGCAGATAACTGCCATTACCAGGAAAATAACAATTCCTACAGGGAAGCCGTTTACGGAAACGATATTACGGAACCAGCCGTTTGCATCGCCAGCTGCCGGCCAGCTTACAGACTGTGTTTTTGTGAATACAGAAGCAATACCTTTTGCAATGTTCATGGATGCCATGGAAATAATGAATGGTGGTACTGACATGTAAGAAACCATCCAGCCATTGAAAATACCAAAGCAGAGACCGATCAGAATGCAAAGGATCATGGCAACTGCACAGGGAACCTTGTAAGATGTCATGCAGTAACCGGATACCAGTGCACAGCAGAACATTACAGGTCCGATGGAGAAATCAATTCCTCCTGTAGCGATTACGAATGTAACGCCAAGTGACAAGAAGCCCAGGAAGTACACATAGTTCAAAGTAGACTTGATACTATCAACAGCCGGAAACTTGTTTCCAAGAACTACTTTAAAAACCAGGAACATAAGAATCAGAACACAGACAAGAAGTATTCTGTTCAATCCGAGCTTCTTAACGATTGGATTTTGTTTTAAGTTTTCCAATTTTTACCCTCCTCACGTTTTGCACGTATCTTGTGTTTTCTTGGTTATTATAATACCGTCAAAAATCAATAATTGTAATAGAATATCTTTCAAAAAAAGGTTAAATATTTACTGTATGGTAAATATTTAACCCTTTTCTTTGTGCATTTATGACTATTTACGGTGTAAGATCACCATATGTTTTTAGCGTATTAAACGGGAAAAGCAGTTTTTCGATCTCACTGGTATACATATTGTCAGGAGTCACAAGCTGGCACCCGGAATTAATATTCTTCTTATAGTCTTCTCCACGCAGCATCTTAACAGTTTCCCGAACACCCACATACCCCATTTTAAATGCCTTCTGTACAACGATTCCCTGGAAGATTCCGTGTTCCATCAGCTGGACGGCCTCCTGTGAGCTGTCTACTCCCACCACCCTGATCCGCTTCTCTGCTTTTGCTGCCTTTACTGCTCTTGCAGCACCTACAGAGGAATATTCATTCATTCCCGCGATCATCTTGAGATCCGGATATTTTTTCATCAGCTCTTTTGTAAGCTCATAGGACTTGTCATACCGAGAATCACAGTATACCACATCTACGATATTATCCTTCAGACTGCCAAGTCCTGTCCGGAAACCTTTTTCTCTTTCAACTGCCGTAGATACACCCTTTACATGTGAAACGATCGCAATCTGATCATCCGTTCCCACAAGATCCTTCGCAAACCTGCCAAGGATCTGTCCCGCTTCCAGATTATCGGTCGCAACGGTAAGATCCTGGACCTCTTCCTGTGTGTAAGAATCAATAAATGCGATATGTATTCCCTGTTCCTTTGCCTTCTTCAAAAGCTGGTCGGATTCAGTGAAGCTGGACGGCGAGATCAGGATCGCGTCCGGTTTTTCTTCTATTGCCCTTTCGATCAGCTTGTTCTGCCCAGCCACATCATTCTCTTCCTCAGGTGCCCATACGCGGATATCTGCATTATATTCCTTTGCAGCCATCTCCGCCCCCTGGATCAATGATGTCCAGAAATCATTGGTACCGTCCACAACCTTCGGAATATAGATCAGCGATAGTTTTCTCTCTTCTTCTACCTGTTTATAATAGACTATTCCGGCTACAAGCCCCGCCACAAGGCAGATGACCACTCCTAAAGTCAGGAGTTTTCTATGTTTTTTCATATTGATTCCTCCTGTATTCCCGGAATGGTGATCGTGGCAGTGGTTCCGACACCTTTTTCACTTTCATAGGTGATCCCGTATTTTTCTCCATAATAAAGCTTCAGACGTTTCTGTACATTGTAAACACCCACACCATTGGAATGATAATTCACCTTATGCTTATCATAAATATGTGACAATGTTTCCTCATCCATACCTACACCGTTGTCGATCACCTGAAGAACTGCATTTCCGTCCTTCATAAAGCCTTTTACCTGCAAAAGTCCCTTACTCTCTTTATATTTCAGTCCATGATAGATGGCATTTTCAATGATCGGCTGGAGAACCAGCTTGATCAGAGGGATATTTAATATAGAAGGTTCTACATCGATCTCGAATTCCAGCTTGTCCTTGTAACGCATCTTCTGGATCGTAAGATAACCCTTGGCATACTCCACTTCCCTTGCAAGAGGAACCACTTCATCTTCATTACTGATGCTCTGACGAAGAAGACGCGCCAGGGATGCTGTCATCAGAACAACCTCTTCGTACTTTCTGCCCTCTGCCATCCAGATGATCGAATCCAGGGTATTGTAGAGAAAATGAGGATTGATCTGGGACTGAAGGGCCTTAAGCTCACTTTTTCTCTTTGCTTCCTGTTCCTTCACGTTCTGCTCCATAAGATCCTGTATCCTATGTGTCATCATATTGAAAGATTTCGTCAGGCTTCCGATCTCATTCTCTGAATCGATCTCCACATCTGCTCCGTCAAAATGCCCTTCCTGTACTCTGGACATGGAATCTCTGAGACGCTGAAGAGGATATGTAAGACTCTTTGCCAGAAATCTGGAAAAAAGCAGTGCCACGATCATCAGAAGTGCGGAAATAAGCACATAAATACTCTGTGCCTGATTGCTTTTGCGCAGAAGCTCGCTGACGCTCATACAGCCCACAACGGTCCATCCGGTTTTATTTGATCTGGAAATGGAATACAGCTTTCCTCTGTTTCCCTTTTCGGTACGCACCGTATCTTCTTTTGATTTCACGATCAGGTCGATATTCTCAGTCTGCAATTCATTGTAAAGCTGCTGCTGTTGGGGATGGTATACAATATTTCCGCTTTCATCCAGAATGAATGCGTATCCCTTTTTCCCGATCGTATTCTGATCACAAAGTTCACTGATGGCACTGTAATTCAGATCAATAAAAAAGACTCCCTCTTTCTCACCACTGTTGGAAAAATTACGGATTCCCCTGCTTAAAGTGATCACCCACGGACGCTCTCCGCTGATGATGTGCTGTACATGAGAAGATGTAAGAAGCGGGCCTTCCGGCTTCTGTAAAGCTTCCAGATACCACTCCTGGGTGGAAAGCTTCAGATCCGGATTCACAGACTGTTTGCCGTCGTTGATCAGCTTCCGTCCATTACTTCCAATGATTCCAAGATTTCGGATATCACTTCGTCCATCCAGAATAGTCTTGAACTGATTGATCAGACGCTCTCTTGTTCCATTGTCCACATTTTCACCAAAAAGATATTGCTGTACATCCTCGTTACTGGAGATCATATAGGCTATATTTTCCATGTAATCAATATAGGAATCAATATTCTGATTCATCTGCTGCACGATATTCTGGGTGTAGACAGCAGAATTTTCAAAAATAGAATTGCGGGTATATCTCATGGAAACACCTGTTATGACCAGCACCGCACTTAAAAGCAGCACCGTCACTACCGCAAAGATCGCACTCTGGATACTCTTAAATTTTCCTATGATCTTTGCCGCAAACCGGATATCTCTCATTTACGTTTCTCCCTTGCATATTCTGTTGGTGTGCAGCCGGTCATTTTTTTGAAGGAGATCCCAAAATAATGGGGATCTGCAAATCCGACTTTCTCGGCAATTTCATAATTCTTCATAGTTGTATTCTCCAGAAGCTCCTTCGCCTTCTCCATACGGGTACGGATCAGAACCTCTGTAAAAGTCTCTCCCGTAAGATCCTTAAAGATCGTACTGAAATAGCTTGTACTGATATTCAGATAGGAACAAATACTGTTCAGGCTTAAATCCGGATCCATATAATTCTTCTGGATATAATCCAGGGCAAGTCTGGCCTGACGCTGTCCGCTGGAGCTGTTTGCATCGGAAAGTGTCTGGAAAATCTCTCCGATATGATTCCTGACCAGTTCAACAGCACTGTCAAAAGAATTCTGCTCTGTGACCTGCTGCAGAAGTGCTTCTCTTTTGGAAAAAAGCTTACTGTCCGGAACCATATCCTCGCAGGTTTCGTCTGCTGCACGGATGATCTGCTGCAGATAAACACAGGCCCTGCTCTTATCCACGCGTGCCGCTTTGATGTCGGATGAAATTTTTTCTAAAATATGATCCGCATTTTCTTTCCTGCCTGTTTTCAGTGCGGTTACCAGAGCCTCTACGACATTCTTTATGGAAAGCGTATTCTCCTCCGGCTGTTCCTCCATATCGATCAGAAGCCTTCCACCAAGAAGATATCTGTATTCGATTCCCTTTTCTGCCAGCTCATGAGACACCAGAAGCTCCTGCTGTGTCCTTGCCCAGCTTCCCACACTGATTGAAACATCCAGAGCCATCAGCTCTTTAAGCTTGGACTGGATCATCTGACAGATTTCCATAATTTTTTCGCCAAATTCTCTGGTCCGGTTTCCCATAAACAATACGCAGACCTTATTGTTTCCTTCCTGATAGGCAACACCTGCCTTCTCCCTGCTTACAATCTCATCACTGACATTAAAAAGGACAAAGGACATCAGTGCACTCTCCTGCCTTTTCTCTGCGGTGATCTGTGTTCCGTCCGAATACAGATCCAGATCAAACGCCGCCACGCGATAGCAGGCAGCTTCCAGACTGATTCCAAGCCCGGAAAGTTCCTCAAGGCTTTCTTCTCTTGTTTTAATGTTTTCCACAAAAGCCTGCAGTGCTCTGGACCGGATCACAATCGCATTCTTCTGATAGTTCTCCGATGTCTGCGTCAGGCGCTCGATTTTCTGTTTTTCTTCTCTTCGCTGATCCACTTTTTTCTTCATTTTTTCGATGACTGCACGGAGTTCCATGGCAGTTACAGGCTTCAGCATGTATTCACTGACGTCATACTGGATCGCCTTCTTGGCATATTCAAACTCACCGAATCCACTGAAGATCACAATTACAATATCCGGATAGTTATCATGGAGAAAATGGCTCAGTTCCATACCATCCATATATGGCATAAGAATATCTGTAAGTACAATGTCTACCGGATGGGTCTGCACAAATTCCGCTGCTGCCTTCCCGTTGTCACAGTCTCCTACCAGCTCGCAGTCCATGGCTTTCCAGTCAATATTCTCCCGGATCGCATCGCGAACAAGTATCTCATCGTCTACCAGTAAAATACGATACATAATTTCTGTCGTCCCCCTCTGTTCAGTTTCTGTTGCTTTTTTTGTACATCCCCCTGGCAGATACCTCCCACTATATCTGCCATTTACATTGTTAAAAATTACTGTTTTCTATGTAAACAATAACTGTTAATTCTTTCTACATGGTAACATGTTTGTTGATAATTTACAACGGAGTTTCTTAGTCCACTTTACAGGCAGTACTGTGCAAAAAATCCCATGTCCAATATATTGGACACGGGATTTCATCGTATACAATATTACGCTGGCTGTTCCGCGATTTATTTTACAATAACGCCATCTTCATCCCAGAGGTCATGCCAGTCGTTTGCACCATGCCACAGGAATACCTGTCCTTTTACAAGACGGTTGCCTTTTTCCAGGGTTGCGATGGTTGCCATTTCCTCTTCTGTAAGAGGATCCTCGGTGACACATTTCAGGTTGCTTGCATAGTTGTGCACAGAGAACGGAATGGAGATCTCTCCTCTCTGATGTGCCCATTTCAGAGCGATCAGAGCCGGATGAACACCATGTGCTTTTGCGATTGCCTGCATTTCCGGAACTTCCAGATCCGCAACATCCTCCGGACAGATATCTCTCTCAGGTCTGCGTGGGGAACCGATCGGCATGTAACCTACCGGCTGGATGTTATGTGCTACCAGATAATCATAAAGCTCCTGCTGCTGGAAGCATACATGAAGCTCAAGCTCACAGGTTGCAGGTTTGATCTTCATAAGCGGAAGAACTGCCTCAAGCTTCGGAATGGTCATATTGGAAATACCAATGTAACGGATCTTTCCTTTTTCTACCAGAGCCTCGCACTGACGGTATGTATCCATGAACTCCTCAACACTGAACGGCTTGGAATCCGGATTTCTGGAATCTACATCACATCCCGGTGCATGATAGTTCGGGAATGGCCAGTGGATATAATACATATCCACATAGTCACACTGAAGGTCTTTGATGCTCTTGTCACAGGCTTCCTCTACTCTTCTGTGCATGTCGTTCCATACTTTTGTCATGATGAAGAGATCCTTACGCTCTACAACGCCTTCGTCGAACGCATCCTTAAATACCTGGCCGATCTCATGCTCGTTTCCGTAGCATGCGGCACAGTCGAACATACGGTAACCACTGCGGATCGCGCCTGCAACAGCTGCAGATACATCCTCTGCGGATACACGGTCGGAACCGAATGTTCCCATTCCGACACACGGAACCTGCTCGCCGGAAGGAAGTGTCACTTTCGGCACAATTGCCGGATTGATAACTTCTGCCATCTTTACATCTCCTTTTTTATAAAAATTTTTTTATTATAAGCTTATCTTATAAACGCCTGATCTCGATCTTCGGAAGAAGAGCCTCCATATCCTCCATCACAAAGAAGCCCGTTTCCTCGCGCATGGCTGCCGCCGCTGAGATCGCACTGGCTCTTTGCAGAGTCTCTTCCAGGGAAAGTCCCTCACTTAATCCAAGGGCAAAGCCTGCGATCATGGAATCTCCACAGCCTACAGTATTTACTGCATCGATCTTCGGAACTATCGCACGGAAAATCCCCTCCTCGCCAACTGCCAGGGAGCCATCTGCTCCAAGAGAAACCGCTACGATCTCCACGCCACCGGCATGGATGGCTTTTGCCGCTTCGATGATATCGTTGATGTCATCACAGTGCTTTCCCGTAAGCATTCGGATCTCGTCGATATTGGGCTTGATCAGTGTTGGTGCTGCCTTGATTCCCTCTTCCAGAAGCTTGCCGCTGGTATCCAGGATCACCGGTTTTCCGGCGTCTTTCACAATCTTCACAAGGCGCTGGTAGGCACTTCCGTCAAGTCCCTTCGGCACGCTGCCGGACATCGCCACAACAGAAGCGTCTTTTACAAGCTGGCGAAATTTTTTCTCAAAGCCCTCAAAATCTGCCTCTGTCAGTGTAAATCCCGGCTCCAGGAATTCGGTCTGTACATGATTCACCTCATCCCAGATGTTGATACAGGAGCGGCTCTCCGCCTCTACATGGTAAAAAGCACTCTTAATGCCAAAGGGTTTCAGGGCAGCTTCTATATAATTGCCTGCGTGGCCGCCTACAAAGCCGGTGGCAACCACTTCAGCACCGTAAATGGACGCCGGCTTGGAAACATTCAGTCCCTTTCCGCCGGGAACGTAGGTACATTCACGCACACGGTTCACTTCGCCCACTTTAAAATCATCCACTACATAACGCTTGTCAATGGCAGCGTTTAAGGTTACTGTCAGGATCATATCAGTCTTCCTCATTGGAAAGAAGGATCTTTCCTTTTACAAGGCCCGGCGTCTTGAACAGCTGGAAGGCCTCCTGTGCCTGGCTCATCGGGATTTTCTTATAGATGAAGCCCGGGTCAAACTTCAGCTGGCCAGTTGCAAAATAATGCGCCGTCAGCTCCCACTCACGTCCCGGATACGGGGCACTGTAGGACATCCAGGAACCGGTAAGCTTGAACTCCTTACGGTTCATGTTCTCCCACTCCTTCGGTGTAAAGGTAAGGTTTTCATGAGGAGTACCAATGAAGCATACATGTGCCTTGTTTGCTGCAAGCTCAAATGCCATATGCATGGTAGGAATCTGTCCGGCTGTCTCAAATACGAAGCCGTAGCCCTTTCCACCTGTAATGGCCATGGCTTTTTCCATATATCCCTCTTCCTTTGTGTTGATGATCGCATCTGCGCCAAGACGCTTTGCAAGAGCAAGTCTCTCATCGCTGATATCAAAGACCACTACCTTCTTGGAGCCGAAGATCTTTGTCCACTGCATGGTGAACATACCAACTGTACCACCGCCAAGGATTGCCACATACTCACCACCGTGGTAATCGTTCTGGAATACACCGTGGATGGCTACGGTTGCAGGCTCAAACATGGCTCCCTGCTCATATGGAACATTATCTGCGAATGGTACTGCATTCTGCTCAGGAACCACTACATAATCTGCGTTTGCTCCCTGCTCTCTGGAACCGATGAAGCTGTAATGCTTGCAGAGAGAGAAATTACCCTTCTGACAGTCGTCACATTTCATACAGGGAAGAAGTGGTGCACCGGATACACGGTCGCCGACCTTCACCTTGGTAACGCCTTCTCCCACTTCCACCACATCGCCGGAAAATTCATGTCCAAGCACGATGGGATAAAAATGTACGCCGTGATTTAATACACGCGGGATATCAGATCCGCAGATCCCGGAATATCTTACCTTGATCTTCACATGGCCCGGTGTTACCTGGGGTTCTTCCACATCCTGATATTGAACATCCTCATTTGCTACTACTACTGCTGCTTTCATGATCACTTTTCCTCCTCATTTCTCATCATAGGTTCAAGAGATTTATAGAGATTTAAATAGG
>OLOB01002151.1_pt1 | contig 11849 bp, 10 predicted proteins | sample 1671911 | NCBI WGS metagenome assembly OLOB01 (sample SAMEA3136625, study PRJEB25190) | human gut metagenome | biome: human gut; feature: human-associated habitat; material: faeces | place: Austria | collected 2013
TCATGCCGTTTGTCACCGAGGAGATCTGGGACAACATGCCGGCGAGCGTGCTCGATCTGGACGCCGAAGGCAACGTGAACCGCGCCGAGGCGCTCATGATCGCCAAGTGGCCCGAGCCCGCCGACTACGCCAAGTATGTTGACGAGGACGCCGAGCGCGCGTTTGAGTTGTGCCGCGCCGTCGTTTCCGCCGCCCGCGCCACGCGCTCGCGTTATCGCTTGAGCCCCAAGGCCGAGCTCGACGTGGTCGTGCGCGCCGGTGCCGAGGATATCGAGAAACTCGAGAGCCTGCGCTCGACGATTGAGCCGCTGGCCAACACGGCTTCGCTGGTCATGGGTACCGATGTTGAGAAGCCAGCCGCGAGCATCGCCGTGGTCGATAGCGGCGTCGAGGTCTTTGTGGTGCTCGAGGGCAAGGTCGACCTTTCGGCCGAGAAGGCGCGCCTGGAGAAGGAGATTGCCGCGGCGCAGAAGGAGCTCGCCGGCTGCGAGAAGACGCTGGCCAATGAGGGTTTTGTGGCCAAGGCCGCGCCTGCAGTGGTTCAGAAGAAGAGGGACCGTGCAGCTGAGCTCAAGGAGATCCTGGCGGCGCTGACTGCTCAGGTTGCTGACTTCTCGTAGGCGGTACTGGGGGACGCGGTTTGGGGCATTGCTCGCTACTGCGGACAGTCCTGCTCGCACGAAGGCCACATTAAGTGGCCTTCGGCTCGTGCGGAACTTGTATCGAGCAAAGCCCCAAACCGCTCCCATAGCGGTTACGGGGTTGTCTGAACCTGGCATGTAAGGCCCACTTGGTTGTGGCCTTGATTCTGCTGCAAAGCGGTGTTTGGCTGATATTTTGAATGGGAGGGGCTCGTTGTTTGTTACGGGCCTCTTTTTATGTTGAGGGGACTTTGGTTTATGCCTAAGCGTTCTGGGTCGTATTCTGTGCCGTTCTCGTTTGAGTTGCTTTCGTTTGATGAGGCTGTGGGGCTTGCTGCTGATACGGGGCGGATTTCTGGGGATGCTGGGCCTCTGCTCGAGACGGTTGTCGATATACTCGATGAGCTGGGGCGTCCGGACGAGTATTTCGATTGCATTCAGGTTGCCGGCACCAATGGCAAGACTTCGACTACGCGTTTTTCGGCTGCCATTCTTCGTGGTGAGGGGTTAAAAACCGCACTGTATACGTCTCCGCAGTTGGTGCGCTATCCCGAGCGCATGGAGGTTGACGGGCGCGTTGTGAGTGACGAGGCGTTTGCCCGTGGCGTTTCGGCCGCTGTTGAGGCGGGGCATCGAGTGAATGCCCGTCGTGTGGCGGCGGGGGAGCGCGCCTATACCATCACGCCGTTTGACTTGCTGACGGCTGCCGCACTTGTAGTGTTTGCCGAGGCCGCGGTGGATGTTACCGTGCTCGAGGTTGGCATGGGCGGGCGTTGGGACGCCACGAGTGCGACCGATCCCGTCGCCGTTGCCATTACGGGCATTGGGCTCGATCACACACGTATTTTGGGCGACACGCTCGAGGCCATTGCGGGGGAGAAGGCTGCGGTTATCAAACCCGGGCGCTTGGTTGTTTTGGGCGAGGGCACGCACGAGGCGAGCGTTCAGCGCGTGATGGATACCCGCTGCCGCGAGTGCGGTGTGGTGCCACTCGTGGTGAGCCACGCCACGACTAAGGTGCCGGCGCATGTTGGCGATACGGTGGAGTTCAGCTGCACCACGCCGCGTGCGATCTATACGACGAGCATGGTTAAGCCGGCGTATCAGCCGCAGAATGCAGCGTGCGCGATTATGCTTTGCGAGGGGTATCTGGGTCGCGAGCTCGATCACGATGCGTTGGATGCATCGCTTATGGGTTGCCCCACGCCGGGTCGTTTTGACGTGCTGGGGACCGATCAACTCAAGCTGATCGATGCCTGTCATAACCCCCAGAGCTGCGAGAACTTTGTGAGCGCACTGGACGAGATCGACCCGTGCGTAGAGAATCGCCCAACGTTGCTGTGCGCCGCGCTGGCAGACAAGGACGTGGCGGGTATCGTCGACGTGCTTGTTCCGGCGTTCCCCCGTGTGGTCGTGACCCAGACCGATTCCGATCGCGCCCTGCCGGCGGAGGAGCTCGCTGCCCTGGTGGACGCCGATAAGCTCGCTGGCGTGTACCCCAGCGTATCCGAGGCCCTCGCGGCCCTCGATGCCGCGGGCGAGTCCTTCGTAGCAGCCGGCACCATCACCCTAGCCGGCGAAGTGGCCGGCTTGCTCCGTTAACCCATACCCCCTCATCAGTTGCGGTGAAATAGTTCCTGTTTTTGGGCTCTAGCAGCCCATCCAGGAACTATTCCACCGCAACTTAGTTTGGGGGCTTGGGGACCAGGCTAGTCTAGGCGGACTGGGTCGTGGGGGTAGGCGTTGAGAATCTCGACGCCGGACTCGGTGACCAGGGCCAGGTCCTCGATGCGGACGCCGGTGTGGCCGGGGAGATAGATGCCCGGCTCGATAGAGAATGTCATGCCCGGCTCTACGACCTGCTCGTTGACAAGCGAGACGTCGCCCGGCTCGTGGTCCTGCAGGCCGATCGAGTGTCCCAGGCGATGCGTAAAGTACTGCCCATAGCCCGCTTGCTCAATTACGTCGCGCGCGGCGCGATCCAGGTCGCACATGCGCGCGCCCGGTGCGATGAGTGCCTCGGCGGCCTCATTGGCGCGGCGCACGATGTCGTAGATGCGTTCCGTCTCCTCGTCCGGCTCGCCCCAAAAGAACGTGCGCGTCATGTCCGAGCAGTAGTTGCGATGACGTCCGCCAATGTCGAACAGCACCACGTCACCGCGCTTGAGTACGGTGTCGTCGGGCTCGTGATGCGGGTCTCCGGCGTTGGCGCCAAAGCTCACGATGGGAGGAAAGCTAAAGCCCTCGCAGCCGTGCTTGCGGTACAGGCCGAGCATCTGGTCGGCAATTTCGCGCTCCGTCAAGCCCTCGTGAACGAGCTTGATGGCGTCGGCCTTGTGCTTGGAGGCCTCCACGACTCCGTAGAAGGTGGGGAACTGCAGGGTCCCCTTGCCGCCGCTGCCGGCCGGCAGCTCGACCACCTTGTAGGAGATACCCGAGTAGGTGTCCGCCAGAGTCTTGGCCAGGGCCTCGGTCTCGATCACCATGGCGGCCTGCCCCTGGCCGAAGGCGTCGGCGGCGGACCCGGCGGGCAGGTCGGCGCCCCAGCCGGCCGACCCGGAGGACAGGAGCGTCTTGACCTGGGTCAGGCCCGCCACCGAGCCCTCGGAGGAGGCCGTCGCCTTCGTGCCGTCGGCGCTGGTCAGTCCCCCACCGCCCTGGATGAGGAAGGCGCCCACGCGCGCGTAGGAGGCATCCAGGGTCAGGCCGACGACGCCACCGGAGGTGAGCTTGGCGGCCACCTGGTCCAGCTGCTCCCAGGTGGTCGGGTAGTCCGACTCGCTCAGGCCCGCGGCCGACCACAGCGAGGTGTTGACGTACAGGGCGAGCGTGGAGACGTCCCGGGGCGCCGCGGCGATCTTGTCCTGCCGGGTGGCGCTGGTCAGCAGCGCGGGGTTCGCGTCCTTGACGGCGGCCGCCCCCTTGTCCCAGGAGTGCAGGGCACCGGCGTAGCTGGACAGCTGGGCCGGGTTGAGGACGACGACGTCGATGCTCGGCTCGGCCGTGATCCCGCGGGCCAGCTCCTGGGAGACGTCAGAGACGGGCTTGATGTCCACCTCCACCTTGGTCTCCTTGGTGAATGCCTCCACCGCCTTGGACAGCGCCTCCGCGGCGGCCTCGCCCGCGTCGGGGACGATGAGCGCCATCTTGCCCTCCTCGGTGGCCTCGTCCTTCGACTTCGACGAGCAGGCGGCGAGGGTGGCCGCGGCGGCCAGCCCCAGAGAGGTCAGGGCGAACGTCCTGCGGGTGAGCATCATGTGTTCTCCTAGAGGGAATCCCGGAGTGCCCGGGAGCGGGATGAGCCCGGGGCCGCGACGGCGCCTGTGGGCTCGCGATGTGCGACGTCGGGCGGGGACGGCGGGAGGGCACTGTGGGCCCCGCGTCGCCAGGAGGAAGCGTAGGCCATGTGGGCGGCGAGCTCGGACTCGAGCCCGCCCCCGCCCTCACCTCACAGGAGATCGCGCAGGGCCAGCACGACGACGCCGGTGGCCGCCGCGTCCACGAGGAACCAGCTGGCCAGCCACACCCCAGCGGGCACCCGGGTCAGGTGGGCCAGGGTGCGGTGGTCCTGGCTCGGGTCGCGTGAGGCGGCGACGTCGCGCAGGGAGTCCCAGGCCCCTACCAGCAGGGCCAGCCCGGTCCCGGCGACGACGCCGTCGCGCCACTGCCCGCCCCACCACCACAGGGCCCCGGTCAAGGCGGCCACGAGCAGGACCAGCAGGACCGTGCGCACGGAGCGGGACATGACCAGCAGGACCGCCAGGAGGACCAGCCCCAGCAGCAGGACCGTGCTCGCCCAGCCCTTGAGGGCCAGGAGCACGACAACGGCGCCCAGGACGGCGGGGGCTGGGTAGCCGGCCCAGGAGGTGGCCACCCGGCCGGGGCCGGTGGGCTTGCCGGCGGTGACGGCGTGCCCGGACAGGTCCCGACTCACCACGAATCCGAGGAAGCGCCGTCCCACCATGAGGCCGACGGCGGCGTGCCCGGCCTCGTGGACGATCGTCACCAGGGTGCGTCCCCAGCGGCGGGCCGGTGCCCAGGCCAGGACGATGAGAAGGATCGCCAGCGCCGGCCACAGCACGCCGGGATCCAGGCCGACGACGCTCGAGGCGCGGGCCAGCAGGTCGTTCCAGGTGTCAGTCCAGCTCAGGTTCACGAGCGGAAGTCTGCCAGGCCCGCCTGTGTGCACGGCAGGCCGTGGCTCACGCTGTCAGCCGACCGCGCTGTGACGAAGCGAACCGGGGGCCTCGGCGCCCTCCAGGGGCTCGGTGGCGTGGGGCTGAGGGATGCTCGGAACCTCGTGGGCGGGCTGGCGCGCCCCCACCGCCCGCAGCACGAAGGCGTCCAGGCTCTCCAGGTAGGCCCGGCGCTGCTCCGGATCCGTGGGGGTCGGGCGCCCACCCATGACGGTGGCGTGGATGAGGGGGATGACCTGCTCGGGCTCCTGGGCGGGGATGAGCCCCTGGTCCATGGCGTCGGTGAGGATCGAGGAGAGCATCTGGGCCACGAGCGCCCCGTGGGCCTTGAGGCGGCCGGCGGTCCCGCGCGAGACCGCCCCGGACAGGGGCCCCGAGGTCGGGAAGTGGAAGTGCCGGGCGATGAGGGCCTGCTGGCGCACATAGATGCGCAGGCGGTCGATCGGGTCCTGGGTGCCGGCCAGCGCCCGGGAGAGCTCCTCGGCGTAGCGGCCGGCCTCGTGCTCCATGAAGGCCAGGAGGAGGTCCTCCTTGTCCGCGAAATGGTTGTAGACGGCCGTGCGCCCCACGCCCGCGTGGTTGGCGACGTCGGACAGGGTGATCTTGTCGAAGCTGCGCTGGCTCATGAGCTCGGACAGCGCCTGGAACAGGGCGGTGCGCGTGCGCTCTCGATGCTCGGCCAGTGAGGAACCCAGGATCTTCGGCATGAGGCAACCCTAACTTAGGAGATGACGCGGACGATAGAAGTGTCAGAAACTGGGACAGGCCGGCACCGTGGGGCAGTTGGTGTCCTCGGGCCCGCGGCCCCGGGGAGGGCCGTCCGTCTGCGCCCCGCCGTCGCCCCGGTGTCCATCAGCGCCCCAGGGCGCCCACGAGCGCGTCGATGATCGGCAGGTCCGCCTCCAGCCACGGCAGCCGGCGCAGCTGGTCGGGCGGATCCAGGCGTACCCACTCCAGGCGTTGGTGGTCGCCTCCGGCCCTGCCCCGCTCCCCGGGGTGGGCGGGCTCGGCCAGCCACACCCGCATCCTGAAGCCGTGCATGGCCGGCCAGGCCGGGGCGTCGTCGCCGGGACCGCTGTTCGGTGGCGCCGCAACCGCCAGCTGTCGGGGGACGACGAGCTCGGGCCCCAGGCGGGCGCTCAGACCGATCTCCTCGTCCAGCTCGCGGGCCAGGGCCTGCTCGGGCCTCTCGGCGGGTTCGACCTTGCCACCGGGCAGCTCGAACTGACCGGCGTGCTCAGGCGGGTAGGAGCGGGCCGCGCACAGCAGGGTGGTCGGATGCTCCAGGTTGTCCAGGACCGCGGCCGCCACGACGAGGCGGGAGGCCCGCCCCGTATCGGAGTCGCTCACCAGGGCTTTCCCCCTCCTTCGCCGCCGCCGGGCTCCGCAGTGGTTCCCGGGCTGCCGTTGTTGCGGTCCCGCAGGCGCTTGGCCCGGTCATCGACCGGGGTCGGGGTCGGCTTGGCGCTCGGGGTGCTGGAGGAGGTCTCGCCCGGCGAGCTCGACGCCGACGACGAGGGGCTCGAACTCGGGTCGTTGCTGGGCTGCGAGGAGGCACTCGAGCTCGGGTCGCTGCTGGGCGTGGCCGACGGGGTCGAACTCGGGTCACTGCTCGGCTGAGAGGAGGGGGTCGAGCTCGGGTCGCTGCTGGGCGTGGCCGAGGGGTTCGGGCTCGGGGAGGGGTTCTGCTCGGGCGGGGGCGGCACCTCGCAGGTATCGGCCGCCTTCTTGGCCGCCTCGATGTGCTCAGTGACCGCCGCGGAGCTTCCGCTCTCCTGGGCCTGGGTCGCCAGGGTGAGGTGGGCGACGTACAGGTTGGTGCGCACCATGCACTCCGGGGAGCCGGCCTCCTTCACCTTGCTCTCCGGGTCGACCTTGGCCTTGGGTGCCTCGCTGAGAGCCTGTTTGAGGGTCGTCACCGCGGAGGTCGGGTCCTTCGCGGCGAGCTGACCGGTGCCCAGGTTGAAGTGGACGCGCCACTGCTCCAGCCACGGATTGATCGCGGCAACCGTGCGGTAGCGCGACAGGGCCGTGTCGTAGTGGCCGGCTGCCGCGGCGCGGTTTCCGGTCAGGGAGATGAGGAAGATCGAGCCGAGCCACAGGGAGATGATGGTGACCAGAGCCGCGGGCACCCCACCGATCATCAGGAGCCGACGACGCCGCTTGAGGCGGGCCTCGCGCCGCCGGGGGTCCTCGGGGGCCGAGGGGTCCGGTGAGGAGGCCCCGTCATTCGGGTCCGCCTCCTGCAGGTAGTCGGGCACCTGCTCCGGGGCGCCACTGACCGCGCCCTGCGCCGCCTGGGCGGCCTGGGCGGCTCCGGGCTGCGTCCCGTCGCCGACCTGCCCGGGGACCTCGCCGGGGGTGTGTTCTGTCGTCATCATCGTCCCCTTCCCATGAGAAGACGCAGGCGACGGTCGGCTCGCATGAGGTCGAGGATCTCCCACAGCAGCAGACCGAAGGCGATGAGTCCCAGTGGCCAGGTCAGGTACACCCGGGCGTTGGTCTTGGCCCGCCCGTCGGAGGTGACGGCCTCGATGTCGAGGTTGGTGAACTTGCTCGTCGGGTCATCCCCCGAGCCGCCGGTGCGGTGGTAGTAGGGCAGCCCCAGGTCCTTGGCCACCTTCTGGAGCTCCTCGGCGTCGATCTTCGACACCCCGGGCTGCCCGCCCTGGCCGTCGGTGATGTAGTCGGACTGGGTGTGCTCGCCGGTGGACGGCGAACCGTCGTAGCTGCGCATCTTGCCGCCCTCGGTCGAGCCGTAGCCCAGCACTGCGCCACCGTCGATGAGACCGGCCAGGGACTGCCAGGAGATGCCGGCGTTGTCGGCCGTCTGAGCGCCGCGGCCCTCGTCGGTGGCCTCGCCGTCGGAGAAGATGTAGACGAGGCGGATGTCCTTGGGGTCGGACTGGCGGGCCTGCGCCAGCGTCTGCCCCAGCACCGGAAGCGCCACCTCCAGCGAGGAGCCGACGGAGTGGCCCGTGACCTCCTGCTTGAAGGAGCCGATCCAGGCGTCGACGGCGTTGGTGTCGTGAGTCAGCGGCAGCTCCCGGGCCGCCGTGTTGTCCAGGGCGATGATGGAGAAGCGCGAGTCCGGGAAGGCCTCGCGGACGGCCCGCATGTCGGCGCGCACACCGTCGAGCCTGGTGGAGGCCGACTGGTCGACGCCGTCGGGCCCCTTGCCCTGGTAGTCCTCCGCGGCCATGGATCCAGTGCGGTCCACCACCATGTAGATCTCCACGTTGGAGACGCTGATGGCCTCGCTGCCGCGGATCGCCGGCCCCGCCAGCGCCAGCACGATGACGACGACGATGGCCAGGCGCCTCCACCAGGCCCGGCGGGCGGCCGGCTCGGCATCGTCACGGACCAGGCGGCGTCGGGCCACGATGAGCAGCCCTGTCAGGGCGGCCGCCACGAGGAGGACGAGGATCCACCAGGTGACCGGGATGAACGCGAAGTCCCCGATGATCGGAACCGGCTTCATGCTCGCCTCCAGGTAGTCAGTCCCAGGTACCCCAGAAGCACCAGTGAGAGCGTGATGACGAGCCGCTGGGGGACGTCGGTGCGACGGGTCTGCTTGCGGCCCCCGAGCGCGGAGACCTCGGTCTTCTCCAGCTCTTTGACGATCTGTCCCCCGGTGCCGGAGTCCTCGACGTCGTAGAAGCGCCCCTTGCCCTGCTCCTCGGTGACGGTCTTGAGCTCCTCTCGGGACTCCTCAGGAGTCTTGTCGAGCAGGTTCTGGTAAGGCTGGTCCTCGTCGGCACCGTAGATGGAGAACAGGCGGATCTTGCGCTCGGCCAGGAGCTTGGCGGCGTCGGGCAGGGGATAGATCTGCTCGTTGTCGGGGTCGATGACCTGGTTGTCGGTGGCCAGGATGATGGAGCGGGAGCGCTCCAGCCCCTGGTTGTCGAAGGCCTGGGCGCAGGAGGCGAGCCCGTCGCCGGCCAGGGAGGAGCCGTTGATGCTGGAGTTCACCGTGCCGCCGAAGGCCTCCTGGTAGGCGAGCTGCTGCTTGTAGGTGACGTTCTCCGGGTCGATGTCCAGTACGTCGCCCAGCTCGCTGAGCTGGTCACGCAGCAGCTCGTAGTCGTCCGTGAGCGGCACGATGGTCTGCGCGGCCGAGTTCCAGGCCACGATCCCTACCCGCTCGCCGTCGAAGTCCTCCAGGATCTCGGAGAAGGTCGTCAGGACCGAGGAGTCGATCCTGACCATCGACGTCGACACGTCCAGGCACAGGACGATGTCACGGTTGGCCAGGGCGTCGGAGCGCTCGGTGACGCGCACGGGCCGACCGGCGATGGCGGCGGCGCTCACCAGGCCCGAGACCAGCAGGACCGCCAGGAGCGCGTGGAGCCAGCGCTGGGCCCGGATGCGCTTGCGCACCGCCGGCAGCTGGAACAGGCTCGCCGAGTTGGCCAGACGGCGGGGCAGCTCGACGACCTGCTCGCTCCCCCGCCGGCTCCAGGACAGCCTGGAGCGCTTGGGCGCCCCGGTGGAGGGGCCCAGGTCGGAGCGGCGGTCGATGACGAACACCGCGATGATCGCCGCGACGGCGATGACGATGAGAACAATGAACAACCAGAGCATCACCATCGGGTGACCACCTCCCTGGCGTGGGTGAGGGCCTCCTGCGCGGCGGCCTGCGGCTCACGGTCGAAGGAGGGCTGCTCCCACACGGCCAGCAGCTCTCCGACGTGCCCCAGCGGGTTGATGTCCAGGGGACGGCCCGCCGCGCGCACGCTGCGCCGGCGCTCCTCCACCGAGCTCGGCCCGGCGGTCGCGGCCATGTCGAGGATCTCCGAGACCGTGGCGGTGGTGATCTCCTCCCCGCTGCGGGCCTCGGCGAAGCCGCGCAGCAGCGCGGCCAGCTCCAGGTGCAGCTCGCGCAGGTCCAGATCACCGGCATCCCAGCGCTGGGAGATCTCGCTGAGACGCTCACCCCACTGGCGGCGCTCATGGGGCGCCATGGGAATGTCTCCGACCTCCTGGGAGATGTCGCGGCGGGTCACCAGGAAGGTCCGTAGCAGCCAGGCGGTCACCAGCAGGAGGCCGACGACCATGACGATGACCATCCAAATCGGCATGAGGACCGGGGGCATGATCTGCATGGGTCACCGCCTCCCTCTGGCCACGGCGGCGCGCTCGCGCTGGAGGAGCTCGGCGATGGAGTCGATGAGCGTCTCCTCGGAGGAGACGACACCGTACTCCAGGTGCCGGGCGTCGAGCACCTGCTCGACGCTGGTGCGCCACTGCTCGCGCACCACGGCCGCCTGAGCGGCCAGGTAGGAGTCCGCGCGCAGGAAGGCCGGGATCTCGAAGGGCAGGTCGATGTCGCGCCCGCGACCGCCGTCCGGGCGCAGCGGGTCGTCGTCCTCGATCTGGACGACGATCATCTCGTGCTGGATCGACAGGCGCCGCAGCCAGGTCGCGGCGTCGGGGCCGGGGTGGGCGGTGTCGGTGATGAGGATGACCAGGCTGCGGCGGCGGTGCCAGGTGCTCACCCGCTCCATGAGGCGCGGCAGGCTGGAGGGAGGGGCCCCGGGGGCCAGTTCGAAGACGCCGGGCGCCCCCTCGACGGGAGCGTCGAGGTCCTCGAAGGTGCGCGCCAGCAGCGCCAGCAGGGTCTCCACGTGCTTGGCCCCGGAACGGGCCGGACGCGAGATCATCCGACCGGCGTCACCGGCCACGAGCGCCACCGAGTCCCCCCGCATCCGGGCCAGGTAGGCGAAGACCTCCGCCACTCCCAGGGCCAGGTCGCGCTTGTCCTCACCCGAGGGGGTCATCGCCGCCATGGTCCGGCCCGTGTCCACGGCCAGCACCATGGGCATCATGGACTCGCGCTGGTAGCGCTTGATGACCGGCTGCCCCAGGCGGGCCGAGGACTTCCAGTCGATGTCGGAGATGTCGTCGCCGGGCCGGTAGAAGGACATGTCGTCGAAGTCCTGCCCGCGTCCGACGAACACCGACTTGTGGCGCCCGTCGAGCAGCCCCGTGGCGCGGCGCAGGGTCGGCAGGCTCAGAGCCGCGCGCAGACGCTCGATCCGCGAACCGCGCCGGCCCTCGCCGGAATCGGACTCGGGCGCCCCGGGAGCGCCGTGTACCTCCGTGCTCATCGCTGTGCTGGTCCCCACCGGGCTCAGGGCGTGGGGACGGCCGCGAAGATGGCGTCGATGATCGCCTCGGGCGCGATTCCGTCGGCCAGGGCGTCATAGGTGAGCACCAGCCGGTGGCGCAGCACCCCGTGACGCAGCAGGCGGACGTCGTCGGGGATGACGTAGGTGCGCCCCTCCTGGAGGGCGACCGCCTGGGCCACCTTCATGAGTGCGATGCCTCCACGGGGGGAGGCCCCCACGCGCACCTGCCGGTCCAGGCCGGGCACGGGCCGCGGCCCTCCGCCGCGGGAGGTGTTGATGAGGGCGACGATGTACTGCTTGATGACGGGATCGACATAGACCCGCTCGGCGGCCCGCTGCAGCCACTCGACGTCGTCGGTGGAGATGGGCCGACCGGTCACGGGCTGGTCGAAGGTCCCGTTGGAGATGCGGTCCAGGACGTCGGCCTCCTCCGAGGGCCGCGGGTAGGTGAGCACCTCCTTCATGAGGAAGCGGTCCATCTGCGCCTCGGGCAGGACGTAGGTGCCCTCCTCCTCGATGGGGTTCTGGGTGGCCAGGACCATGAAGGGGTGGGGCAGGGGGTAGACGACGCCGCCGATGGAGGTCTGGCGCTCCTGCATGGCCTCGAGCATGGCCGACTGGGTCTTGGCGCTGGAGCGGTTGATCTCGTCGAGCAGGACGATGTTGGCGTGGACCGGCCCCAGCTGGGTGGTCATCTCGCCGGTGGAGGAGTTGAGGATCTGGGTGCCCACGATGTCGTTGGGCATGAGGTCGGGCGTGCACTGGATGCGCCGGAAGGAGCCGGAGACGGCCGAGGCCAGCGTCTGGGCGGCGGTGGTCTTGGCCAGGCCCGGCACGGACTCCAGCAGGATGTGACCACTGGACATGAGGGCGGTCACCAG
>OLOB01002159.1_pt1 | contig 11829 bp, 6 predicted proteins | sample 1671911 | NCBI WGS metagenome assembly OLOB01 (sample SAMEA3136625, study PRJEB25190) | human gut metagenome | biome: human gut; feature: human-associated habitat; material: faeces | place: Austria | collected 2013
CCGCCGCCGATGACGACCACATCGAAGCTGTCCTCGATTCGTGCGCGCCCGCCCGGCTCAGCCTGCCGCGAGCCCGCTTCCGCATGTCGCCCGCGCGCCTCCGAGCGCGGCTCGTCCGCCACGCCAAAGGGCCCGCCCGCAACGGCGGGCTTGCCCGCGCGCACCAGCTCGACATAGTCGGCGCGAGCTGACGTAATCATCCTCGAGCCGGGAAGCCGCTTGTCGATCGCGTCGGGCGAACAGCCCAACTCGCGCGACATGATCTCCACAAGCTCCGGCGAGCAGAAGCCGCCATGACAGCGCCCCATCGTAGCACCCGTGCGCCACTTGATCGCATCGAGCGAGAGCACGGGAAGGGGGCCATGCAGCACGCGCACCACTTCTGCCTCGGTCACCTCGCAGCAGCGGCAGACCACATGCCCGAACGCCGGATCGCTCGCAATAGCACGTTCGCGCTGCTCATCGGTCATGGCCGTGAAGGGAAGCTGTGGCGCGCGGCGCGGATTAAACGACGGATTGCCGCCCGCCCCCAAGCGAGCCGCAACCTGAGAGGCGATGAAGGTCGCCACCGCAGGAGCAGACGTCAGACCAGGCGATTCGAAGCAGGCAATGTTGAAGAACCCGGGCACATCCACCGCCTCGCCGATGACGAAATCTCCCGACTCGCCCGCCGCGCGCAGCCCCGCGAAGTTCGCGATAGCGCCGCGAGGAGAAGCTGCAGGCCAGGTGCGGCGCGCGCGTTCGACGATGTCGGCAAGCCCCTCCTGTGTCGTCGAAAGGTCGGTCTTGGATGCCTGGGAAACCGAGTTCGGGCCGATGAGCATGTTGCCGTGAATTGTGGGCGTGACGAGCACTCCCTTGCCGAGCGGGCCGGGCACCTGGAACATCGTGTGCTCGAACGTGGTGGCGTATTCGGTGTCGTAGAGATAGTACTCGCCCCGGCGCGGCGTGATAGAGAAGCGGTTCGCCGAGATCATATTGTTCAGCTCGTCGGCGAAAAGTCCTGCCGCGTTCACGACCGCCCGCGTGAAGAAACGCTCCCCCGAAGCCCCGAGGTTAAAACCGCCGTCCACGCGAACGATGCGCTCCACGCGGTGATTGAACAGGAACCTCACGCCGTTGTCGCACGCGTTCTCGGCCGCCGCGAAGGCGAAGCCGTAGGGATCGACGATGCCGCCCGTCGGAGCCACGAGCGCGCAGGCGACCTCGGGAGAGACGTTCGGCTCCATCTCGCGCGCCCGACTCCCCGACACGATGCGCACGCCCTCAACCCCGTTCGCGTCGGCGCGGCGGACAAGCTCATCGAGCTTCAAACGGCCCTCGTCATCGAAGGCGAGCACCATCGACCCGTTGCGGCGGAACTGCACGCCAAGCTCGTCGCACCAGCGCGGATACGCCTTCGAGCCCTCGACGTTGAAGCGCGCCTTGAGCGTACCGGGCACGGGATCGAAGCCCGCATGCACAATAGCGGAATTCGCACGCGTAGCACCGCAGGCGATATCGTTGCCTGCCTCGAGCACGCAGATGGACAGGTCGTAGCGCGCAAGCTCGCGGGCCGCCGTGCACCCGGCAATGCCAGCTCCGACGACCACCACATCGAAGGAACAAGCCTTCCCTTCCTGCATATGCGAACCTATCCTTTCCTCTTCGTTCCTCGACCACGTTGCCCCTCACCGGGGGATTCCTTGCGATTAACCCCGCCAGTGCGAGAATGGGGAACCTTGCCCTTGCCGCCGCCTGGATGGGAATTCCCGCTCTTGCTACCGGGCGAGCGTCGGGCTTCATCCTTGCCGCCACTCTGCCGGGCTAGCTTGCCCCTGCCGCCGGTCGAGCGAGGCGACTTCCCCTTGCGACTGGGTGCGCCACCCGAAGAGCCGCCCGCACGAAAGTCCCCCTTTGGCGCCGCTTTCCCCTTCGGCGCACCCTTCCCCTTCGACGGCGCGCCCCCACGGGTCCCCTCCGGCCGCACGAGACATTTCGCGTCGAAGCCGATGAGGTCCTCCCTGCCGGCGAGGCGCAACGCCTCGCGCACCAGGTCGCGATTCTTCGGGTCGCGGTATTGGATGAGCGCGCGTTGCAGCGCCTTCTCGTGCGGGTTTTTCGGCACATAGACCGGCTTCATCGTGCGCGGATCGAGCCCCGTGAAATACATCACCGTGGCAAGGCTTCCGGGCGTTGGGTAGAAATCCGACACCTGCTCGGGGTTAAATCCCATATCGCGAACGAATTCTGCCAGCTCAACGGCCTCTTTCATGGTCGAGCCCGGATGCGAGGACATAAGATAGGGAACGATGAACTGCTTCTTGCCCGCGCGAGCGTTCTCCTCTTCGAACAGCGAGACGAAGCGCTCGTAGATTGCGTGGTCGGGCTTGCCCATGCACGACAGGACGCCATGGGAAACGTGCTCGGGCGCGACCCGGAGCTGTCCGCTCACGTGGTGCTCGGCCAGCTCGCGCACGAACTCCCGCCCATGCTTCTCGTCGAGCATCACGTAGTCGAAGCGGATGCCCGAGCGAACGAACACTTTCTTCACGCCGGGAACCTCGCGCAGCTCGCGCAAGAGGCGAATGTAGTCGGAATGGTCGGCGATGAGCTTCTTGCATGGTTCGGGCGCTAAACATCTTCTCCCCCGGCAAGCGCCATGGTCCACCTGCTTGCGGCAGGCGGGCGCGCGGAAGTTCGCCGTCGGGCCGCCGACGTCGTGGATGTAGCCCTTGAAGTCGGCGTCATGCGTCATCTCCTCGGCTTCTGCGACAAGCGAGGCGCGGCTGCGCACCTGCACGACGCGCCCCTGGTGGAACGTGAGCGCGCAGAAGGCGCACTCGCCGAAGCACCCGCGGTTGCTCGCGAGCGAGAACTTCACTTCCTTGATGGCGGGAACCCCGCCCGCCGCATCGTAGTCGGGATGCGCGGCGCGGACGAACGGCAAGCGATAGACCGCATCGAGCTCGGCGGTCGAAAGCGGGGCGGCTGGCGGGTTCTGCACGACGAACTCGTGCTCGCCATAGGGCTCGACCAGGCGTTTTCCCGTCACATGGTCGCTGTTGGCGTATTGTATGGCGAAACTTTCCGCGTAGGCGCGCGGATTGGCGCGCATGGCGCCGTAAGCGGGCAGCAGCTCGTAGTCGTAGACATGCTCAAGCGAGCGCGTGCGGAACACCGTGCCATCGATAAAGGTAAGGTCGCTTACCGAAAGCCCCGAATTCAGGGCGTCGGCAATCTCCACGATGGAGTGCTCCCCCATCCCATATGACACGAGGTCGGCATTCGAATCGAGCAGGATCGACCGCTTAAGCGAGTCCGACCAGTAATCGTAGTGGGCAAGGCGGCGCAAACTCGCCTCGATACCTCCGATGATGATGGGAACGTCCTTGAACACGCGCCTAATCAGGTTCGAGTACACCACAACCGCGTGGTCGGGGCGCAGCCCGCCCTCACCCCCAGGAGAGAAGGCATCCGAGTGGCGGCGCTTCTTGGCGACCGTATAGTGATTCACCATGGAATCCATGTTCCCCGAGCTCACGAGGAACCCCAGACGCGGGCGCCCGAGCGCGGCGACGCTTTCCGAATCGCGCCAATCGGGCTGGGCGATCATGCCGACCTTGTAGTGGTTCGCCTCGAGAAGGCGGCAGATGATGGCCGCACCGAACGACGAGTGATCCACATACGCATCGCCCGACACGTACACGAAGTCGCACTCGTCCCAGCCGCGCTCGCGCATGTCCTCGCGGTTCACGGGAAGAAACCGCGCACGATAGGCGCGCGCATCCTCCGCCGCCTGCTTATCGGAGCGAGTCCGTTCCCCAGGCCGCTCCCCTGCCCGCGCAGCGTCCTTGCGATTCGCCGAGCGCTTCGTCATGAGCGCGCGCTTTCGCCTTGATAGGGAACGACGACGCGCAGGGCGCGCGGGGTAATCGAGATGTGGTAGGAATCGGCCACGAGCGCCTCCCCATCGATCTGCACGGGAAGCGGCGCGTCGAAGCGAAGGTCGATCGACGCCGCGCGGCGAAACTCGATCTGCTTGAAGCGCGTATGATGGGCATCCTTCGCCATAAGGAAGATGAAGGTACCGGAAAGCCGCGTCAACGGCGGATGCGCGATGCAGATATCGAACAGGCCGTCGTCGGGCGCAGCGTCGGGGCAGATGCGGAAGCCGCCGCCGTAAGTCTGCCCAATCTGAACCGCGAAGAGATACGACTCACCGCAGACAGGCTCGCCGCCGTCGAGCACGGCAGTGTAGCGGCGCAGGTCCATATGGTGGAGCAACTGGTCGATACCCGACTGCAGATAGAGCATCGTTCCCGTCTTCCCCGTTCGGGCGCGGCGTTCGACGGTATCGAGCGCAATTGCTGCGTCCAGACCGAACGACAACGTCTCCAAGAACCATCGATCGTTGCATTTCCCCACGTCATGCGAACGCAATTCGCCATCGCACAGCTGCAAGACCGCCGTGGGAAGGTCGGTCGACATGCCGAGCGTGCGCGCGTAGTCGTTGCCCGAGCCGACGGGCAGCAGTGCGAAAGCAGGCCGCTCGCCTGCCGGAACTTCCATGAGCCCGCAGGCAACCTCGTTTGCGATACCGTCGCCGCCGAGCGCGCAGACGCAGTCAAACCCGCGCGATGCGGCACGGGCAGCGATGTCGCTCGCCTGCCCCGGGCGCTCGGTGAACTCGAGCGCGAAGGCGTCTTCCCCTAACGCAGACGCAAGCAAGGCGCGCGCCCGATAAGCGCACGCCTTGCCTTCACCGTTTTGCGCAACGGGATTCGCAATGATGAGCAGTTTTCGAAAGCAATGTGACATGCCCCGTATTATACGACATGCCCCGCTTGCATTCGCTACATCGCCTAAGGTTTGGCGACCAACAGAGCGTTCTCCAGATACAGCAGCTGACCGTAATTCAGGGTAACCGTTACCTTCTGGGTGAACGTTTGCACGGCCGTGCTCTCGGGAGCGAGAAGCTCGCTCGGGAGGGTTGCGATCGAGCGCGGAGACCATGTTGGAGGACATACTGCAAGATGCCGTCGCCCGCAAACCACTCACCTGGGTCGACATCGCTGAAATCGTAGTTGGGGAAATGTTCGGTTGCGAACGATTGCGCCTCGATGGCATCCACCGAACCATTCGGCGCGCGCGTGCGATTGGGACACTGGAGCCAAAGAAAAGCGCCCCGCTGAACCTTACGTCCAACGGAGCGCTTGCGAAGGCGGAAGTCGGCCTCCAAGCGGGGCCTCACCCCTCCATGTGATTCAGGAAAACGGCTAGTCGGCTATTCGGCAGCGTCCGCAGCGTCAGCCTCGGCCTTGTCAGCATCAGCCTGCTCGCCTGCAATCCTGATGTTCGCGTGCTCGAGCAGCCAGTTGTTCGCCTTCAAGCGCTCGGCAGCCTCGCGCAGCATGAAGCCGCGGCCCGTCTGCTCGAGGCGCTGACGCAGCATCTTGGGGTTCACCTGCGGGTTCATAGCACGGCAGGCGGCGTTGATGTCGTCGTCGTTCAGCACGAGGTGCTCGTGGCGGAACAGCGCGTCGAGAGCGAATCCCTGCACGAGCAGCTCGCGGATCTGCATCATCATCATCATGCCGAACTGCTGCTGGCCGCCCTGCTCCTCGATGAAGGCGTCGAGGGTCTTACCCTGCTGTTGAGCAGTCTGGCGCACGTTGTTCATCAGCTGCTCGCGCATTGCCTCGTAGACCTCGTCTGCGATGCTGCCCTGGAAACGACGAGCGAGCTCGCTCGCAGCGAGCTGGCGGTTGTAGTCGTCGTACTGCTCGCGGCCCTGCTTCTCGAGACTCTCGCGAATGCTGTTGCGGAAGTCGTCTGCCGACTTGTACATCGGCATGTACTTCGTCACCCATTCATCGGTAATGGCGGGGGTGACCTTCTTCTGGATCTCGAGCACCGTGGCACGGCATTCCACCTTCTGGGTGCACTCGTTGCCGTCGTCGTCAAGGCTCGGGCCCTCGAAGGTGAATTCCTTCGTCTCGCCAACGTTCATGCCGATGATGTTCTCGTCGAAGCCGTCGGGCATGTAGCCGGCGCCCGTGGTGTAGGTGCGGCCCTCGGTAGTCAGACCCGGCATCGGCTTGCCGCCCTCGGAACACTCGAGCTTCACCTTCACGCTGTCGCCCTTCGCAACCGGATGCGGGTCGTCGGCGACGTACTCGGCGTAATGCTCCGCCGTTTCATCCATATGGCGCTGGACCTCATCTTCACTCACCTCGAAAGGCTGCACCGTGATGGAAACCGGCTCATAGGAAGAGAGCTCGTAGTTGGGCTTCGGGAGCACCACGACGGTGAACGCGAACTCGCGGTCGCGAGCGATGGCGCGATCATGCTCGGCCTTCGGCGGGTACGCGGGCGTGAGGTTCTTCTTGTCGATAGCATAAGGAACAAGACCCTCGATCGCCTGCTCCTGCACGATGGAGTCGAGATTCTTGATGCCCATCTGCTCCTCGGCGACCTGAGCGACCGTCTTGTCCTTTTCCGGGCGCAGGCCCATCTGCTGAGCGAACTGGATGTAGGCGTTTTGCAGCACCTCGTTCACCTCAACGGGCGTTGCGACGCATTCGAGACGCAGCTTGCCGTCATCGAGCTTTCGCTGAGTAACCTTCATTGAACTAGTTCCCCTTTCGAATGAGAAAACTCCAACTCATTTGTAGAAATTGTAGCGCAACTTGCGCGATGCGCATCCTGCAAGACGTATGAAAGGGGCGGATTACCCCCTCATCTTCGGCAATTCACAAGTACAAGTAGGCGCCTATTCGTTCGATTTCAGGCTTTCGACCATATCGATCCGGCGCAGCTTCGGGCGCATGGCAAGCGTTACGATCACCGAGAACACCATGGTTAACAGGAACGCAATGATAAAGCTTGCAGCATGGATGTCGCGACCGAACATGACCTGGTCCACCTCAGCCGTCACCACGACAAAGCCCTCCATCACGATGCCGAGCAAAAGGCCTACGAGTGCACCGATTACGGCAAGCAGAAGCGTCTCGCGATAGATGTAGGCGTCAACTTCGCGCGGGGTGAAGCCGAGCACCTTCAGCGTGGCGATCTCGCGGACACGCTCGGTGATGTTGATGTTCGTCAAGTTGTAGAGCACGACGAACGCGAGCAGGGCCGCCGCGATGACGAGGACCACGACCACGCTGTCGACGCTCTTGAGCATGGTTCGGTAACTATCGATAGTCTCATCGTTATAGGTGACCGTCTTCACACCGTCGGTTGCCAGAAGCTCGTCGGAGAGCACCTCGCGCGCGCCTTCGTCTTCCACCTCGTTCGCATAGAGCGTGGTGAAAACGGGCTCCTCGCCCATCACCTGCTCGTAGAGCGTCGGCGTGAAGTAGACGTAGTGCCCGACGTAGTTCTCCATGATGCCCGCCACGGTGACCTCGCGCCCGTCGCCCGTCGCGTCGCCCACAGCATCCTCGTCGAAGATGGAAAACGTGCTGCCCACCGTAAGGGAGAGCTCCATCGCGAGCTTTTCGCTCACGAGCACGCCCTCGTCTGAGAGCGCAAGCTCCTCGTGCCCCTCACGCGTGCGTAAGGTGTTGAAATCGGAGAGGGTGTCTGGATTCTCGGGCACAACGATATCGACGCGGTGCTGGCTCACGTCGGCACCCTCGTCGTCCGAGATCGACTGCGCTTGCTTGTTCGCGGTGGCAAGCCAGGCGTATTCTCCCAATGCATCTTCTTCAACCCGTTGCTCTACCTGGCTTTTCTCATCATCCGTAGAATCGGAGGCCATGCGGACAATAGTGTTGTAGTGATAGAGCTCGCCGTACTGCTTGTCGATGATGTCGTTGATGGCGTTCTGCAGCCCCAGGCCTGTGAGCAGGAGCGCCGTGCAGCCAGCGATGCCCACGATTGCCATGATAAAGCGACGCTTGTAGCGGAAGAGATTACGCGAAGTGACCTTCCAGGAGAACGACAGGCGACGCCACACGGGGCGGATACGCTCGAGCAGAATGCGCTTGCCCGCCTTGGGGGCACGCGGCAACATGAGGAACGCCGGTCGCTCGCGCAGCGTCGAGGCGGCAGCGAACCAAGTCGCAATTACGGTGATTCCCACGCCGAGCCCCGCGGCGGCGGCGGTCATGGCGGGGTCGATCGGGCAGGGGCGACACGGAACGGCGTAGATGATCGCATAGGCACCCATGATGAACCAGGGCAAGAACTTCGAGAGCGCGACGATACCGATGATCGCGCCGACTCCGCTCGCCACGATGGCGTAGATGAGGTACTTCGAGGTTATGCGCGCCTTGCTGTAGCCGAGCGCCTTGAACGTGCCGATAAGCACGCGCTCCTCCTCCACCATGCGCGTCATGGTGGTAAGCGAGACAAGCGCCGCCACGAGGAAGAACAGAAACGGGAAGACCTGCGCAATCTGATCAATGCGACCCGCGTCCGACTTGAAGCTCTCGGCGCCGATATTCTTCGTGAGGTCAAGCACGTACACCTCGCCCTCGGTATCCGCGATCGCATCTACGTCGGCCTGGGCATCGGCGAGCTTCGCCTCGGCGTCGGCGAACTGCTCCTCGGCATCCGCACGCTGGGCGGACAGCTCGTTTGCGCCCTCTTCGTATTGTGCGAGGCCGTCCTCGTATTCGGAACGTCCCGACGCAAGCTGCCGACGTCCCGACTCCAACTGGGCGCGACCGCTGTCGATAGCCGCCTGCGAGCTTGCAAGCTCGCCCTCAGCGGCGTCCATGCTCGCCTGCGCCTGAGAGCGCTGCTCAGCAAGCTGGGCACGCCCCTGCGCAATCTGCTCGGGAACGCCCGCGGTCTGCGCGTCGATTTGCGCGATGGCCGCCTCGAGCTGCGCCACGACATCGTACGCGCCCGCCGCCTGCGCCTGCGCGAGCTGCTCGGCGAGCATCGCACGTTGAGCCATGGCGGCATCATAGCTTGCCTGGGCGGCGTCGAGCTGGGCCTCGGCGGCCGCGAACTGCTCCTCGGCAGCCGCGCGCTGGGCTTCAAGTTCCGCCCGCCCGCTATCGACCTGCGCCTGTCCGCTCGCAAGATCGCGAGCGCTCGAGTCGAGGGTCGCCTGCGAGCTCGCGAGCTTCGCGGCCGCGTCGTCAAGCTTCGCCTTCGCGTCGTCAAGTTCCGCCTGCGCATCGTCGAGCTTCTGGAGCGCATCGGCTCGCTCGGCCTCGAAGTCGGCACGGCTCTCGTCAAGTTCCGCCTGCGCATCGGCCCGAATACCGTCGAGACGCGAGGCCAGAAGATTATCGGAGATGCCGTTGATGCGCGATGCCGTCGCATCAACGAGCGATTGGTAGTTGTCGGTCGCCCACTGCGCCTCGCGAGCGCCAGCGACGGTGACGAACGCCTCGGTATAGGGGAAATCCTCCGCGAAAGCGCCTTCGGGAACATAAGCGAAGGTTGCGAGCTGCCCCGACCCGAGAGACGTTGACCCCACCGAGGTCGAACACGTGTAATACGAAGAGCGAACGAAACCCGAGACCGTGTACTCGTGGACGGCGAAGGTATCGTCGAGGTCGGAGGTCCCCTCCGCAAGCAGGACCTTATCGCCGACGCTCACCTCGGTCGACCAAACCGTATCAGCCGACAAAAGGCACTCGTCATTCGATTCGGGCCACGACCCTTCGACCAGGATGGGTCGGTTGATATAGTTCGGGTCCGAAGATTCGACGTTCAGCTCATCGTCGCACGTACTCGCCCGAGCCTTATCAACGTTGAGGGAATGGATACGCGTTGTGTACTGCACGCCGTCAATCTGCGCGATGACGTCGGACTCGTAAGCAGGCATGACGCCGCTCACGCCTTCGACCTGGGAAATCTCTTCGATCTGGTCGTCGGTGAACCCGAGCGATGAGACAACGCGCAGATCGCACAGGTTGGTCGCGTCGTAATATGTATCGCCCGCAAGACGCATGTCGGGGCCGGTGAGGCGCAAGCCCGCATAGAAACCGCACCCGAGCGCCGCGATGATGGCAATAGCGAGGAAGCGCCCAAGCGAATGGGTGATCGATCGGACTACTTCTTTGCGGAATGCCCCTGCCATCAGCTACCACTCAATCGTTTCAGCGGAGGCGGGGTGGGCGTTTTGCTCCACAGCGGCAACCTTGCCCTCGCGAATATGGATCACGCGGTCGGCGATGTCGGTGAACGCGGAGTTGTGCGTGATGAGCACAACGGTCTTACCCGTGTTCGCGCACGTGTCCTGCAAAAGCTTGAGGATAGCTTTGCCCGTCTTGTAGTCGAGGGCGCCTGTGGGCTCGTCGGCCAAAAGCACCTTCGGATTCTTTGCGAGCGCGCGTGCAATCGCGACGCGTTGCTGCTCGCCGCCCGAAAGCTGCGAGGGGAAGTTGTCCATGCGATGAGAGAGGCCTACTTCGGCAAGCACCTCAGCGGCATCGAGGGGGTCGGTGCAAATCTGGCTTGCGAGCTCAACGTTCTCGAGCGCCGTCAGGTTCTGCACGAGGTTGTAAAACTGGAACACGAAGCCGATGTCGTAACGGCGGTAATACGTAAGCTCCTTCTCGTCGAACGCGCTCACCTCGCGACCGTCAAGCCGAATCGTGCCCGACGTGCAGGAATCCATGCCGCCGAGCATGTTCAAAAGCGTGGTCTTGCCCGAGCCCGATGGACCAACCACGACGACGAACTCGCCTTTCTCGACGGTGAACGACATACCGTCGACGGCGGCGACCTCAACCTCGCCCATCTGATAGATTTTACGGACATCGCGGAACTCGATAAACGCCATGCGGACTCCTCGAACTATCGTCGTTTGTTCCATTATAGCGAAACTTCACCGTTAAACGCGATCGAGGTTGCTCAAGAGCAAAGGATAACGAGCCTCGAGATAGAAAAAGCCCCAGGTCAAATAACCTGGGGCTTACTAGCAGGCGTCAGACGCTCAGAGATAGGACTCTAGGCGTTGAACAGCTCGATGGAATCGCCTTCCTTGAGCGTGACCATGGCCTTCTTCCACGTACGGGTACGGCCAGCCGCACCGCGCATGCGCTTCGGCTTGGACTTCACGTTCAGGGTGTTCACCTTGGTCACCGTCACGTTGAAGATGGCCTCAACTGCCTGACGGATCTCAACCTTGTTGGAGGTCTTGGCGACCTCGAAGGTGTAGGTGTTCTTCTCCATCATGTCGTAGCTGTGCTCCGTGATGACGGGGCGGATGATAACCTCGCGAGGATCCTTCATTTATGCAAGCACCTCCTCGATGCGGGCCAGGGTGGACTCAGTCAGCACGAGCGTCTTGTTATCCAAGAAGTCGTAGGTATTGATCATGCACACCGGGACGATGGTGACGGTCGGGATGTTGCGGAAGGACTTGTAGGTGTTGATGTCCTCATTGCCGATCACGAGCGTCGCGCGACCCTCGATGCCGAGCGCCTTCAGGGCAGCAACGGCGTCCTTGGTGCAGGGCTTCTCGAAGTTCCAATCAGCGACGACCATGAGCTGGTTGTCGGCGAGCTTCGCGGAAAGCGCAGAGCGCATCGCGAGCTTGATCTCCTTCTTGTTCACCTTCATCTCGTAGGAGCGGGGGTGCGGACCGAACACGGTGCCGCCGCCAGCCCATTGAGGTGCGCGGATGGTGCCCTGACGAGCGCGGCCGGTGCCCTTCTGGCGCCACGGCTTCTTGCCGCCGCCACGAACCTCGCCGCGGGTCTTGGTGTCATGCGTGCCCTGGCGCCACGAAGCGCGCTGCGCGCGGACCGCAAGGTGCATGACCGGGACGTTCGGCTCGATGCCGAACACGGAAGGATTGAGCTCGGCAGTGCCGGTCTTCTCACCCTTCGCGTCCTTGATATCAATCGTTGCCATATGTAATGCAGCTCCTAA
>OLOB01002161.1_pt1 | contig 11818 bp, 10 predicted proteins | sample 1671911 | NCBI WGS metagenome assembly OLOB01 (sample SAMEA3136625, study PRJEB25190) | human gut metagenome | biome: human gut; feature: human-associated habitat; material: faeces | place: Austria | collected 2013
AGGCCCTGCGCTGCGTGCATGCCAACGACTTTGTGGGCCTCGATGCCCGCGTGGCTGCCAGCGCCGAGTCCGATGCCGTCAAGGCCGCCATTAGCGAGCTGCCGCGTCTGCACGGCGGAGCCGAGGTGCTCGATCGCGTGGATGCGTTGCTGGTTGCCGCCGGTATCGTCGCGCCGCTCACGCACGAGTTACGCGCTCTGGTCGAGGGCTTGGCTCCCGAGGACGCCCAGGTGCTGTCCTTCGACTTCTCCATCATGAACTCGTTTGATTACTATACGGGCCTGGTCTTTAAGGCCTATGCCGGCGGCTTGCCCGATCCGGTCGGTTCGGGCGGACGCTACGACTCCATCTTTACCGGTGCATTTGGCGACGGCATCGAGGTACCGGCGGCGGGCTTCGCCTTTTCGCTCGAGCGTCTGGAGGCAGCGCACACTTCGGCCGAGGACGCCGCTTCCGACGGCGATCACGCCGCGGGTCGTGGCGCCGAGGGCCCGCTGCGCATCGCCGTGCCCAAGGGCTCGCTTAAGGCCGACACGCTCAACGTGCTCGAGGCCGCGGGTCTGGACGTCTCTGAGCTGCGTGACCCCGGCCGTCACCTGATCGTGCGTGGCCGCGACACGCGTGCCGGTGAGGGCGCGGTCGGAGATATCGAGTTTGTCATTGTGCGCCCCAGCGACGCGCCCGCCTTTGTGGGCTGCGGCGGCGCCGACTGCGGCATCTGCGGTTGGGACTCGCTCATCGAGGCTGACCTCAACCTGCTGCAGCTGGTCGATCTGGGCTACGGCCTGTGCACGTTTATCGAGGCGGAGCCCGCGTGGCGCGCCGGCCAGGCCGAGCGCAACTATGCCCGCCGCGGATCGCTTCGTGTGGCCACCAAGTATCCGCGCATCGCGAGCGCCTGGTATGCCGAGCGTGGCGTGAATGCCGATATCGTCTCACTGCACGGCAATATCGAGCTGGGCCCCATCGTCGGTATGACCGACCGTATCGTGGACATTACCGCCACGGGCGCCACCCTGCGCGATAACGACCTGGTTATTACTGGTCGCATTATGGACTGCACGGCGCGCTTCTTTGTCAATCCGGGTGCCGCGCGCCTGGATCCGCGCGTACGCAATCTGGCAGATCGCTTGGCAGCTGCTGTTAAGGACAAGCATTTTGAGCCCGTCGCGGGCTCGGCACAATAGCGCGAGCACGCACGGGCGCCCCAACGTACGGGCTGCGGGCCGACTGGCGCCGCCGCCCGGCCTTTCGTTTTTCGAACGCAACCTCGACCGATAGGGGATACCGATATGAAGACCATCAAGCTTGCTCCCGGTGAGCGCCTCGTTACCAACCAGCTCAACCGCAAGGGCGTGCTGCCGCAAAACATCGTCGACGCCGCCCGCGATATCGTGGCAAACGTACGCGCCAACGGCGATGCCGCGGTGCGCGATTATTGTCAGCGTTTTGATGGTGTTGAGCTGCAGAGCTTCCGCTTGCCGCAGGAGCAGATCGATGCCGCGCTCGAAGGTCTCGACCCGGCCTTTGTCGCCGCGTTGGAGAAAGCTGCACGCCAGATCCGCGAGTTCCACCAGCGCGAGGTCGAGCAGAGCTGGTTTACCACGCGCCCGGACGGCACGATGCTCGGCGTTAAGGTGACCCCGCTTGCCGCTGCCGGCATCTACGTGCCGGGCGGTCGTGCGCAGTATCCCTCCACGGTGCTTATGAACGCCATCCCCGCCAAGGTGGCTGGCGTCAAGCGCGTGGTCATGGTGACGCCGCCGCAAAAGGATGGCCTGATCAGCCCGTATACGCTCGCGGCCGCCAAACTCGGCGGCGTGGACGAAATCTATATGGTGGGCGGCGCTCAGGCTGTGGCCGCGCTGGCGTACGGCACCGAGACCATTCCGCGCGTCGACAAAATCACCGGCCCGGGCAACGCCTTTGTTGCCGCGGCCAAGCAGATTGTCTCGGGCGACGTGGGCATCGACATGGTTGCCGGCCCCTCCGAGGTTTGTGTGCTGGCCGATGCCACGGCCAAGCCTATGGTGGTCGCGGCCGACCTGATGGCCCAGGCCGAGCACGATCCGCTGGCAGCCTGCTATCTGGTGACCTGCGACGAGCAGTTTGCGCGCGAGGTCGAGGCGGGTGTCGACATTCTGGTAGCGCAGTCCCCGCGTGCCGAGATTACGCGCGCCTCGCTCGATAACGAGGGTACCATCGTGGTGGCCGCCGACATGGCCGCTGCCGTCGAGGCGGTGAACACCGTGGCGCCCGAGCACCTGGAGCTGCACTGCAAGGATGCGATGGGCCTGCTCGGCGGTATCCGCAACGCCGGTGCCATCTTTGTGGGCGCTTGGAGCTCCGAGCCGCTCGGCGATTATGTTGCCGGCCCCAACCACACGCTGCCGACTGGCGGCACGGCCATGTTCTCCAACCCGCTTTCGGTCGAAGAGTTCGTTAAGCGCTCGAGTGTCATTTGCTATACGCCCGAGGGGCTGCTCTCCGACGCCCCCGCTACGCAGCGCCTGGCCGAGGCCGAGGGCCTGTGGGCGCACGCGCTTTCCGCCGCTCTCCGTCGCCGCGTGTTGGAGCAGGGCGAGGATGCCGTGAGCGCCGAGTCGCTGGCCGCGGCCGACCTGACCAAGGTCGCCTGGCCGGGCGACGCCGTGGCGACGGTTGCCGAGGGTGTGGACCTGGCGGCGGCGGGCGGTGCCGCTGGCGCGGTCGTCGGGGAGGCCTAATATGGCCGAGCTGACGTCTCGCATGAAGGAGCTTGTCCAGCCTTACCTGGCCGGCATTGAGCCCTACAATCCCAACTTTACGCCCACGCGCATCAACCTTTCGGCCAACGAGAACACCTATCCCGTGCCGGCCGGCGTGCGCGAGGCAATCGACGCGGCCCTGGCTGCCACGCCACTCAACCGCTATCCCGATCCCATGTCGAACGACCTGCGCGACGAGCTTGCTGCCTGGCATGGCATGACGCGCGAGAACATCTGCGTGGGCAACGGCGGCGACGAGCTGCTCTATAACTATCTGCTGGCGTTTGGCGGCGCGGGGAGAACTCTGCTCAACTGCCCGCCGTGCTTTAGCGAGTATGCCTTCTTTGCGTCTTTGTGCCAGACCGAGGTGCGCGACGTGTGGCGCGACCCGGCGACCTTTGAACTCGACCAGGCGGCTGTGCTCGCGGCGGCGCCGAAGTGCAACCTGGCCATCGTGACCTCGCCCAATAACCCCACGGGCGACGCGGCTCCGCTCGACTTTGTCGCGGCCCTGTGCGATGCGTGCCCCGGCATGGTCATGGTCGACGAGGCCTACGTGGAGTTTGCCGACGATTCGTTTGGCGCGGCCACCACGGCGCAGGGGCTTATCGCCGAGCATCCCAACCTGGCGATTCTGCATACACTGTCCAAGGCGTTCGGCGCCGCCGGCACGCGCCTGGGCTATGTGATCGCGGCGCCCGAGGTCATCGACGTGTTCGCGGCGATTCGCCAGATCTATTCGGTCAACGTGCTGAGCCAGGCGGCAGCACTTGCCTGCGTGCGTGCCCGCGATGCCTACGCACCTGTGGTGGCGCAGGTCGCATCCGAGCGTGAGCGCGAGCTGGCCGCTCTGCGCGTGATGGCTGCCGAGGGCTTGCCCGTGGAGGCGTGGCCGAGCGCGGCGAACTTTGTGCTCGTGCGCACGCCGCATGCCACGCGCGTGCGCGAGCGCCTGCGCGACGAGTATTCAATTTTGGTGCGCGACTTTAGCTACACGCCGGGGCTCGCGGACTGCCTGCGCATTACCGTGGGCACCCCGCAGGAAAACGACGAGGTGCTGACAGCGTTTGCCGCGCTGGTGAAGGAGGAGATGTAGATGGACCGCTATGCCGAGGTGACCCGCAAGACGGGCGAGACCGACATTGTCGTAAAGCTCGACCTGGACGGAAGCGGCGTGTGCGATATCTCGACCAACGTACCGTTTTTCGACCACATGCTCAACGCTTTTGGCCGCCATGGTCTGTTCGATCTGACGGTGCACGCGGTGGGCGACGTGGAGGTCGATGCGCATCATACCGTCGAGGACACGGGCATTGTGCTGGGCGAGGCGTTTTGCCAGGCGCTGGGCGACAAGGCGGGCATTACGCGCTTTGCCGACGCGGCGATCGCCATGGACGAGACGCTTGTGATGGCTGCTGTTGATATTTCGGGCCGCGGGCAGGCCTACTGCGAGCTGCCCGTGCCGACTGAGCGCGTGGGTAGCTTCGATACCGAGCTGGCCGTCGAGTTCTTCTACGCCTTTGCGCGCGATGCCAAGCTCACGCTGCACGTGCGCGAGCTGGCGGGCGGCAACTCGCATCACATTATCGAGGCCGCCTTTAAGGCCGTGGGCCGCACGATGCGCCACGCCTGCGAGCTCGATCCCCGCGTGCAGGGCATCCCCAGCACCAAGGGCTCGCTGTAGCTGACGGATTGCACAAACCACCACAAAGGTGCCTGTCCCCTTTGTGGTGGCTTTGGATGATGGGAAAAGGAGGGTCGCGTGGGCGAACCGAAGATCGTGGTGGTCGACTACCACAAGGGCAACTTGTCGAGCGTTGTGCGCGGGCTTGTGCGCGCCGGTGCCGCCGCCTGCACGTCGGACGACCCGGAGCAGATCCGTAACGCCGACGGCCTGGTCATCCCGGGCGTGGGTGCGTTCTACGATGCGATTGCCTTTATGCGCGAGAGCGGCGAGGAGGCGGCCGTGCTCGATGCCGTCGCCGCCGGGATTCCGCTGCTCGGCATCTGCCTGGGGCTTCAGCTGTTTTTTGAGCGCGGCAACGAGGGCGTGCCTGCGGACGAGGGCGTGGTCGCCGACGGCAGCGCCTCCGAGCAGGATGGTGGTCCATGGGTCGATGGCCTGGGCATCATGCGCGGCTCGTGCACGCGCCTGGAGTCGAGCCGACTGAAGGTGCCGCACGTGGGTTGGGACCAGGTGCACATGACGCCCGCCGGTGCGGCCGATCCGCTGCTCGCCGGTTTTGCCGAGGGCGCCAATATGTATTTCACCCACAGCTATGCGGTGGCCGACGATGCCGATGCCGCCGATGTTCTGGCGCGCACGCACTACACGCGGAGCTTCCCGTGCATCGCGCGCCACGGCAACGTGTGGGGCTGCCAGTTCCATCCCGAGAAATCCTCTGCGTTGGGTCAGCGCATTCTTAAGAACTTCGTGAGCATCGTCGAGGGGGCCGGCCGATGATTCTGTTTCCCGCAATCGATTTGATCGGCGGCAAGGTCGTGCGCCTGGAGCGCGGCGACCGGAGCCGCTGCAAGGTATATTCCGACGACCCCGTGGCCGTTGCCCGCTCCTTTGCCGAGCAGGGCGCGAGCTGGGTACACGTCGTCGACCTGTCCGCTGCCTTTGGCGAGGACGAGGATGCGTGCGCTGCCAACTCGGCAGCGATCGAGGCCATCTGCGGCGTCGACGGTCTGTCCGTGGACGTGGGCGGCGGCGTTCGCTCGCTTGCACGCATCGATGAGCTGGCCGGCTATGGTGCTCGTCGCATCGCACTAGGCACGGTGCTCGTGACCGAGCCGGGATTTGCCGAGGTGGCGGCTCGCGGCTTTGGCGAGCTGCTGGTGGCAGATATCGCCGCGCGTGATGGTCAGGTCAAGGTGAACGGCTGGCGTGACGGCGCGGGTGTGTCACTCGACGACGCCGTGGCGCAGCTCACTGAGCTGGGCTTTAAGCATCTGGTGTACACCGACATCGCGCGCGACGGCATGCAGACGGGCATCGATGTGGCAGCGTATCGTCATGTGGCCGAGGTCGCGGGCTTTCCCGTCGTGGCGTCGGGTGGTATCTCGATGCTCGACGATATCCGTGCACTGGCCGCGGTGGGCGAGGATGCCATCGAGGGCGCCATTACCGGCCGTGCGCTCTACGAGGGCAACTTTACACTGGTCCATGCGCTGACCGCCGCCCGAGGGGAGGAGTAGCCCGTGCTTACCAAACGCGTGATTCCCTGTCTGGATGTTAAGGACGGCCGCGTGGTCAAGGGCGTCAACTTTGTGAGCCTGCGCGATGCGGGCGACCCGGTGGAGCTGGCCCGCGCCTACGACCGCGAGGGCGCGGACGAGGTCGTCTTTCTGGACATTACCGCGACGAGCGACAATCGCGCGACGACCATCGAGATGGCGGCACACGCGGCCGAGGAGCTGGCCATTCCCTATACCGTGGGCGGCGGTTTTCGCGACTTGGCGGGCATGCGGATCATGGTTGCCGCCGGTGCCGACAAGGTGTCGCTTAACTCTGCCGCCGTGCGCGATCCGTCGTTGATCAGCCAGGCCGCTGCGGCGTTTGGCAGCCAGGCCGTGGTCGTGGCGATTGATGCCAAGCGTGTGGGCCTGCCCGGCGCATCCGGAGCCGACAAGTGGGAGGTCTTCACGGCTGGCGGTCGCAACGCCACGGGTATCGATGCGGTAGCGTGGGCCGAGGAGGCGGCTCGTCGCGGTGCCGGTGAGATCTTGCTCACCAGCATGGATCGCGACGGCACCAAGGCTGGCTTCGACCTGGCACTCACCCGTGCCGTGGCGCGCGCGGTGCCGATTCCCATCATCGCGAGCGGCGGCGTGGGCACGCTCGAGCATTTTGCCGAGGGCGTGATCGAGGGCGAGGCCGACGCCGTGCTGGCGGCCAGCGTCTTTCACTTTGGGACGTTCAGCATCCGTCAAGTGAAGGAGTATATGGCGTCGCAGGGCATCCCTGTCAGGTTGGACTTCTAGCGCTGCGGCTTGCCCAGGCACCCGACCTTCCGGCTCCAACCCTCCTCGCGTACTTAAGTACGCGTCGTCGGGCTTGTCGCTCGGAATCTCGGGCATCTGGACAACCCTCGCCGACCTGTGGGGTTTACGGAAATTACTTGGGAGAAATGATGACTGAGGTAATAGAAGCGTCTGATCTTACGTACGACGCCCGCGGGCTGATTCCTTGTGTGGTTCAGCAATATGACACCGGTGAGGTGCTTATGGTTGCTTGGATGAACGAGGAATCGGTGGGGCTGACGCTCAAGACCGGGACCACGTGGTTTTGGAGTCGCAGCCGCCAGGAGCTCTGGAACAAGGGCGCGACGAGCGGCAATATGCAGGAGGTTAAGGAACTCTGGGCCGACTGCGATAGCGATACGCTGCTGGTCAAGGTCGACTCGCCGGGTCCGGCCTGCCACACCGGCAACCGTACCTGCTTCTTTAAGAAACTCGCCTAAGGCGGGCACCCTGTTGGGCGCTCGGTAAAACGGAAAGGATTGAACTATGGGTGTGCGCACCGCAAATGTTCAGGATGGGAATATCGGCGAGACGCTGACGGGTCTGGCCGAGGTGATTCACGGTCGTCGCGATGCATCGCCACAGGAGAGCTACACCGCTCGTCTGTTGACCGACGTCGAGGACGAGCTGCTCAAGAAGCTTGCCGAGGAGGCGAGCGAGGTCATCATGGCCTGCAAGGATAACGATCGCGACCACATCCGCTACGAGGCCGGCGACCTGGTCTACCACCTGCTCGTGACGCTTGAGCGCTACGGCATCACCCTCGACGAACTGGCCGGCGAACTCAACGCCCGCCGCCACTAGTCTTAGGCGAGGGGCGTGGACTCCCATTCTCCGGTGGCGTGGGGGATGTCGAAGGTTCGATAACCGCAGCCGTAGACGTGGGCCTGGGCCTCGCGGATATTCCAGCAGATATCGCAGGCGCGGTGCGCGTCCGAGCCAAAGGTGATGGGTACCTCGGCGTGGGCGAAGCAACGCAAAAGACCGGTCGAGGGGTAATAGTCGTCGAGCCCCTTGCGCGGCGCGGCCGTCGAGACCTCAACGCGGCGGCCCGTATCGTGCGCGCACTCGGCCATCTGCTCCCAGAACGGCGCGGGGTCAAAGTCGGGCGCAAAGCCGTCTTTCGAAAAGCGCATGACCAGGTCGGGGTGGGCCATTACATCAAAGTTGAGCGAGCTTTCGCAAGCACGGCACCAGTCGTCGACATAGCGCTCCCACACGCCGCGCACGCCCAGGTTTTCCCAAACGTGCAGGTCGGTGTCGTCGTCGATCCAACCGCAAAGGGAATCGGGTGTATCGGGGCGAGCGACGTCCTCCGTCCCCGCCGTGCCCGCAGCGCCTGCCGCAATATCGCCCGGGTTGCCAATCCAATGCACACTGCCCAGACGCACGACGGCGCCCTGGGACCAGCGCTCAACCAAAGGCTCGCAGCCCTCGTACCAATCGCATTCAAAGCCATAGATAAGCTCGAGCTCCGGCGCAATCTGCGCGGCAAGCTTGCGAGCATCCTCAAAAGCCAGACGATGTGCCGGCAAGTCGCCTTCGACGACCTGCACTTCGCAGTTGGCGTCCATGCTGGCGGGCAGGGTGAGATGGTCAGTCGAGACCATGACGCGGCACCCGGCCGCAGCAGCGGCGCGAACGTTGTCCTCAAACGTGGCATGGCCGTCCGAAAACGAGGTGTGGGTATGGCAATCGACCAGCGGGCATGCGGGCATGGCGGCTCCTTTGCGTCAAGCGAATCCGCTCCATTGTAACGGCGCGACCCCCGATGCGGCGAGCGCACCGGGGGCCGAAATCGACTGGAAAGGTGGGTCGCGTGCGGGGGTCGCCACGCGGCATCGGCCCCGCTCCAAAACATGTACGTCAGCCTCTAAAACCGACAAAAAATGACATGTTTGGAGGCTGACGTACACGTTTGGATAGGGGCGAGGGCGGCGACGGACGAAAGTCACGCCTGTGCCACGTCCGATGTGCTAGCGTTTGGGTGAATAAAACGAGCCCGTGCGGAAAGGATCCGGACCGTATGCAACGTGGAAGTACATCTCCGCTGTCCCGTGAGACCGATGCGCCCGAGACCATCGTCAAGCTAGAGTGCGACATCGACGATGCGTCGCCCGAGGTACTCGCCTATGCCGCCGACCGCTTGCGCGAGGCGGGCGCCCGCGAAGTGCACTGGCTGCCTCTCTACTGCAAAAAAGGTCGTCCCGGCTGGCAGCTGCAGGTAATCTGCGCCCGCGAGGACATTGACCGTCTGCAGATGATCATCTTTTTGGAAACCACGACCAACGGCATCCGCCGCCAGGTTATGGAGCGCGTCTGTCTGCCGCGTCGTTTTGAGCAGGTGGCGACGCCTTGGGGCGAGGTATCCGTTAAGGTGGCGACTCTGCCCGACAGCAGCGAGCGCGCGGCTCCCGAGTACGAGGATTGCGCCCGTCTTGCCCGTGAGCACAACGTGCCGCTCCAACGCGTGATGCAGGCGGCTCAGAGCGCGGCACTGCGATTTGAGTAACGCGGCCGGTGGCACGCCACGCCCAGCCCCATCAACCCCACCCGAAAGGACCACCATGAAATACCTTATCGCTTCCGACATTCACGGCTCGGCATACTGGACCGAGCGCCTCTGCGCCGCCATCGAATCCCAGCAGCCCGACCGCATTGTGCTGCTGGGCGACCTGCTCTACCACGGCCCGCGTAACGACCTGCCGCGCGACTATGCCCCCAAGCGCGTGATTCCGCTGCTCAACGCCCTGGCCGACCGCATCATCGCGGTGCGCGGCAACTGCGACGCCGAGGTCGACCAGATGGTCCTCGACTTCCCCGTCATGGCCGACTACGCCACACTATTCGACGAGACCGGACGTGAACTGTTCCTGACGCACGGCCACGTTTTTGGCGCCGGTATGCACAACAGCGTCGACCACGCGCCCGCGCTGCCCGAGGGTTCCGCGCTCGTCTACGGCCACACGCACATCAAGGTTAACGAGGAAAGCGCCGCGCACCCGGGCCTGTGGCTCTTCAACCCCGGCAGCGTGAGCATTCCCAAGGATGGCACGCACAGCTACGGCATCTACGAGAACGGCGCGTTCCGCCATGTGATCCTGGAGGAGGACTAACCATGGCCGAGCATATGGCTCAGCAAAATGACGAGGGTTCGCGCGACCTGTCCACGCTGGTCGACGCGTCGGCCGAGCTGCAGCATCTGGTGCAGACCATCTGGCGCCTGCGTCAGCCCGATGGCTGCCCGTGGGACCGCGAACAGACGCATCAGAGCATTGGCAAGAACATGATCGAGGAAGCCTACGAGGCGCTCGACTGCATCGAGGCCGATGATGCGGCGCACCTGCGCGAGGAGCTGGGCGACGTGCTCATGCAGGTAGTGTTGCATGCGCAGATCGCGGCGGACGCCGGCGAGTTTACGCTGGCCGACGTGGCGCGCGATATCGACGCCAAGCTCATTCGCCGTCATCCGCACGTGTTTGGTGATGCGGATGCCGACAACTCCGACGAGGTGCTCAAGATCTGGGACGAGGTCAAGCTTGCCGAGAAGGCCGCCAAGGACAAAGCCGTGGCGGCAGGCGAGGCTGCGCCCGAGGGCTTGCTCGACGGTGTGCCCACGCATCTGCCGGCATTGATGCAGGCGCAGAAGGTGTCGCGCAAGGCGGCGGCCGTGGGCTTTGAGTGGGAGACGGTCCAGGACGTGTGGGACGAGGTTGCCGAGGAGCGTGCTGAGTTTGAGGCCGAGGCTCCCGGCTCGCCCGAGCGCGAGATGGAGTTTGGCGACCTGCTCTTTGCCCTTGTTAACGTTGCGCGCAAGGAGGGAATCGACGCCGAGAGTGCCCTTCGTGCCAGCACGGCAAAGTTCCGCCGCCGTTGGGCCGCGATGGAGCAGATGGCGGCCAACGCTCATGTAGATCTGGCTGAGCTTTCGACCCACGGCCTCAACGACCTCTGGGATGCCGCAAAGGCGGAGGAGTAAGACTGCGGGAACGACGGGCTGACATGCCTCATCGTTCCCATCAAATTTTTCGAAAAATAATTGTATCCCTCGGCTAACTTAGGGCATAATGCAAAAAGTGCGACATGGCTAACTTGCAAACCAAAGCGCCACATTGGCGCAATGCCGTGTCGCCAAGCATTCAACCCGTTTCCAAGTGAGAGGGAGACAACATGAGCGATATTTTGGACGTTTACGGTCGCGAGGTGCTCGACAGCCGCGGCAATCCCACCGTCGAGGTCGAGGTCGTGCTCGAGGACGGCAGCTTTGGCCGCGCAATGGTGCCTTCGGGCGCTTCGACCGGCGCCTTTGAGGCATGCGAGTTGCGCGACGGCGACAAGGGTCGCTACCTGGGCAAGGGCGTCTCGCGGGCCGTCGAGCACGTCAACAACGAGTGCGCCGATGCCGTCGTGGGCCTCGATGCCTTCGACCAGCGCGCTGTCGATGCCGCGCTGATCGCCGCGGACGGTACCCCCAACAAGACCAAGCTCGGTGCCAACGCGATTCTGGGCGTGTCGCTGGCCGTTGCCCGCGCTGCGGCAGAGTCGGCGGGCCTGTCGCTGTACCAGTACCTGGGCGGCGTCAACGCTCATCTGCTGCCCACGCCCATGATGAACATCCTCAACGGTGGCGTGCATGCCGACAACAACGTTGACTTCCAGGAGTTCATGATCATGCCCGTGGGTGCTCCGAGCTTTGCCGAGGGCCTGCGCTGGTGCGCCGAGGTCTATCACACCCTCAAGGGCGTGCTGCACGAGGCCGGCCTGGGCGGCGGCGTGGGCGACGAGGGCGGCTTTGCCCCCAACCTTAAGACCAATGCCGAGCCGTTCGAGTACATTACCAAGGCCGTGGAGAAGGCTGGCTTTAAGCCCGGCGTCGACTTCATGTACGCCATGGACCCGGCGTCCACCGAGTTCTACAACGCCGAGACCGGTATGTACGAGCTCAAGGGCGAGGGCGTGGAGTACACGAGCGCCCAGATGGTCGATTACTGGGAGAAGCTCGTCGACACCTACCCCATCATCTCCATCGAGGACGGCATGGC